>Ga0315298_1003526_pt1 | contig 24744 bp, 18 predicted proteins | sample WHS_1_MG_FD_203077 | JGI IMG/M metagenome (GOLD analysis project Ga0315298, IMG submission 203077) | Extremophilic microbial mat communities from Washburn Hot Springs, YNP, Wyoming, USA - WHS_1_MG | ecosystem: Environmental > Aquatic > Thermal springs > Hot (42-90C) | place: USA: Wyoming...
TGTGCCCTTTCTTTCCATTAGAATTTGTGAGCCTAAAGGTGGAGTGAAGCTAAAAGGAGAATAAGACCATTATATGTTGCATGTGTGGCGATTGGTCCGGTAATAGTTCTATATTTCTCGAAAAGGTAGCAAACGAAGTATCCAACCAAAAATCTTGGAATGAAACCTATTGCCCAGGAGCGCACATCTCCTATATGGACTGCTGCAAAGATTGCACCGTTCAAAATCATTGCGGGGTGTGGATCCATGCGGTTCCTCATTGCCGGATAGAGATAACCGCGAAAGAAGATCTCTTCGCAGATAGGGGCAAGGACGACAATTGTGAAGAATAAAATGAGTATTTCAAAGACACCTATCCCCTTAGTAAACGACTTAGAAAGGATGTCTATCTGGTTTTTCCCTATTATCTTCTCGCCTATGTGCTCAATTAATAAGGCAGAAGCAAAAAGAGGTATCCCTAAAAGTGCGCCATGGAGAGCGCTTTTTAATGCTAATTCATTGTATGGCATTACGCTTCTTACATTTAAGTTATGCCTTATGCGAATGGAGTAGCTTATACCAAGGAGGAGAAGGCTATAAAAAATTGAACTTGCAATGAAGGTAAGGATTACGAGTGATCTGGTGGAGTAATTGGGACCTCTGCTAAAAAGTCCGATTGTGATTGCAAAAAAGACACCGACAAAGACCATGATCAACATCGAGAAACCAAAGACTGCAATTGCTTCTCCTGTTGACCATTCTGCGTAAGGAAACACCCTTTCCTTAATCCTTGATGGAATGGTGGGGCAAAGAGGTGCAGTTGGGGGAATGTAGGGCGGAGGCGGTGAAGTTGGCGTGAATGCGCTTGCACAGGTCCGGCAGTAGTTTCGATTTGAAAAAACAACCCTGCACTGCGGGCATAGGAAGCGTCCGCACAGGACACACCTTGCTATTGCTTCAAGGTTTGGGTGAAGAAAGCACCGAGGTGTGGGGTTTGTTTTTTCTTGAGATATCACTTGTTATCCTTGGCTTTGCCTGCTTTTTCTTTGCTTATGAAAAGCTCTGCTATCTGAACAGCATTTAATGCCGCACCCTTCCTCAAGTTATCACTCACTATCCAGAGGTTAAGCGAATTCTCCCTTGAGAAATCGGTTCGAATACGACCAACATAGGTTAAATCCTTGCCAGCGCAGTATATTGGTAGCGGATAAATATTTTTTACCGGGTTATCAAGTATTTCAACCCCTGGGGCGCTCCTTAAAATTTCCCTTGCCTTTTCCGGCTCCACGCTTTTTCCAAACTCTATGTTTACCGATTCACTATGCCCTATGATTACAGGAACCCGAACTGTTGTGGCAGTTATTGCAAGGTCCGGGATTTCAATTATCTTCCTTGTTTCATTAACCATTTTCATCTCTTCTTTTGTATAGCCATTATCCTCGAACTCATCTATGTGGGGCAAGCAGTTATATGCAATCTGATGCGGGTAAACCTCAACTGTCACATTCTTTCCTTCTTCAATCTCGCGTATCTGGCGCTTAAGCTCATCTACGGCATTCTTCCCTGTTCCTGAGACAGACTGGAAGGTTGTTACAACAACTCTCTTTATCTGAAATGCGCGATTTAGTGGAGCAAGAACAACTACCATTTGAATAGTCGAGCAGTTCGGGTTTGCAATAATGCCCCTGTGTTCGAAAGCGCGAAGAGGGTTCACTTCCGGAACAACGAGGGGGACCTCAGGATCCATCCTGAATGCACTTGAATTATCTATAACTAATGCACCAGCGCGAACGGCCTTGGGTGCGAATTCTCTCGATATGGAGGCGCCAGCAGAGAAAAGGGCAATTTCAATTCCCTTGAACGAATCTTCTCCAAGGACCTGGACGGGAATTTCTGTGTCTTTGAAAAAAAATGTTCTACCCCTCGAGCGCTCTGAAGCAAGAAGGCAGAGTGAGGAGACGGGGAAGTCCCTTTGCTCAAGAACTTTCTGCATCTCAATTCCAACCAAACCGGTTGCTCCCACTATTGCAACGCTATATTCTCTCAATTAGACCTCCCGTGGAAACTCACTTTCTTTGAGGATAGCATAAACTTTGAGATTAGATTATAAATCATCTATAAAGACTCAGGTTTGACAGGCTCGTAATCCTTTGATGTTCTTTTCATAGGCCAAAGTGTTCATGAAGAGCACGGACAGCCTTTTCCCCGTGTTCTCTTCTAATCACCACGGATATTTTTATAGGTGAAGTGCTTATCATCTCAATGTTTATGTTGTTATCTGCAAGAGTCTTAAACATCCTTGCTGCAATACCCGGGTGCGTTCTCATGCCGGCGCCTATCAGGCTTATTTTTGCTATGTTTTCATCGAATTTTACATCTTCTGCCCCGATGGAACTTGCGACATCTTCTGCGACTGAACGAACTTTATCGAGGTCTTCCTGGCTTACTGTAAAGGATACATCCGTGCGTGCCCCTTCGCTTACGTTCTGGATTATCATATCCACGTTTATGTTTGCATCTGCAAGAGCGCCGAAAAGCTTAGCGGCAACTCCGGGTTGGTCAGGCACACCTGTCATCGTAACTTTTGCTTCGCTGGAATCGTGAGTTACTGCGCTTACAATTGGCCTTTCCATGATTTGATCCTCACCTTTCACCCACGTGCCCTCGCCGTCGTGAAAACTCGAACGAACATGCAATGGCACATTATAGTTTCTCGCATATTCAACCGACCTTGCCTGGAGAACCTTTGCTCCAGTTACAGCCATCTCTAACATCTCCATGTATGATATCTCATCGATTTTATGAGCGCGAGGCTCAATCCTGGGATCGGCGGTAAATACGCCATCAACATCAGTATATATTTCGCAAAAGTCAGCATGAAGGGCTGCAGCAAGTGCTACTGCAGTTGTGTCCGAGCCTCCCCTTCCGAGAGTTGTAATCTCGCCGTCGGGGGTTACTCCCTGAAAGCCTGCAACGACCACTACACGCCCTTTCCTGAGTTCATGTATAACTCTCTCCGCCCCAACGTGCCTTATTTTTGCCTTCGTATGACCTGCATCAGTTATTATTTCAACCTGTTGTCCTGTCATACTCACTGCATCCTGGCCAATTTCTTTGAGTGCCATGGCTAATAAGGCCATTGAGACCTGTTCTCCGGTTGAAAGAAGCATGTCCATCTCGCGTTCAGGCGGTGAGCTTGAAACAGACCTTGCAAGCTCAATGAGTTGATCTGTTGTGTCACCAAGAGCACTTACCACGACGACGACGTGGTCAATTCGCTTCTTTGTCTCGGCGACTCTGCGCGCTACATTTTTTATCCTTTCGGCATCTGCAACGGAGGTCCCGCCGAATTTCAGGATAACAAGCGACATCCTTGGCTCTCCTCACTTTTTAAAATTAAGCTTGTGAGATGAACTTTGAAGTTAAAGTTTACAACACTGAGGGTAACTTTTAAACGCATATTCAGGCGCTTTTTGCAGAACGCTCCGATTCCTTGTATCTGAGGAGGGACTTGTTAAATGGTCCGAGCTTTTTTATGTCTTCAACCATTTCCTTTATCGTGTTTGCAAATATTTCTCCTTCTGCTGCGGATACCCAGGCGAGTCTTAGCCTTTCCTGCTCAATTCCGAGTTCAGAGATAAATTCTTGAAGCGCATAATAGCGTTTTTCAGTCATCAGGTTTGCTGTTATGTAATGGCAGTCGCCTATATGGCAGCCTGACATGAGTACACCGTCTGCGTTATGCCTGAAAGCCTCAAGTACGTAAAGAGGATCGATCCTTGCTGAGCACATAAGCCTTATGATTCTTGCATTTGGTGGATATTGAATTCGCGCGACCCCAGCGTAATCAGCACCTGCGTATGAGCACCAGTTGCAGGTAAATGCAATGATTTGTGGCTCGAAGTCTTCACCGGCCTTTGATGGTTCTGGGAATGCTGCGCGAATCTGGGCTATTGTCTGGTCTTCGGTGAAATGCTGGGTTGTAATCGCAAGAGTCGGGCACCCGGAAGCACATGCTCCACAACCTTTACAGAGTGCTGGATTTATTGATGACACATATCGATTTTGCTCATCGGTGATCATTCTAACTGCGCCAAATGGGCAAACCCACTCGCAGAATCCGCAACCTATGCAGGATTCTTGGTCGACTTTTGAAGTGATGGCTTCGGCGTTCACTGTTTTTACCCTCATGGGATTTACAGCATGAGAGGCTGCGGCATGTGCCTGAGCAACGCATTCTGAAACGTTCTTTGGTCCCTGTGCAGTCCCGCAAACATATATTCCATCAGTTGCGAAGTCCACCGGTCTCAGTTTTGTGTGGGCTTCAAAAAAGAACTCATCTTTTCCCAGGGGAACTCTTAGCATCTTTGAAAGTTCTGATGCATCCTCACTTTGTATAAGAGGTGCTGAAAGAACAACAAGATCTGCAGGGTATTCCGCTTCCATTTGTAGAAGATCAAGGTAGGTGGTGACCTTCAGGCGACCTTCGCTTTCATTTACCACTGGAGGTCTTTCCGGGCTAAATTTTCTAAATCGAATTCCCATTTTCCTTGCTTTGGTGTAAAGATTTTCCTGGATGACACCATATACCTCTATGTCGTTATGCAAGATGCTCACATCTAATTCCGGTTGTTTCTCCTTGAGCGTTATTGCATTATTTATAGCAACCATGCAGCATATTCGGCTGCAATAGGAAACACGCATGCCGCGACTTCCCGCGCACTGTATCATTATTACGTTTTTTACTTGAGGAAGTTCGCCTTTCAAAAGCATACTTTCGAGTTCACCTTGAGTTATTACCTTAGGATTTTGGCCATAGCCGTAAAGCCCATCGGGTTTCATTTCTCTTGCACCAGTTGCTACGATTATCGTCCCAACTTTGAATGAATCCTCTTTCCCCCCATGTTCAACAGTGACATTGAAGTTCCCGATAAATCCGCTTATCGACTTTAGCCTTGCACCTGTAAGAAGTTTGATCTTAGGGTTCGATTGAATTTGCTTGAGGTTTCTCTCAATGATCTTTCTTGGATCTGCCCCGGTTGGGAAAAGTTTGTAAAGGTTCCGAAGCATTCCTCCTGCTTCTTTTTCCTTCTCAACAAGGATTACCTCAAAGCCCTGGTTGGCTATAGAAAGTGCAGCTGTCATACCTGATATTCCAGCGCCTATTACAAGCGAAGAGGGATGTATTTCAATTGAGGTATCCTCAAGAGGATCAAGGAAGGCTACCCTTGCAACGCTCATCCTGACGAGGTCTTTTGCCTTTTGGGTGGCCCGCTCCCAGTCATGCATATGAACCCAGGAGCACTGATCCCTTATGTTTGCAAGTTCGAAAAGATACTTGTTTAACCCGGCATCCTCGCATGCTTTCCTGAAGAGTGGTTCATGCGTTCGGGGAGTACATGATGCTACAACTACCCTGTTTAGATTGTATTCCTTTATTGCATTCTTTATTGAAGATATGCCATCTTCTGCGCAGGTGTAAAGATTTCTTGTAACGAAGACGACATTTGGAAGTGTCTTTGCGTATTGCTCTACCTCTTCAACATCTAGGAAGCCTGCGATGTTTGCCCCGCAGTGGCAGATGAAAACCCCTATTCGGATTTCGCTGCCTTGATTCTTTTTACTTTCCACCGCAGGCTTCCCAGGATGCTTTTCTTTTTCAGGTTGCCCTGATTTTGACGACAAACTCTCCCCTTCTCTTGCTACTTTTTCTTCGAAGCCTTCTTTGCCGTCTTCTTCGCAGCTTTCTTTGCCGGCTTCTTTGCAGCCTTCTTCGCAGCTTTCTTTGCCGGCTTCTTTGCAGCCTTCTTCGTTGCCATCTCCCACCTCCTGTCTTACCTATCCAGCCTTTGCCGGTACCTTCCGTGACTTCTCTTCAATAAATTCTGATGCTCTATCTGCTGCTGCACCACCTTCGCATACTGCGTCTGTTACATCCATTGGTCTTCGGCAGGCACCGGCTATGTATATTCCCGGCACCTTTGTATCCATAGGTGCAATGAGCTCATCTCTGGCTTTGAGAAAGCCATATTCATCAGTTTCAATGCCAAGTGTTTGAGCAAGTGTGTTTGTTTCAGCAGGAGGAACAAACGCAGTCGCAAGAACGACCAATTCAACCTCCAAACTTTTTATTTCACCCGACATTGTATCATCATACCAGATCAATAAATTTTTTGTTTCGGGAACTTCTGTAATTTCCCCTGGCCTTGCCCTGATATATTTTATCTTGTATTCTTCTTTTCCTCTATTTATATATTCGTCAAAGCCCTTTCCAAAAGCTCTCAAATCAGTATAAAAGATAAAGTTCTCAATATCATTATGATGCATATAAGCAAGCATTGCATCCTTTGTTGCATACATGCAGCAAACTGAGCAGCAATAAGGATTTCCGCTTCTTGAATCTCTCGCTCCAACGCATTGAATATAAGCGATTCGCTTCGGCTCGCATCCATCTGACCTTCTCTTTAGGTGGCCACCAGTGGGACCTGCAGCGTTTATCAATCTTTCGTATTCCATTGAATGTATAACGTTTTCAAACTTACCATAACCGTATTCTGTGACTGGTGTTGGATCGAAGATTGTAAGACCAGTTGCCACAACAATGGCTCCAACTTCAAGTGTAAGAATTTCATCTTTTAAGTCGAAGTTTATTGCACCGCGCATGCAAGCATCGATACATTTTGACTTGCACTTGCCCTTGGTGAGCCTCAAGCAGTTTTGCGGATCTATAAGAGCAACGCGAGGCACAGCTTGAGCGAATGGTATGTAAGCCGCGCCCCTCTTCCCAAGACCTTCTTCCCATTCATTTGAGATTCTCCCTGCAAGAACACATTCTTCTGCGCAAGCGCCACAACCTGTGCATTTGTCTTCCTCGACAAATCTTGATCTTTTTCTAACTTTTACACGGAAATTTGGTGCTTTCCCCTCCAGTTTTTCTACTTCCGAATAACTGAGAACGCGGATATTGGGATGGTTAAAGCAAGTTATCATCTTTGGGGCAAGAATACATATCGAGCAATCGTTTGTGGGGAAGACTTTATCGAGCAATGCCATTCGGCCTCCAATAGACGGTTTGTTTTCGACAAGATAAACCTCATAACCTTTATCTCCAAGGTCAAGTGCTGCTTGAATTCCGCAAACTCCTCCACCTATTACCATTACAGAGTCAGACATCTGCTTTCACCTCTAACTTAATTTCTTTTGTTATTTTAATCTTTCTTTATTTAAGATTCTTTCTTTTTGCTTTGTTGCTTTCGGGTTCCCTGTCCCTTCCTTTGCGCTTGTTTTTGCTCTTTTGTAGTGGACGTCTTAACAACATTTTCTTTTTGTTGTTTCGATTTCATTTTTATTTTTTCGGCTCTTGAGTCGGCAAGCGCTTTTGCAACGATTGAAGTTAAGTCCTCAACTTTGAACTCCGGGTCCATGCCTTCTGGCGTTTTAGCCGAGAGCGCGCAGCGAAAATGAATAAGACATTTGGGGCATGCAGTTACGATGAGGTTTGCACCTGTGGATTTTGCTTCCGTGATGCGGTCAAGCTGGATTTGTTTTGATGTTGCGCCGCAATTTACCCATGCACTTACACCGCAGCACAGCGCGTCATTTCGTGAGTGCTCCATCTCTACAAGCGTAACGTTCGGTATTGAATTTAGAACATTTCTTGGTGCATCATATACGCCCATGATTCTTCCGAGTCTGCAGGGATCCTGGAATGTGACTTTTAGATCGTTAGAGCTTGCGAATGATATTTTACCCTTTTCGGCAAGTTCACTTGTGAGTTCCGATATATGCATGACTTCGATATCCCATCCCTTTATTACCTTCGGGTATTCGATGGAAAGGGTTTCGTAGCATTCAGGGCATGAGACCACTATTCTCTTCACGCCAGAATTCTTTATCTCTCTTGCATTTATTCGTGCAAGTTTTTCAAATGTGTCGAAGTCTCCTGCGACAAGGGGGTCGTGCCCGCAACAGCGCTCATTACTTAAGATGACTGGCGTTATTCCTGCGACGTTCAGGATAGAAAGGGTATTTTTTGCTATATCAAGAGATCCGGGGTTTATGGCAGAGTGTGATATATTGTAGTAAGGCAAGCATCCCACGAAATACATGATGTCGCTCTTTGATGTTGCCTTTCCCTTTGTTTTCATCCCTTCAGTCCAGGATGTGCGATTTTGTTTGATACCTTCGTTTGCCATGATTCTCATCCAGGAGAACATAAGCCCTGATTTTGTCCCCTTCTCTCCGTCGAGAGTTCTTGATTCCGCCCTGAATTCTCTTACGAAATGAGAGAAGCGAACGGAGAAGGGGCATTTTTCCTCGCACAATCCACAGGTGAGGCATTCCCAGAGCTCTCCCTTTGTTTCTATTTCCGCTTCCATCCGCTCTAATGCAAGTTCAACAAGCCTTCGTGGAGAAAATTCTTCACTTCGTCTTGCCACGGGACAAATACCGGTGCACTTTCCGCATTCGACGCAAGAGTATGCTTCAGTATTTGAAATTGTCTCCTCAAGTGAAAATTTAGCCTGCTTTGATATTGTGATTTCCTTCAAAGGAGTTGGGCCGAGCTTTTTTAATACTTGAACGAAGTCTGATATCTCCCAAGCGAACATGTCACCTTCGTTTGCATTCACCCACTTGAGGCGAAGTCTTTCAGACCCAATGCCGAGGAGATCTAATAGTTTCTTCGTCTCTTCGACCCTTTCTCGTGCAAGGAGATTTCCGGTTTTGTAATGGCAGTCTGCTTCATGACATCCGCCAACAAAGACACCCCATGCTCCCTGTTCGAAAGCCTTCAGGATAAATGCAGGTTCAACCCTTCCGGAACACATAACGCGAATTATTCGAACTGACGGAGGATAGGAAATTCGCGATACACCAGCATAATCCGCACCTGCGTATGCACACCAGTTGCAGGTAAACGCTACAATCTTCGGTTCCAGAGCAAGTTTTTCAGTTTGCTTTTCCATCTTCTTAAAACCTTTAAAGTTTAGACTTTACAAGCGCACCAACTATCATGGACTCAATTTGCTCATCGCTGAAATTCTTCATTGTTATAGCGTTACTCCAGCAAGAAACAGAGCACATGCCACAACCAACGCATAATGCTTCTATAACGTTTGCCTGAAGTCGACCCGATGAATCTGGCCTTAGAGTTATTGCGCCGAACTGACAGATTTCTTCGCATACTCCACATCCACGGCAGCGCTTTGCATCGACGGAGGCGATTGCACCTCCACCTAAAACAAATTCCTTTGAGAGGATTGTTTTTGCCCTTCCAGCCGCTCCTATTCCCTGAGCAATTGCTTCATCGAGGAGTTTTGGGTAATGACACATACCCGCAAGGAATATTCCAGCAGTTGGAAACTCAAGTGGCCTGAGTTTTACATGCGCTTCCATGAAGAAGCCATTTTCATCAGTTGGTATTTTCATTAATTCGGAAAGGATGCTATGTTCTTCAGGGACTACGGGAGTTGAAAGAACGAGCAGATCAGCATCGACCTCTATCGGGAGTTTAAAGTCAGGGCTCTTTATAGTTACCCTTACCTTTTCTCCTTCCTTAGAAACTTCAGGGCTTGAATCAGGTTCATACCTTATAAAAAGGATTCCAAGGGAGCGCGCCTCTCTGTAAGTTTCCTCTGCAAATCCATAAAGCATGACATCGCGGTAGAGAATGTAAACGTTTGACTCAGGGTTCTTCTTCTTGAAGTAAACTGCGTTTTCCACTGCGGATGCGCAGCATGTGCGGCTACAGTAAGGTCTTTCTTTATCACGGCAGGAGACGCACTGAATCATAACCAGGCTTTTCGCATGGCAATTTGTAATTTTTTGCGAAAACTCGCCTTGTGTCATTACATTCGAGGACTTCCCGTATAGATAGGATTCCGGTTTTAATTCCTTGCCGCCAGTCGCTATAACAACTGCTCCTGCCTCGATGTTCGTGATACTCTCGCCAGTCTTAATTTTTGCCTTGAAGTTCCCAATGTAGCCTGAGAAATCTGCGAGGCTTGCTTCTGTAAGAATTTTTACATTTTCAAGCTTTTTCAATTCATCAATCATCTGCTGGATTCTGTTGATTGCTGTTTCCCCCTTTTCGGTTTCAGGGAGCTCCTTGATATATCCCCCCAATTCTTTTCCCTTTTCAACAAGGCATGTATCGTAGCCGGATTTTGCAATTTCAAGGGCCGCGCTAATCCCTGCTGGGCCTCCTCCAAAAACAATCGCAGCTGGCATTACGCTTACAGGAAGGGATGGAAGTGGCTCAAGTAACCTTGCTTTATAAACTGACATTCTTACAAGATCCTTTGCTTTTTCTGTTGCTTCTTGAGGCCAGTCAGGGTGAACCCATGAGCACTGATCACGGATGTTTGCAAATTCAAAGAGGAATGGGTTAAGTCCTGCCTCTTTAAGCGTCTCGCGGAAAAGTGTTTCATGAGTTCTTGGGGTGCATGCTGCGACAACAACACGATTTAGACCTTTTTCTCTGATTGCGCGCTTTATACTTTCGCAGGATTCGCTTGAACAGGTATAGATGTTATCTTCTACGTAAACAACGTCTGGAAGGCTCTTTGCGTATTCTTTAACTTCTTTTACGCGAACGACTCCTGCTATGTTCTTTCCACAGTGGCAGACAAAAACACCAACTCTTGGAGGCTCACCTCTGACATCTCTTTCCGGTGGGTATTCTTTCTTTGAAACTTCCGTTCCGCGGGATTCTCGAAGGATTGTTGAGCACTTCGATGCAGCTGCTTGAGCCTGAGCAACGGTTTCAGGAATGTCCTTTGGGCCGGATGCTGTTCCGCAAGCAAAGATTCCTGGAACGGATGTCTCGCAAGGATTTTCTCTTTCAGTCTTTATGAAACCAAACTGATTAAGTTCAACCCCTGCTTCCTTAAAGGGTTGGAGATTGTTAGGAGTAAGACCAACGGAAAGGACAACAATATCATATTCTTCTTCTCTCCAGCCATCTTCTATTAGATAACGAACGAGGAGAGAGTTAGGAGATGCAACTTCAATAGAAGGTATTTTGAAACGAACAAACTCAACGCCATATTCATCTGATGCTCTTCTTTTGAAAGCTTCAAAGCCCTTTCCAAAGGTCCGCATATCAATATGGAAAATTTTGCAAGCAATTTGAGGGTTGTGTTCCTTTATGACTGTTGCCTGTTTTATAGCATAAGTGCAACAAACGCTTGAGCAGTAGGGGTTATGATTAATGTCACGTGAACCGGCACACTGTATATATGCAATCTTTTTTACCGGACTCCCATCGGATGGCCTTATGATGTTTCCGGCAGAAGGACCGCTTGCGCACATGATTCTTTCCATCTGGATAGAGGAGACAACGTTCGGATGTTCTGGATGGTAGGATTTCAAGTTTGATATGTCGTATGGTGAAGCACCCGTAGCAATAATTATTCCACCTACCTGAAGATTTTTCTTCTCTTCCTTTTGCTCAAAGTCTATAGCCTTTGCTTCGCATGCTTTAATGCATGGAGACTTGCACTTGCCCTTTGTGAAAAGCAAGCATGAGGAGGTATCAACGCATGCGATTTTGGGGACGCTTTGAGCAAACGGGACGTAAATTGCTGCCCTCTTTGAGAGCCCGGTATTAAACTCATCTGGAATTCTTCCTGAAAGAACGCATGCTTCTGAGCATGAGGCGCAACCCGTGCACTTTTCAGCCAGGACATAACGGGGTTTCTGCCTGTATGTTACTGAGAAGTTTCCCTCGCTTCCATCTATTTTTTCGACTTCTGCATAAGAGATTATTTCGATGTTTGGGTGCTGGCTTGCTTCGACAAGTTTGGGAGAGAGAATACACATCGAGCAGTCGTTGGTTGGGAATGTTTTATCAAGCATTGCCATTATTCCGCCAATGGAAGGAGAACTCTCAAGAAGAAACACTTTGAATCCGCTTTCGGCAAGCGTTAGAGATGCCTCGACTCCCCCTATTCCTCCTCCGACTACAAGACAAGAACCCTTCTTTTTCATCTTCCTTCCTGAAACCCTTTCCTTAACTTGTTGCCTTTACAAGCCTCATAAGTTTTTCACAGTGTTCATCGACTCTACGCTGAATTTCTTCTATCTCCTTTTCTTTGAGGTGCCTGAACCGCCCCTGACCTTTCAGGTATTCGATAACTGGTTTCCTTTTCTCAATGGAATGATTTATATTGAATCTGCCATCTATAACCTCGAATAGTGGGAAAACACCAGTTTGAACAGCAAGGCGACCATACTCAATTGTGAGATGACTCGGGAAACGCCAGCCGGTTGGGCAAGGAGTAAGGACATGAAGATAGCATGGACCTTCCGTCTCAAAAGCCTTTCTTGCTTTGTCCAAAAGGTCAAATGGATAACTTGGGGTGCATGTCGCTACATAAGGAATTTCATGAGCCGCAGCAATAAGCGGCACGTTCTTCTTCTGTGTGCTCTGCCCTATTGACTGCCTCCCGGATGGGCTCGTTGTTGTGCTTGCACCGTATGGAGTTGCAGAAGAGCGCTGAATTCCCGTATTCATGTATGCTTCGTTGTCAGTGCAAACGTAAGTAAAATCGTGAAATCTTTCAAGGGCTCCTGAAAGTGCCTGAAGACCTATGTCTGCGGTGCCACCATCTCCAGCGATAGCAATAACGTTGATCTTGCGATCATGGTAGCGCCCCTTCTTTCTCATAGTTTTTATTGCGGCTTCAACCCCTGATGCAACTGCTGCTGCATTTTCGAAGGCAACATGTATCCAAGGGACCCTCCATGCTGTTTGAGGATACGGGCTGGATATGATTTCAGTGCAGCCTGTAGCACTGCATATAATAGTATCAGGTCCTGATGCTTTAAGAAGAAGCCTTAAAGCGATAGCCTCCCCGCATCCCTGGCAGGCTCTGTGACCTTCGGCGAATAACTCTCTTAAAGGTAGAATTCTCGGTATAAAATCCGTTTTCTTCTCAGCCACTAATCAGTCACCTCTCACTCCAATCATTTTGTATTCAAATTCTTCCCCACCATCTAAGACTTGTTCCGTCTCTTCCACGATCTCGCGGAAATTCTCAATTGTAACGTCCCTTCCACCGAGACCGGCTATAAACCCGAGGACCGAAGGTTTTTCATCAAGCGGGAAGAGTGCGCTTCTTATTTCGGAGAATATAGGGCCACCGGGACCACCGAAGGAAAGCGCCCTATCAATGACGGAAACTGCCTCCGCCTTACATAATGCTTTTCTTACATCCTCAAAGGGGAATGGCCTCCACAGCCTGATCCTTAATAATCCAACCTTCTTTCCCTCGCTTCTCATCTGCTCGACTGCAATACGTGCTGTACCAGAGATTGCACCGGCGAGACAGATGATGATTCTTGCATCTTCCGTCATGAATTCTTCTACAGGACTGTATTTCCTTCCGAAGGCTTTTTCGAATTCTTCCCAAACTTCAACTATGACTGGATAGGCGCCGAGCAGTGCTTCATTTTGCTGCTTCTTTATCTCTGTATAGATCTCCGGGAAGCCTACCGGGCCGATTGATACCGGCTTTTCAGGATCAAGCCTTATAGGTGGGTCATAGGGTGGAAGGAAGGAGTCAATGTCTTCCTGGCTTTCCACTTCAAGCGGTTCTATTACATGGGTCAGGGTAAATCCATCAATGTTAACGATTGCTGGAAGCAAAACTCTTGGGTCTTCTGCCCACCTGAAGGATTGAATGGTCAGGTCAAATGCATCCTGCCCGGTTTCTGCGAAGACCTGTATCCATCCTGCATCTCTTTCTGCCATGATGTCACTTTGATCTCCCCATATTGAAAGTGGCGCGGATAGAGCCCTGTTTGCGACAGCCATGACGATTGGCAAACGCAAACCTGATGCTATGAACAAAACCTCGTGCATAAGTGCAAGCCCCTGGGATGCTGTAGCGGTAAATGCTCTTGCGCCAGTTGCTGAAGCGCCACAGCAAGCGCTCATTGCAGAATGCTCTGATTCAACCATGATGAATTCAGAATCGAGTTCGCCATCTGCAACCATCTGCGCAAGTTCTTCAACGATATGAGTTTGTGGGGTTATGGGGTAAGCTGCAATAACATCAGGGCGCGAAAGTTTCACTGCCTCACTTATGGCAAGCGAAACCTCAAGCCCGCGCCTTTTGCCCATTATTCTCCCTCCTTGACCATTGTTATCGCACCTCTGGGACATTCATGCGCACAAATACCACATCCCTTGCAATGATCAAGATCAACTTCGTAATAGCCTTCCTCATTTAAGAAGAGCGCAGCCTCCGGGCAAAATGTCCAGCAAAGCCCGCACTTATTGCATGCTTCAGGATGTCTTTCAGGTACTTCATTCCTCCAGGATCCAGTGTTCTGATTTGTTGAACTTCCTGGTTCGAAAATCGTTGCTGCGATTGGATACTCTTTCCAGCCCTTATTTTCCATGTTAACCTCACCCGATGACTTCGTTGTATGCTCTTTTTAAAGCTCTTATGTTTTGCTCAGCAATTGATGGAAATCTTTGTTCTATCTGTTTAGCAAGTGATTCTAATTTGACAAGGCCCGAAACCTTTGCAAGTGCTCCCATCATTGTCGTGTTTGTGATTGGCCTTCCTATCTCTTCCATGGCAATATTTGTTGCGTTAACCACTGCTACCTTTTGTTTTATGCTAAATTGCTGAGAAATTTCTTTCGCCGTCTTTGGCGTGCTGATAATGACGGTCCCATCTGGTGAAAGGCCATTCGTTACATCAACTGCACTCATGACTGAAGAATCAAGGACGAGAACAATATCCGGGTTTGTGATTCCCGTTCTTATAAATATAAACTCATCTGAAATTCTCGTAAAAGCCATGACAGGGGCACCTCTGCGTTCAGGGCCAAAGCTCGGGAAAGCCTGCGCGAATTTGCCTTCTTCAATTGCTGCAAGCGCAAACATTTCCGCGGATGCAACAGCACCCTGACCCCCGCGTCCATGCCACCTAATTTCAGTCATGTTATCCTTTGCGCTTTGCACCTTTCAAATCCTTTCAAGCAATGGCATTACTTTCGTCCTGTGCCTATCAAAACCAAGAGAAGAAGGCTCCACTCCTTGAGCCAGAGCAAGAATCTGAACTATGTGAAGAACGGGAAGTGAAAAGTCATCTCCCAATCTTCGCCTTATTTCAACTTGTCCTATGTCGAACTGCTCAAAGCAAGCAGGGCAAGCGACAACTATTGCATCGGCTCCAGCCTCCTTCATTGCCTTGCACTTTTTGGCCGCAAGTGAAAGTGATAGTTCTTGCGAACGAGAAGCATTTCCGCAGCAGTCCGTGTACCCCTCATATCGCACGACTTCGCAGCCAAGAGAGGATATGAAATTTTCAATGAGCGAAGGGTCAAATGGATCATCAAACTCGACAACACTGGAAGGTCGCAAGAGGTGGCATCCATGATGTATTGCAACCCTTATGCCAGAAAGAGGTCTGCTTACTGAGGAGGTGACTTGACTTCCGAGCTTCGCCAAAACGGAGGCTACATGGAAAACATTAGTATTTCCTTTGAAGGAAAGACCATGACGCGAGATTCTTTCTTTGGCGGCTGAGCATGCCTCCCCTCCATTTTTGAAGATGTGGGATGCCTCCTTTAGAGTTGAAAAACATCCGTTGCAGAGGGTTATAAGGTCTCTTGAACTTGATTCTCCGACTGCAAGATTCCTCATGGCAATTGTAAGCCAATCTTCGAGAGAGGATGCTTTCATATTCCAGGGGTCGGGGCAACATGTGAATCCTTCTGCGTCAAAAATTTTGATGCCGCATGTTGGAAGTGAAATCCTTGCTGCAACCTCAATCTGCGGATGCCTGAAAGGAATCATGCATCCCCAGAAAACAGTGTACTCTTTCGCCTTATCTTTCAACTCTTACTCCATAATTTTTCTTAGTTGTCCTGAACGCGAGGGCCAAGAAGGAAGACCAAGTTCCCTCCTTCTTTTCTCAATTGCATCCGATGGTGGAATAAGGCTTCCCAATTCGATTATATTTTCTCTTGCCTTTTCAACATCATCCGGTGCGTTGCCGGCCTTATACGCTTCATTCTTAAGAGCCGTTATGACTTCGACTGGATGCGTACCTTGAGGGCACCTTTCATAGCATTTGTAGCATGTAGTACATTCCCATATAACAGAATCCTTCTCGGTCAGGTGCTTTGTGATCCCCAAGAGTGCGGCAAGAACTATTTCACGTGGGTTAAAGTCTGCCCGCGAAAGTGCAGCCGGGCATTCTGGTAGACATGAACTGCATTGATAGCAGTAGTTGGGTCTGCCTGCTTCTTCAACGATGCTCAAATTATTTTTAAAATCAGGACTCGGTTTCACGAGATACCTTACCTAACAAACTCTTCAAAAAAACAAATAATTCCCTAACGACGATTTTTGAAATTATATTAAATTGCAGCGGTAAATATCAAATAGCGTTAATTTCTTTGGTTTTTTCTTTGAATGCCTTTTGATTAATCAGGAGGATTTATCTGTTCATAAGTGGGAATCCAGTTATTTTCCATGTACCATCTAACTGTTTCAAACCAGCCTTTTCTAAAGTTGGGATGGCGGATTTCGTATCCGAGTGCCTTAAGTTTTGCGTTTGAGAAATGGTAGTCTCCTCTTCCAAATGCAGTGAATCCGGGATCGAATCTCGGCTTAAGGGCTGGAACAAGCCCATTCTTGATCACGACTTTATCCCACTCCCTTTGAAGGGATTCGGTAATGCTTTCGAAAAACGCCCTTGGCAAGTGCGATGCTGCGGCAGCAAGGAGGGTAATCACTAAGTTGACCACCTTGGGTGAGGGAATGACGCGTTTTGTCTCAACCCCAATTGAGTTGAGTATGATTTCTATAAGTTCTCCCGCGGGCATTGGCGAATCATCGGAGACATTGTATGCTTGTCCTACTGCCTCTTCCTTTGTGAGGAGAAAGGCGGTCGCCCCGGCTATGTCATCAATGTGAACGAGGTTACCCATGAACAAACCTTTTGGGAGATAGACTTTCCTCAATCCTCTTTCTCTTAGGAGGACTGGGAGAGCAAGGAACAAACCCATGACATATACGCAACCTGGCCCGTAAATCGTCGTCGGCCTTATAACGGTAACAGGGAGCCCTTTGAGCTCGTGATACCTGAACGCCGCCTGCTCGCCGAAGAGTTTTGTTATCGCGTAAAGGTTTATTGGTCGCTGTGGGTAGTTTTCCTCGACCGGAGTTCGCCTCGGCGGGCCATAGGTATCACAGGTTGAGAAGTGGATGAAATGTTTTACTTTTTTTATGACTGCTGCTTCGCAGGTTTTGACTGTCACATGATAGTTTGAAAGTTCAAATTCCTCGCGCGTCATATAATAGTTCATTCGTGCTGCAGTGTGGACAACCATGTCAATTCCTTCCATGGCTTCAAGCGCTTCTTCTAATTTAAGAAGATTGGCTGTCTTTATTTCGCATGATAGGGGTCTTATGCGTGAAAAATCTGCTTCTGGAAGGTCCGTTGCACGGACTTCAAACCCGCATCTTAGGAGTTCCTTTACGATGAAAGGTCCAGCGAAACCGCAAGCACCGGTTACCAAAACTTTTTCTGCCATTCTAACCACCCCCGTAATTTTTTAAGAATTACAGAATTCCGGTTTTTATCTGCTTATTTTTATCCCAAGAATGTTAATCGAGTCAAATGTATTAACTTATGGTCGAACCAAAGACACTGGAAATTCATAGAGTGACAGCGAATGAAAACTATTGTATTAAGTCAAAGAGATTTAATGATTGGCAAATTAGCATAGTAAGTTCGTGTTTAAAGACAATGTCTTTTTTACTTCGAACTATCATTTTCCCGGGGAAAGGAAAATGTACGTTATATACTTTAAGTGATTCCGGGTTGGGAAAGTAATTATTTTTAGGAGGGAATTTATGTACATTTCCGTTTGTGGCAGTTCTTCTTGTAGTGAAGAAGTTTCAAGACTTGCATATGAGGTTGGTGCTGAGATTGCAAGGAGCGGTCACGTCTTGATTTGCGGAGGGCTTGGAGGTGTTATGGATGCTGCGGCGCACGGTGCGACTGACTTCGATGGAATTTCAGTTGGTATACTTCCAGGCCCTGACAGATTGCATTCGAGTCGGTGGCTTACCATATCCATCCCGACTGACATGGGGCATGCAAGAAATGCAATTGTTGCTCTTGCTGCCGATGCGATAATTGCTGTTTCCGGGGGATACGGGACACTTTCCGAGATTGCACTTGGAATGAAAATGGGGAAACCTGTAATTGGCCTTGAGACCTGGGAATTAGGTGGGCGTGGCGGGGAAATAAGAATTGTTCCGGCTCTAACACCAAAGGAGGCTGTTGAACTGGCCGTAAAGCTTGGGAGCATCCCGCCGAGAGTGAGCCCGGGGCTTGACAATGCATAACATAAGGATTTCTCACTTCCCCTTATTGCCTTCCTTTCCATTTAGGTTCAGTTTGCCTGAATAGAAGCCAGAAGAGGGCAGAGCCAAAGAAAGTTATAAGTCCAACCGCAAGGTATGAAAACCTGAATGAGTATGCGGAAGTAAGTGGACCCATTATTATTGCACCAAAGGCTATTCCTCCCTCGTAGAAAAAAGTGTACACGCCGAATGCTCTTCCAAGGGAATCCCTCTTGAAAGTATCTGAAAGGAGAGCTGAGATAGTAGGTGGAAGGAATGTGAAGCCTGTGCCGAATACGACCGCTGCAATGAGGATCTGTAAAAAGGTGCGGGAGCCGGAAAGGACAATCATTGAAATCCCTATGATCACAAGAGAAATCATAATTGTTTGTTTTCGCCCTAAGAGATCTGGAATTGAACCAAATAACAGGCGAATTGAAATTATGACAAACGAGGTTGTAGTGAAGAAAAGTGCGAAATTTGGGATCTGATATTTCTTTGCAAAAAGGGCAAGAAAGGCTTCGCATGCACCGAGTGCCATGGTCCCAAAGAATCCTGATATGCATGCGGAGGCGAGAACTCTTTTCTCGCTTAAGGAAGATAAGCGGATTTTATGCTGCAAGTCGGGAGAGTAGTAGTTTTTAGATATTTTGAGAATAAGCACAAGCGCGACGAGTGATAGAGCCGAGGATAATATAAAGAGAGGTATGTATCTTGAGAGACGATCGTCATATGTACCGATTGTAATCTGTGAAGCAACTGGGGCAAGCATAATTGCCAGATTATAAGAGATCTGGAACCATGACATTGCCTTGCCACGATGTTTAACCGGTGCCCTATCGCCTATCATTGCAAGCGAGGCAGTGTGAAAAAAGGCGATTCCGGCACCGTGCATGGCAAGGATAAAGGGAAGAGTTAAAATACCTCTTGCGACTATGTAGAGTGGAGTGAAAATAGCAAAATCGATGGCTCCTAAGGCGAGAACTGGCCTCCTGCCAAGTGAGTCTATCCATTTTCCTGCAAGAGGGCGAAAAACCATGGCTGAAAGTGTGAGGATTCCCATGAGAATTCCAACTTGAGTTGTGCTTATCCCAATAACTCTTTTCATGTAAAGGGAGAGTATTGGTATGAGGAGGTAAAGGCTTCCCATGAAGAGGAAAGAAGATGCGAAAAGTAATGCAAAGTCGCGAGTTATTATTTTTTCACCGGTTTCCTTGATTTTTTTCTGTTTTTCTACCACATGCGGATTATATCCTTATTTTTAATGGTGAGCACAAAACAAGTAGCCGCTAAAAGTTTCCTTTACTTCAAATGGCAGGTTTGGGCGCGTCTCTGGCGGTCATAATCTATCATTGTTATGCTTACCTTTATAAGGTAAATTGTTTGCATGGAGGCAATCTTTGAGGAGGATTTTTGAGTAGCGTAAAAGTTGTGATTGCGCCGGATAAGTTCAAGGGCAGCCTTACTTCTTGTGAAGCTGCAAGATGTATGGCTCAAGGGGTGAAGGATTCAATTCCTGAAGCAAACGTTGAACTTTGCCCTATGGCGGATGGTGGTGAGGGAACGCTTGATGCTTTCATTGAGGCAACCGGCGCTGTTGTTCATGTTGAGCGTGTAAGAGGGCCACTTCCCGGTCAGGAAGTAGAGGCTCGCTGGGCTTACATTGAGCCTGGGGGACTTTCAGGCATGAGCGAAGAGGAAAGGAGCGACTCCTTCGGAGGCTTTGATATTCGCAAGCCGGTTGCAGTAATCGAGATGGCAGAAGCTTCAGGGCTTTCACTGATCACGCCAGTTGGCTTGCGGAATCCGTTGGTTACCAATACTTTCGGTACTGGTGAACTGATAAGGTCTGCCCTTGATAAGGGGATAAGACAGATTGTAGTAGGGATTGGTGGAAGTGCGACTGTTGATGGAGGAACGGGAATGGCACATGCACTTGGGATTCATTTCCTTGATGAATCTGGTGTTGAAATCGAACCTTGTGGTGGCACGCTTGAAAGGATTAGAGAAATAGACGTACGGGAGCGCGATCCAAGAATTCAAGAAGCGAAGATAATCGTTGCATCTGATGTAGATAACCCTCTTACAGGTGAAGGCGGGGCAGCAAGGGTCTTTGGACCCCAAAAGGGTGCAACAAAAGAACAGGTTGAGGTTCTTGAGCGAGGTCTCGTCAATCTCTCAAAAGTGATCAGGAAAACCTTAAGAATTGACGTCTCCGAACTTAAAGGAGGAGGTGCAGCAGGTGGTCTTGGCGCAGGCCTCTACGCTTTCTGCGGTGCAGAGATAAGAAGTGGTGTTGAGACGACTGCCAAAATTTTGGGATTCGAAAGATTGCTCGAGGGAGCATCACTGGTACTTACCGGAGAGGGAAGTCTTGACGCACAGACAACTCATGGGAAGGTTCCTGCTGGTGTTTGCGATATTGCGACGAGAAAAGAAATACCGACAGTGATATTAGCAGGGAGTGTTTCGGAAGAATTTTCGCCAGGCCATCTTTGCGCGGTTTTTTCGATTGTACCTGGGCCGGTTGAGAGGGATGAAGCGATGGAGAAGGCAGGCGAGTTTTTACGAATTGCCACTGCAAGATTGATGCGACTTTTGAGCATCGCGGCCTTGGTGTTTGGACCGCAAGGCGGTGAACCTCGTACTCTCTATTAATTTTAACGTGATATTGCTTTCTTGAGTTATAATTTATATGAGGGCTTATATTTACCGGGTGCTTGAGTTTTTACGAAATGGTAGGCGTTCGAAAGGGGAAGCGGGTTTAAATTGAATGGAACTGAAAGTGAGGGCACGGCCGGAATACTTGATCCGGAATACGTAAGGGATTCAGTTCAGTTCGTTGTGAATGTGCATGCAGCGACAGTAAACATGCGCCTTTACCCCTCCACAAGTTCCATGGTTACCGAGACGCTAAAGAAGGCATATGGCACGCTTGAGAAGTTACTGGAAAAGCAAGAACACTTCTGCGTAAGCGTAGTTGAAAATTCTCTTCTGATTAATGATGTCAGGCTTGATGACACGGAGCAGACGAAATCTCCGGTTAAATCTTTTATCTACTGGATGACCGAAAGAGGACTTTCCAGCGTGGATTTCATGAGAGGCACCACACTTGACGAGATTCGAAATCTTCTCCAAATTCTTGCTGAGCTTACAGACAGTCAGGAGGCAAGAGCAACCCTTCCATCTGCACTTTCGGAGGCAAAGGTTGAGCATGTAAATGTAAATCAACGAGTTTATGTTGCAATATCAACGGGAGAGGATGTTGGAGACGTTAAGGCGGGCGTTATAGGCGGAAGGCAAGCATCACCTCTGGATGCGCTCAAAGATGAACTCCTCATAAGATACCTCATGGGGAAAATTGATCTTGGAGAGGTTGAAGAGACGGACGTGGTCGAGGTTCTTTCGGATCCATCTAAGGTTGGCGGAATTCTTTCTCGTTTCCTTGAGGAGGAAGGAGCAGAAGGTGAGGGGATTTTAGTTAAGAGTGAGAAGGCAACTGAAGCACTTGAAAAACTTGCAACCATGATTGGAGAGGTGGAGGATGAAACTCTCAAGGGAGCTCTTTCCGAGCAGGTTTCCAAGATCATTGCTGAGATGGATCCGAAACAGATGACAAGCGTTCTTGCGGGTCGTGCTCCTGAGAAACTTGATATAGTGCATGTGAGGGAAAACGTAATAAAAATGCTCTCGGACCAGCAGTTATTGGATGTGGTTGATTCGCTTATTGACGAGTACGAGGAGATGAAAGAGCAGGTTGTAGAGCTTGATCCTGCGTGGACAAGAGAGCATTTAAAGAACCTGAACGAAGTGCTCCTTCAGTTGCGGTCGGGAAAGCGGGGAGAAGCGCTTTCCGAGAAGATAGACGAGAGGCTTGAGAAAGCGCAAATCAAGGAGGAGCGAGACAAGGCAACCGGTAAAAGGGTTCTCTCTGCTTTTCAAATACTTGGCGGACCCTTGGAGGAGGAGCAAATCCCGGATCTTGGCGAGGGAGTTGACGAGAACGTGTCGCGCCAGGTTCGTCAGTTGTATGCTATGGGAGAAAATGATCTTGCTGCCGGGATTCTTCTCAAGGTTGCAGCTCATCTTAAAAGTGAGGACAGATCAATAAGACGTTACGCCGCTTCGCTTCTTTATGACACCTGGGATTCTCTTGAGAAACTTGACGTTCGGCAAAGGCTTACTGCCGCTCAGGTAATTGAGCCAGAAATGGAAAGAAGCGCAGCAGAGGAAGATGATTACCAGGTTTTCGTCTTCGTTACCGATTGTCTTTCCGGAATTGCTGAACTCTACATAAGGGAGGGAAGGGCTGATGAGGCATCGAGAATTCTTGACCTTGTAAGCGAGAAGGCTTCGCCTGATAGCGGTGTGGGAATAGAACTCGCAAAACATGCCAGAAGAGTTCTTGATGGAATAATTGGTCCTAAAGGTGCCCTTTCTCCAGCTGAACTTCTCTCAGAGCCTGACAAAGAAAAAAGGGCGAGAACTGTTAGGGCTCTTGCTAACCTTGGTCCTCAGGCGATCGCGCCAATAATTGATGTGGTCAAGGATAGAGGACAGGCAGAACTTAGGCAGAGAGCACTTGAGGCAATAATGCTTTGTGGTGAGGTTGGCGTCGCCTCGCTATTGGATGAACTTAAGGAAGAGAACCCCTGGTACGTTTACAGGAATTTATTAAATGTTATCGCAGAACTAAGACTCACACAGGCGGTTGGGCAGATAGAGGCAATGGCTTCGCATCCTGATGAGAGGATAAGACGTGAAGCGATAAGGACGCTTGCGAGAATGAGGGCGAGCGGATCACTTCGGGTGATAATGAATGCAACAAATGATTCAAGTTCGGCCGTGAGAATAACTGCTGTAAGGATGCTTGGAATGTTCCGCGACAGAAAGGTTGGAGATTACCTGGTTGACATAATTGAGGGTAGGGGTCCTCGTGGAAAAGAAGAGGAACAAGGGGTTGTTGAGGCCGCTTGCCTTGCTCTTGGAGATATGAGAAACCCTGAATATATTGGCGTGCTTTCGGGTCTTTTATTAAAGGGTAGACTTTTCAAGAAAGGAAGGCCGGAGGAGGTTAGGGCTGCTGCTTGCCTTGCTTTAGGAAATATAGAAGCCGAGCGTGTAATTCAGGTGCTTGAAAAGGCAACAAAAGATCCAAGCATGATGGTGAGAAGTAGTGCAGAAAAGGCACTAAAAAGAATCAGGGGCATTATCTCTTCGCCACAGCCTGCTGCCCCCGAGGAGGTAAGGCAATTCAGGGAAGCGCAGCCACCTGGCACAAATGTTCAGGAAGGAGGGGTAACCCCAGCGCCAAGAGTTTCTGGGGGCGATGTGAATCCTGAGGCCGGGACTAAACCTGCTGGGGAAGTTTTTAAGGGTGTGCCTGCGAAAGATTCAAGCGTGAACAGAGAAGGCAAGCGCCCGGAAGATGGTCAGGCTCCACCTTCTATGTGGAAGTAGAAATTTTGTGAATGCCGAGCAATTTTAATCTTTTCTTCCCCTTTTTCGCCTGTCGCGGAGAAGGTCAACGAATGCTTCAAGGCGGGTCGTCATACCAGTTGCAGATGCATGTTCGTCAAGGCACAGGTTTAATACAGGTATGTTGTATTCTCGCTCCAGTCTTGGGATTATTGTTCGGCATATGTTTTCGGGCATGCAGGTGAAAGGATATAGATGGATTACTCCATCCATCCCACTTTGGGCAGCCCTGATTATTCCCGCGATTGTCTGGTGCTCCTCGCCACCTAAGACGTATTGAACATATGGCTTTGAAATCCTTCTCGTGAGAAACTCATCGATGGTGATTCGAGGGTCGGTCTTCAAAGGGCGGAACAACCACTTGTAAACGCTAAGCACAGGGAATGCCTCAACACGCATTTCTGCAAGCCTACGCTCTATGTCGAAATTGAGTGCGGGCTCAAGTACAGCATAGATTTCGCCAAGGATGGCGACTCTAAGTATTGATTGATTGCCTTTCTCAACTTCAACACTTTCAAGAATTTCAATGCCGGAGGTGCATGCTTTTTTTATTTCCTTTATTTCCCTTGCTTCTTTGACAAGAATAAGAGAATGCGAAAGAGCCCCATCCACAGACCCACGATCTCTTTCGTAGGGCCTTAATTTGCGCGCCATAGTTTCAAGTGAATCAACTGCCTTTGCTTTTGCTTTGAAAACTCTGAATGCATGTAGCCATGCGAGAGTAAGGTTTCCTTTTACGGTTTCCCTGAACTTCTTCATAACATCGGTAAGACCTTCACGGCCAAGTAGGATGCTTTCGAACTGGAAGCCTGCGTCTCTAAGTATCTGGTGCTGCACCCTTCCATAGTAGCCGAACCTGCAAGCCCATGTGCCACTTACCATGGCAAGGGTGTCAGCTCCCATCTCTA
>Ga0315298_1003529_pt1 | contig 24733 bp, 20 predicted proteins | sample WHS_1_MG_FD_203077 | JGI IMG/M metagenome (GOLD analysis project Ga0315298, IMG submission 203077) | Extremophilic microbial mat communities from Washburn Hot Springs, YNP, Wyoming, USA - WHS_1_MG | ecosystem: Environmental > Aquatic > Thermal springs > Hot (42-90C) | place: USA: Wyoming...
CAGTCGGGAAGCAATAACTTCCCAGAGTCCACTTACTGCGGCAGATAAGCCTGCAACCACCACAACAAGGGTTACGATCTTTCTGAAAGTCTCACCCCGCATCTTGGGGAGAAGCTTCACTCCCACCAGGTAGCCCAGCAGTGTCGCTGGGACCAGGCCCATCCCCATCGAAAGAACTCCCTCGCCATATGCGCCAACAGTTGCCAACAAGCCAATGCCTACAGCGCTGGAAACCAATAGATAGGTAGACACTGTAGCTCGAAGCGCCTCCTTGCCCCAGCCTTGGTTCACCAACAACAGGACCACCGGAGGACCGCTCAGGCTGGTCGTGGTAGAGAGCACTCCGCTTATGAGTCCCGAAGCGGCAAAGCTGACTTTCTCCTGTTTGAAACTGCGGGAGTAACCCAGATACAGTGGAATTGCAGTTGCAGCAACGGCACTGGATATAAATACCTTCAAGACGCTTGCATCGACCATCTGAACGAGGTAGAGGCCCATCAAAGACCCGGGGATGCTCGCCACGAACAGAAAGGCCACCCTGGAAATATTGATATGACGCGAAGACTGCACGGCAAGAACAACCCCAATGAATGCACCGAGGAGGAGATTGAGAGCCACAACAGAGCGTGGCGGCAACATCAACAGAAGCGCCGGGGCGGCCACTAGCGCAAATCCAAAGCCGGTTAGACCCTGGGCGATCCCGGCAAAGAACACTATTGAACTGGCCAGGACTATGACTCCAATAGAAAGGCCCACAGAGATTTGTCAGTCCAATTTGGCAGCGACTTTGGCCCGTAGCGCCGCCTTGTCCACCTTGGCCATTCCGCCAGCCCCTTTGGGGAGTTCGTTTACGATCTCGAGACGCTCGGGCAGCTTGAAAGAAGCAATCCTTTCGAGCCTCAGGAACTCGATCATCTCTTCAAAGGTTAGAATCTGACCTGGCTGAGGCACGACGCAGGCGCAGACCTTTTCGCCGTACTCCCTGTCTGGAACTCCTATGACCGCCACCTCCGCCACGCTCGGGTGCTTCGCCAAGAGGTTCTCCACGTCGGCAGGGTAGATGTTTTGACCACCACGGATGATGATATCCTTCAGCCTGCCGGCCATAGATAGGTTGCCTTCGTCGTCAAAGCGACCGAACTCCTGCATATCAAAATATCCAGTCGCCCAAGCATCTGCCCACAACTGAGGATTCCGGTGGTAACCAGCGTGCGCGTGCAGCCCACGTACCAGAATACGTCCCACTTCTCCTCTCGGCACGTCCCGCCCTTCGTCGTCAACAAGGCGCAACTCGTTCCCCTCCAGAGGACTTCCGACGGTCCGCAGCCTGACTTCAGGTAGGTCTTCATAGCGGCTGGCGCATAAGCCACCGAAGTCGGTCGATCCATAGGCTTGAACGATCCTAGCTCCTGTACGCGCCTCGATCTCCCGACCCAGTTCTTCGACGAGGAGTGAACCGTGGCTCACGATTACCCGTAGGTCAGGGAGACGACTGCGGGAGAATTCCGGTAGCCGCACCAGTTGCGCCAGCATCGTTGGTACGCCTACAGCCACTGTGACCTTCTCTCTACGCAGGAACTCCAACACTTCCGCAGCATCGAAGTGGCTCGTGAAGACTACCCTAGAATGCAATCGGGCACCATTGAAGTAGGCGAGGGCGCCGGAGGTGCCCGACACCATCGGCGTCAGCGCCATGATTACATCAGAAGACGTGACGCCAAACCGCTGCGCGTGAATGTGCCCTGTTAGAGTTCTTGCTGCTATCGGCACATCAACGCACTTGGGAACTCCTGTCGAGCCGCTGGTAGTCTGGATCTCGGCTATGTCGAAGAATCCTAGCCTGGTTCGAGCAATCGCACTGCTATCTCGAGCTGGCTCCGAGAGAAACTCTTCGAGAGAGATTGCACCTCCCTCACTCGTGTCTCCAGCCACAACGACCAACTTGAACCCGGCGTTATTCTGGAGCAAGCTTGCAGCCGTATTAGCGAAGCTGAAGCCCCGGTACTCTGGCGCGACGAAGGCCATCACTGGACGCGTCGTTTCCACGATGGCACGTAACTCGGCCTCTCGAAAGGTAACTGGCACAGCCACTTGCCTTACACCCGCTTTTTCGCAGCCGACTCGAACCGTGTAGAGGTCGACTCCGTTGGCCATCTGCACGAGCACCACGTCGTTCCTTAGGAGTCCAAGATCGAGCAACGCCATAGCAAGTCGATCACTGCGCTCTTTGACCTGGCTCCAGGTCAGGCGACGAGTCGCATCAACCACGCCCTCCACGTCGCCCATTTCACGGGCGTTGCGATCGACCGCTTCCGAGACCGTCACAGGCTCAATCAGCTTAAGAATCGCTGCTTGCCGGTCAGCTTCTCGTATCAAGGTAAACCTCCACCGCCGTCAGATTCGCAATGCTACGTCCAGCGCTGCGGCAGTTCCCACGATTATGTGTTGCACGTCGGCCGCATTCCCCAAAGTGTAGGTCTCAGGAACCACGTCTTTCACAGCCTGGTACAGGGCATCCCTCGGCAAGTATCCGAGGGCCAGGACCACCGTATCGGCCGGGACGAACTCCTCTCCATTTTCTTTACGAACCACCACTCCGTCGAGCTGAATTTCCACTACCTCTGCCCCAGCCAGCACCCGTACATCGCAGAACTCGAGCTCCTTGCGTAGCACCCAGCGTGTCCCCGGACCAAGCCCTTTCCCTATCGTTGGATTTCGTCCTACCAGGGTGACAGCATGCTTTGGCCCCACAAAGGTAGATTCCTTCTCCATAGTGGCAACCTCACGAAGGAACGACAGAGTGGCACTGTCTGGCGTCCACCTCTGAGCGAGATATATGGCCGTCTCGACGCCAACGCCGCCTCCGCCGACGACCACTACTCTAGGGCCAACCGATACCTTGCCCTCCAAGACATCGTGAGCAAAGACCACGTGCGGCAAATCAATACCGGGGATTGCAGGAACTTTCGGTTCGGCGCCGACAGCGACGATCACAGCATCTGGAGCAACATCTCGAACCAACTGGGGCGTCACCTCCGCCTCCAGGTGAATTTCAACGCCAAGGCGCTTTACCTGTCTTGAAAGCCAGTAGAGGAAGCTAAAAAGCTCTGCTCTCCCAGTCGTAGCATAGGAGGCACGCCATTTGCCCCCGAGACAGCTCTGCTTCTCATAGAGGCTCACCTGATGGCCGCGCTCAGCGCAACTCAGAGCCGCTTGAAGGCCGACGCATCCGCCCCCTATCACCATCACCCGTTTTGACTTGCCTGCCGCTGGCAGTGGTTCCCTTTCTGAAACGCGACCGGCCTTGGGGTTTACCGTGCAGCCAACCGGAGTCTCCTTGACTGTCGCCGCATCCAAGCATTCATTGCAGGCTATGCACAGGCGGATATCTTCGAATTCGCCTTCACGTGCCTTACGTGGCCAATCCGGGTCGGCCAACGAGGCCCGACCAAGGCTTACGAAATCTGCCCATCCCCTTCGCAAAATATCTTCTGCGACTACCGGGTGATTTATGCGATTGGACGCCGCGACGAGCGCTTGCCCCTGAACCTCGGACTTTATTTCCCGGGCAAGAAAGGCATAGGCTCCTCGTGGCACATTCGGCGTCAACTGAGGCACAGAAGTGGCGTGGCTACCACCAGTCACGTTGAAAAAGCAAACACCCGCATCCGCTAGAGCTTTGGCGATCTTTTTCGACGTTTCACTTGTGTACCCGTTGGGCAGAAACTCTCCCCCGTGGAGGCGGAAAAAGATAGGGAAATCGTCTCCAAGTTCCCTCCTTATACCTAGGACCATCTCCAACGGGAACCGCAGGCGTCCCTCAAAGCTCCCACCCCATTTGTCCGTTCGGTCATTGAACACCTGCGACAGGAAAATGCTGACTCCTCCGCCACCCACGCCCTGAACTTCCACGGCGTCGTATCCAGCCTCCCTCGCGCGAACCCCCGTTGCGATGACCTCCTCGACCATCTGTGCGATCAACTCTGCCGGTAGCGTCGACAGTCTGGGGAATCTGCGCATCTCCGATAATGGCCAAATTCGCCGCACCCCGACCTGCGCGTAGACTACCGCTCCGTATTCCTTGGCACCTTTCACTAATTCAGCGTGCCTACGGACGTGCTCTTTGTTCTGAAGCAGCACTTCCAACGGGCTGGACCACTCGAAAGGATGCGCGTCGATTATTCCCACGCCCACCATTCCAAACCCGCCTTTAGCTCTGGCCAAATAGAACTCGACCCCCTTGTCGCTAATGCCTTCTTCCTGGTTGCCCAAATTGGTGTGCATTGGCGGCATAACAAGCCTGTTCTTAATCCAGAGGTTTTTTATCTCCGCCGGCTCGAAAACCTTGCTCAGAATCAACTAGTCTCCCCTCCTGCTTAGTGCGTCTCACCAAACGATTCAGTAACACCTACAGATAATCTTCAAGCTTAATTTCGCCGCGTCCCAGCGGCTGGATGCGCTCGAACAGGTCACGGGCCTCAGGATCACATGTCGGCGGCTTAGTGGCATCAATTATCACCTTCCCACCAATACGCTGCCAGGAGGGCTGTCCCGCCGTCCCAAGCTCCCTCCCACCTGCCGGGTCCATGGGAATCGTACGCACTCCAGGCACAACAATTATGTCTTCAGCGGGGTTGACCCGCGTATCAAGAGCCCATACGATCTCGGTGTTGTTGAAGATATCAACATCTTCGTCGACAGCAATGGCCACCTTCGGATGCAAATACTCCGAAGATAGTACGCTCATCAGCACGTTCTTAGCTTCGCCATAGTAGCGCGGCGTCATCTGCACCACTATCCCAAATATGCCCGGCAGGGTCATCACGTTCTTCAGGTCAACGAATCCACCAATGTTCTTAAGCCTGTTGTAGATCGTCGCCGCCATAGGGATCTTGTGATAAACGCAGCCCTCCACCTCGGATCCATTCTGGATATTCTTGAAGATGGCATCCTTCCGCATCGTAATGGCCTGAAACTCGATAACAGGGTTCTTTCCAGTACCGGCAACGTAGTAGTCCTGAAACTCAGAGAAAGGCCCTTCTTGCTCCCGCACATTCGGCAGGACGTGACCTTCAAGGACGATCTCCGCGTCAAATGGGACCTCGAGATCAATGCTCTCGCACTTGACGAGCTTGACAGGCTCGCCTAGAAGTCCCCCAGCCAACTCAAGCTCATCCATTTCGTAAGGGCCGGTCGTCGCTGCGGCCATATAGTAGATCGGATGATGTCCGATGAAAATGGCTATGGGCATCGGCTCATTGCGTTCTTCGTACTTTCGATAGTTCAAGAAGCTGTGCCTTGGCACCAGCAAGATGCCGGTTCTGGTCTTTGATTTTACCTGTAATCGGTGGAAGCTCATATTGCGGATGCCCGTGTCTGGGTCCTTCGTAACACAGAGACCTGCAGTAATGAACGGACCCGCATCTCGCACGCCAGCCAGGTGTGCAGGAAGCTTCTGAATATCGACCTGGTCGCCGGTCAAGATCACGTCTTTAACCGGGCCCGAATCCACCACCTCGCACGGCTGCCTCAGTGACATCCTGCTGGCGAAGGTAGGCACCAAATTGTCAAGCGGCACATCGAACGCAATTGCAGCTTGGCGAGGATTAGCAGGAGCCTGGCCGAGGGAGCGCCATCCGGGGAAATCCTTTAGTTGCTCGAAAAAGAGCGCCTTTTCTCGTGTCTGGTACAACAGCGCGCCCATCTCAAAATGGGGGTGCACTGGCTTGCGAACGCGGATCAACTCCCCGGCCTCTTCGAGCTGGGCTATCCAGGTCCGCATGTCTTTGGGCATAATAACACCTCCTGAGCCGATCGTCTATACGGGAAGCACGCATGGGGAGCACCTGGCTCTTTCAGACACCCCTCGGAATGCTTCCCACACTGTTTTCCCGCGTTCCTAGCGCCTCAGAGACAACACGCTAGTCAGCTACTTGCCCGCGCATGGGTAGAGGACGCTGCGCTCGGCCACCTCTGGACGCTTGACCTCGCTACTTGCCCGCGTATGGGTAGAGGACGCTGGTGAACAGGTACATCACGATGCCAGTCACCGGGATCAAGATTGCGCTGAGCACGGAACCGTACCTGATCATTTCAGTCATTTTCACGTTTCCCCCTCCGTAGGCGACCGCCATAGAGGGACAGGATATCGGCAGGGAATAAGACTGCTGGCAAGCAATGCCAACAGTCAGGGCAACTGCGACTGGGTTGGCACCCACTGCTATGGCTACCGGCACAACGATGGGAACCAAAAGTGCGATGGCCGCCACGTTAGAGACGAACTGCGTTAAGATTACAGCAATCGCCGTCAAGCCGAGCACGGCCAACAAGGGAGGAGCGCCATTCAGCGGCCCAGCTAGCCCACTAGCTATGTACTTCATTAGGTCTACCCCGGGCTGATTCATTGCCTGGCCGATCAGCAGTCCAGCGGAAATGAGCACGATCACGCCCCATTCCACACCCCTGGCCGCTTCACCCCAGTTCATAACGAACTGGCGATCCTTCCAGTTGGTTGGCAGCAGGAATAATCCCAGCGCACAGGCTATGGCCACAGCCCCTTGATTGAGCGCCATGTCGAAGAACTTGGTGGTCGGATCCTGTTGGCCGTAGATGGCGGCCACAATGCTGGGGACCAACCAAAGGAACAGCGCTACCCCAAGGATGGACAGGGCGTATTTCTCGCCCCGGGACATTGGCCCCAGCCTCCTTAGCTCATCTTTGGCAAACTCGACCACGCCACCCAACTCGCTCATTTCGGGCTTCAAGACGAGCCGCAAATAGATCAGCATTACAAGGAATGTCACGATGGCGAAGGGCACGCCCCAGACCATCCAGTCGCCAAAGCGTATCCTGTAGCCCAGCAGCGAGAAGACGAGACCAACCATTAGGAAGTTGGGAGCAGTAGCCCCGATGGGAGTCATGAGGCCGCCTGCCTGGGCGCCGTAGGCCGATGCTAACGTCAGGGTCTTGCCAAGGTTCCCTTCGGGCCGCACCTTCAGAAACTCCACCATACCCAGGCCAATGGCCAGGTAGAGCATCGTCACGGGTATGTTGGACATCACAGCACTCAGCAGGGCGGTAGCCCCCAAGAAGGCAAAAACCAGCCGGTTGGGGCTAGTGCCTATCCACGAACTGGACAGCGCCGTTAGCGCAAAGCGTTTGGCTAATCCCTGCGAAATCATCGCCTGAACTATGATAAAAGCACCGATCATCAGAAAGGTCTGGGAATCGCCAAGGACGGCAAACACCTGCGCCGGCTGCATAATGCCAGTGACCACGAGCATAATATAGGGTATAAATGCAGTCGCCGGAATAGGAATCGCCTCTGTCACCCACCAGACGACCGTCCAGACGATCATGGCCATGACAACCTGACCTGGCCTGGTCATTCCTGCGGGGGTGGGGATAAGAATGAGTATCAAGAACAGCAAAGGCCCCAGCAAGAGGCCGGTGAATTGCTTTCGCTTCTCGAAGGCAAGCTCGGCCTCGGAGTACATCTCCTTCATTTCTCCAATGGTTTTCCACGCTACAGCCATTTCCTTTCCTCCGTCGTTAGTGCACGATCAGGGCACCTTGTTGAGTTCGTTCTTAACTATCGGTGCTGCACTACCCCCGTTCGCAAACAGGAAAACCTTGGGTAACACACATTCCGAAGAGAGTCCCCCGATCTGGTGGGGATCCTGTTTCGGGACAGTCCGCTAAGCGAACTCCGAGCACACGAACGCATACATCGGAGGATCCTTCGGCCGTAACTGTTCAGACACCTGTCACGTAGGCATTGCAGGCCCAAAATCCTTGGTCTATAATGCCACTAATGCCACTCAGCCACAATGTATAGTGCCTTCTCGACCGCGCATGCCAAAGCTCTGTACTCTTACCTTCAGACACCTCTAGGCGAACGGGGCACCAGATTAGGGACCGAGGTACACTGTAGGATAGAACGAATCAATTCCAGACGAAAACCTTTGGTTCCACTCACTCGTTCAGGCGACCACCCTGACACTATGCGGTGCGGCGTAATCTTCCCAACTACACGGTCGCTCCCCTCCAATACCACGGGCGTAGTTCTCAGGTCCACCGTGGCCGCAGCCTTGATCCAGTAGCGCCCCCTCAACCACCCAGCAGCTTCTTGCCATTTTCGGACAGTATCAGGTTGAGATCTTCCTTCGGCAAACCCAGACCACGGATTTGGTCCAGGTACTTCGCCACCACTTGACCGCTCCTGATCTCCTGGGGATAATCGGTGCCGAACAACACCTGCGAGGGTCTCATCTCCAGCAGCGCCGATTTCACTGCGTTGATGTTCCCACAAAAACCGCCAGTGTCAAAATAGAGGTTGTTGTAGAAGTAATGGTCAAATGTACGTTTGGGAAGCCTTCCTGCGCGCGGATGACTGGCAGTGCCCCAGAATTCCTTGTCCTGATAGGAGCGCACTCGGCCCAAAAGGGCAGCAATTCCTCCGCCTAAATGCGAGATCTGCACCCTTAGCGCAGGAAAGTCGTCGAAGACACCACCGTTGATCAGCCGGATGATAGCCATCTGCAAACCGAACTCTCGGCCAACGCAGCGGGCCATGTCGTAGTCCTGCATGTACTCCACGCCAATGGTCTTCAATGCGGGGTGAACCATAATCCAGAGACCCAGCTCCTGGACTCTCTCGTAGAAAGGCCAGAACTCCTTCGAATCGAGCGTGACACCGCCTACGGAAGATTCGATAGCCACACCCTTGAAACCCAAATACTTGGCGGCTCTCTCCAGTTCACGGAAGGCATTCTCCCCACCAAGGGGCGGAATATGAGCCAGTCCAGCAAACCGTCCTGGGTAGTTTCTTTCCGCTTCGCGGAGCCTGTCGTTAACGAAAATACAATCCTCGAGGGTACCCATCATCCCTGCTCCAGAGGACAGCACGGCAAGGTCGACTCCCGCCTGGTCCATCGCCTCAACGTGCTGTCCCAAATCTCCAAGCCGAGGATGAAATATGTAACTTGGAGCACCATCCTCGTACTTCACCGAGATACGTTGCCCACCCTCCCCCAGCATCTCTGGAGGAGTGTAGTGAATGTGGAAGTCGATAACCATCTTTATCCTCCTGTGCACTGACAGCAACCCAAGCGACCACATCGGACAGGCTGTGCAGGGGGGCACTCCTCCCAGTTTGTATGAGCACCATTCTATCACCACAGACCATTTCCATTCTGTAGCCAGTGCAACAAAAATCCAGTATGCCATGACACTCTATTCACACTCGCTTCGCGGACCCCGGTGAGCAACGATGCTCACATGTCCTCTCTCAACCACTCATCTTGACGATGGGACATTGCGGCCATTATATTGGATCCAACGAAGCCGCAAGAGGAGTGTGTATGAATCAGCTCAGACCGCGAGTGACTTTCGAAAGCAATGGCTTGCTCCTTGAAGGAGTTGTGCACTCCCCGGATGTAGCGAAACCAACGCCTGCAATTGTCGTTTGCCACCCTCACCCTTTGTATGGCGGCACTATGAGCAGCAGCGTGGTCGTCGCCGTTTGCGAGCAACTTAAATCAAAGGGGATCACTGCCTTGAGGTTCAACTTCAGGGGAGTTGGCAATAGCCAGGGCAGGTACGATGGAGGGGAGGGAGAGGTCGACGACGCGCTGGCAGCAGTGTCCTTCCTCACCACGCTGCCCAACGTTGACCCTACACGTATTGGTATAGTGGGTTACTCATTCGGTGCGTATGTCGCGTTGCGCGCAGCCGTGGAAGACCAACGAATCTCCGCCGTTGCCGCCATATCGCCACCCGTTGGATTGTTTGATCTCACGTTTTTCCTAAATTGTCGCCTGCCGAAGATGTTGATTTCAGGCGACCAGGACGACATCGTGAGCCCTCAAGGGTTTCTGGCGTTCGCCGAGAAGACTTCCGAACCCAAAGTCTGGGAACTTGTCAACTACGCCGACCATTTCTGGGGAGGATTCGAACGCTGGGTGGGCGACAAGGTAGCTAGTTTCTTCGTGGCCACTTTCAGTGGAGGCGCCTGACTCCCCGCATCGCCACCTTGGCATACGAATTGCAGCACGCGACCCACAGGACCAGCCCATTGTCATCCCCGATTCTCTCTAACCAGGAGGTAGTTCCGTGTCTGCCTGGAATGGTGCCGTTCTTCCAAAGTGGCTTCAGCGTGTGGCTATTATCGCCTTGGTGGTGCTCCAGGTCTGTCCCTCAACAGCTGAAGCCGGAGTTGAGCAAGGCCCAATCGATATACCTGCCTCTGGTCCAGACCCGACCACAGCCGACCCCCGTTTCTTTCCTGAAACTTCCTTTCGCATTGACAACGACAAGTTCCTCGATTTTTTCCAGAAACGAGGCGGCGTGCGGACCTTCGGCTATCCCGTGTCCCGCCAGTTCACATTGCTGGGCACGACTGTCCAGTTTTTTCAGCGTCGCGTTATGCAGATTCAACCCGACGGTAGCGTGGACCTCTTGAACGTGCTCGACCCGGCCATTCTGCCAGTCAACAGCGTCAACTTTGCCACCCTCCCTGCCTTCGACCCCACGCTCGTGGCTTCCGCACCGCCACCCACTTCACCCGATATCCTTGGCTTCGTGCAGGCAAACGCGCCGAACTCTTTCGATGGCCTCCCTGTTGGCTTTTTTAACAACTTCCTGGCCACCGTGGACTGTGGAGCCGCTTTCCCCAATCAACCCTGCAACACCAGCCTGCTACCCGGCTTCGACCTCCAAATGTGGGGGATACCTACCAGCAGTCCCGCTTTCGACCCCAACAACCACAACTTCGTCTACCTCCGTTTTCAGCGTGGCATTATGATGTTCGACAACACGGCCGGAGGGGTAACTGAAGGTGTGCTGATGGGTGATGCGTTGAAGTCGGTAATCACCGGCCAGAATTTGCCCGAAGACCTGGCGGCCCAGACAGCCGGCAGCCGATTCTCCAATCAATACAACAACAGCAACCCGCTAGGTCTCAACCGGCCGGACGAACTGCCGAATACCGACATGACAAATGCCTTCGTGCCACAAGTCCCGCTCGTTCCTGTTGGCAATGAGGAAGCTATCTTTGGCATTCTGAATCCCGATTTCTCCCCGCAGCCCATATATACTGCGCTGGAGGATATGCCCAAGCCATCGCCGCCAGTAGTGCGATAAGTGGGCAGTAGTCCACGGCCAGGGACGTCTCGGCAGAGGTCCAGATTATCTCTTCCCGGCCGACCTCTCAAACCTTAAGCTGGCATTTCCAAATCGAGCCGCGCCTTGGTTCACAGTCGAGGCTTGACCTCGATCTGCCCATTCCTGATACGCACGTCGTAAGTCATCTCAGGGAATGTTGCCGGACCGTGCACAACGCAGCCAGTGTCGAGGTTAAACTGCGAGCCGTGCCAAGGGCAGATTACATCATCATCGGTAAGCCTGCCTTCAGAGAGAGGGCCGCCAAGATGGGTGCACGTCTCTCCCATTACGTGAATGCGGCCGTGACTACGGACGAGCAACACCGGCGTACCGTTGACGTGCACCAGCTTAGGAATGTTCTCTACCAACTCCTCTTCCGGCAGCACGGCAACGTAGTCCTTTGGTGGCTTCTGCCATGCCGCGCGGTTGACCCCAATCCCAGAGCCGAACACCAGTTCGCCACCTAGGTAAGCCGAGAAGCTGGCTAACGCATAGCCTAAGGTCGACAGCGTATTGCCCTTTGAACGGCGCTTGCTACACCGCATGACGAGCCCGAAGGTGTAGAAGGTTAGCGCGCTAAGATTGAGCAAACCGTGCATAATGCCAAGGCGGCGATCGCGGCCAGCGAGGTGCTGCCAATCAGCCAGGCCAGATGCTGCTGCTCCGATTCCCGCGGTTATCCCCAAGCAGATCGCCCCATCGGCGCAGCGCTTCAGGCGATCGCTGGGCACAATCCTGTCGACAGCGTCCATTGCAAACGCTGCAGTCCAGGCACCTACCGGCACATCCGTTATGGCAGGGTGTAGGGGATGTCCCAACCAGACACCATTCAGAAAGTCCAGCACTTGAACTGCTTGCCTACCACCTGAAGTCCTGGCCCGGACAATTGCGTTCCCGAGCACATCGGCGATTGGATCCAGCCAGATTCGCTGCCTATCGATAAGCTTCGCTACGGATTTCTCTAGCATTGTCACCTCACTTACGATGCTTAACCTGGAGAAGAACACTACACTGGCCAAGGGCACCAATTCATCATTCGAATGGATTCGCGCTCGGTTAAGATGCCATCCACACAAGGAGCAAGAACAATGCCAACAACTAGCCAACTGGAGGACGGTTCATAGATGCGATGGCAATCGAGCCAGCAGAGGCTGAATTCACCCTGCTGTCTCGGCCGGGTAGGTGATACGCTGGCCATCTAGCTTGGCCCAGGGCGTTAGTGCGTGGACCCTTGAGGCTGTCTTGCTCAGGATTTCTTTCACCTCTATCCCTCTGACCACCAAAGCGTCGGCTATTAGTGATCTGTGGCATCGCCAGGGCACAGCTTCGGCACACATCAACGCAATTCGCTTCCGCCTCGCCAAGTCTATTACCTCCACGAGGTTCTCCTCGAACTCCTGAGTTTGCATATAGTCGGCGTAGCCGCGGAAAGATCGATTGCGCCAGGCCGTATTCACCGAATCCGGACGCGGATGGCGAAGACCGCCGAGTCCAGGCATGTGAAGGTATTCTATCCCTTCCGCTTTGAGTGCCTCAGGCAGTGTCTCACGATTGAACTGAGGATTGTGGCGTGAGCGGGGTACTGTGCGCACATCTACAACTTCCGAGATACCGTGAGTCTTGAGCAGATCGATAAACTCCCCAATAGACCTATTCGAGTGGCCAATTGTGTACACCACAGGGTCGTGTTCGCGCTCAGCTTCCATAGGATGACTCGTAGCCTGCACTAACAAGATTGCTCAACAACAGCTGGAAATAAAGCAGCCCACTGAATGGTTTAAAACGCTCAGTAACGCGGATCACATCTTTGTGGCGGACCTCTACAGGTTGGCCTTTAATAACTAGGACCCTTCTGTACGCTACGCCATCCGACCTATCGACTAGATTATCTGGGCGGCGCAGCGCCCAAACCGTCAGGTCCAGCCGAAATGGTGGCGCGGGACGAAGAGAAAACTCGCCAACTTTCACCGAGTCATTGACCCTGGTGATCAAGATCAACCTCCCGACTTGCACTAGAGTAGAGGGACACAAGACCGCGCCGCCCCCGCCCGTCGTAGAGTGTTAAGCACGTCCGAATTGTATCACGCCACTCTGGTCGTTAGTAGTCAAGTAACACTGGTCTGCAAGTTTTATGCCGTTTCGGGTGGCGTTGGCACCTATCTTGCCACATCTCTTCTGGCCTGCATTGGATGCGCAGGCTGCAATAGCTAGATCTGATTCCTAAGGAGGAGTGATTATGTCAGCAATGAGCGACGAGGAAATCCAGCGACTAGTGCTGGAAGAACTGAGATGGGATCCGGAGGTGGAGCCGACGGATGTGGGAGTTGAGGTCGACAAAGGCGTCGTGACCCTGACAGGGACCGTCGAAAGCTACACGATGAAGATGGCAGCCGAAAGAGCGGCCAAACGTGTCGAAGGCGTAAAGGCCGTAGCTAACGACATCAAAGTGAAACTCCCCTTCGAGAGCACCCGCACGGACACGGATATCGCCACTGCGGCCATCAACACCTTGTCTTGGGATACACGAATCCCGGCCGACAAAATTAAGGTCACCGTCCGGGATGGCTGGTTGACATTAGAAGGAGAAGTCAACTGGCACTATCAGAAGACAGCAGCGGAGGATGATGTTCGCGGCCTGTGGGGAGTAAAAGGTGTAAGCAACCTCATCAAGGTTCGCGAAGCTGTCACTAAGCCATCTCCCGCTGAGATCAGGGCCAGGATCGAAGAGGCATTCGAGCGCAGTGCGCAGTTGGATGCCAAGCGAATCAATGTGGATGTACGAGATGGTAAGGTTATCCTCAGCGGGACGGTACGCGCGTGGGCTGAGCGAAAGGAGGCTGAAGATGCCGCGTGGTCGGCTCCCGGGGTCACGGACGTCGAAGACCGCATCGAGGTCGCGCCGCAATAGGGTTGGCTGAGAGACGACCCTATGTCAGGCACGGGACACACTACTGGAAGGGCAGAAGGACCAGATAAAGGATAGCCCGGTTCATCGCACCTTCCCCAGGGGCAACGATTAAGTCTACCGCCCTAACAGAGACGTCCGGCGGGCCTATGGTTTCCTCAGCCTCCTCCACAGTGGGCTAACAATCCTTTAGAGCACAGGCCCCGCAAGCTCGCAATAGAACGAGCAGCAATGCGCGGCAGCGATCAGGCCCTTGAGATTGCTGTCGGACCGGGGAGACGCTGCTGGAGACACTCAATCGCGTTGACAAGAGCAAAATCATCTCCAGCAATCATCGTAGCATATTTGCGCTATTTCGAGTCCTGCGCTAAACTACTCATCGGTACATTTGCGTAGCCGTATCTTGTGAAAGTGCGCAACGCGCCTGGGCGTCCGCTGGAGAGCAAAGAAATCTTTGGAGACCAGGTCCGACGATGTTTGGGCATTCGAGCTGAGTGGAGGGGTTGTGCGAGTAAGAACTCTGTCGATCTTTTTACTCTTATTGACTATCCTGCTCGCAGGTTGTATGGCAAGCCCCCACTACAAGAAAGTAAGCTTAAACGCGGGCACGCAGGATATTCCAGCAAAGCCCAATCAGCCGAGAAAGACAGCTTTTCGCGTAGCGATAGCAGGGGTCATCTCGCCAAAAGAGACTTTACGCACCTACAATCAACTGCTCGACTACCTCGGCGAGAAGCTTGATCGCCCAATTCAACTCGTACAACGAGCAACGTACGCGGAGATCAACGAACTTTTACGTTCAGGCAACGTAGACCTGGCCTTCGTGTGTAGCGAAGCGTACGTTCAAGGCAACAGAGATTTTGGTATGGAGATGCTTGTAGCTCCGGAGATTCGGGGGGAGGCGCTATATCACTCCTACATCATCGTCCCCCTTGACAGTCCTGCTCAACAGATACAAGACCTGAAGGGAAAGACGTTCGCCTTCACCGATCCCCTTTCCAACTCAGGTCGCCTGTCCCCCACCTATCTGCTCTTTCAGATGGGAGAATCGCCTGAATCCTTTTTCAGCAAATACGTCTTCACCTACAGCCACGACAATTCGATCAAAGCCGTGGCGGAGAAACTGGTGGACGGTGCAGCGGTAGATAGCCTCGTCTATGATTACGCGATTGCAAAAAGCCCTGAATACAGCCGCAAGACGCGCATTATCTGGAAATCTCCTCCTTACGGCAGCCCGCCAGTTGTCGTTCATCCGGCTCTCGACCGGCAGCTCAAGTTGCAACTGAGGGACATCCTGATGGGAATGAACGAGGATGAGGAAGGGAAAGCCATACTGCAGGACCTGATGATCGACCGATTCGTCGTTCCCGACGATATGGCTTACGAGCCAATTCGCCAGATGGACGCGAAGGTGAGGTTACAGGGTGAAACCAAGTAGCATCTGCCGGCTATCTTTAACCTGGGCCAACAGCGTATCTGTCAGAATAAAGATCATGGGCATCGTACTGGGCACAATCCTTCTCCTTGGTGCGGGAATGACGTGGGAGGTGAGGGAGAGCATGATCGATACCCTCAACGGACAACTGGAGAAACGAGGCGTATCGATAGCCAGAGACGTATCCGCCCGTGCCACCGACCTTATTCTCACCAATAACCTGTATGCCCTGTATGAGCTGCTACGTGATACGGTGGAGAACAACGAGGACGTGCGCTACGTTATAGTACTGGACCAGAACCGGAATGTCGTGCTGAATACTCTGGGACAAAGCGTGCCTCAGGATCTGGTTGCCGCCAACACCGCCGCCCCTGAGGACAGATACAGGATGGAAATACTGGATACCGAGGAGGGCCTAATAAGGGACATTGCCGTACCAATTTTCGAGGGCCGGGCTGGGATCGTCAGAGTGGGGATGTCTGATGCTGGAATGAGGCATTTGGTCACGGTAGCGACGGAACGCCTTCTCGCAGCCACTGCCATTGCTTCCTTGCTAGGTATATTAGCCGCTTTCCTCCTGACGTCGATTCTCACGAAGCCGGTTCGCGAGTTGGTCGAGGCGACCAAGGCTGTAGCCAGCGGGGACCTCGCACGCAAAGCTAGGATTTGGGCTAAAGACGAGATCGGCCAGCTTGGAGAGGCTTTCAATTCGATGACAACTGCACTTGCGACATCAAAGCAGGAGATCGAAGACTTCAACAGGCAACTCGTTCGCCGCAACCAGGAACTCTCGGCACTCTGGGCAGAGCTTCGCGAAAAGGAGAAGCTACGTTCTCAGTTGCTGGTCAAGGTTATGTCAGCCCAGGAAGATGAACGAAAGCGAATCGCACGCGAACTGCACGACGAAACAAGCCAATCTCTGACATCCCTCATCGTCGGGCTCAAGGTGCTTGAACGGTGCGATCCAGCGGAAGTCAGTGGCGTAGCGGCCGAGTTACGGGCACAGGCATCGAAAACGCTCGACGCGGTACATCACCTGGCCCTAGAACTTCGGCCTAGCGTGCTCGACGACCTTGGCCTGGTCGCAGCTCTCGAGCGACACGCTCGCGAGTACGCGGGTAGACTTGGCTGCGAGGTAGACTTCCAGGCAACTGGGATAGAGGGGGTTCGCCTGCCATCTCAGACAGAGTTGGCCATCTATCGCATCGTTCAGGAAGCGCTTACCAATACGGCCAAATATGCCGAGGCAAGCGCGGTAAGCGTTACTCTGGAGCGACGCGGCGCGACGGTGGTGGCCATAATCGAGGACAACGGAAAGGGCTTCGACGTTAAAGGACTCCTTGAATCCAGGTCCACGGAGGGAAAACTGGGATTGTTCGGTATGCAGGAGAGGGCGGCCTTGATCGGCGGTAGATTGACGATCGAATCGGAGCCGGGGACCGGGACTACGGTCTTTGTCGAGGCGCCTCTCGAACTGGAAAGGGCGATAGTGTGAGCAAGGTACGCATCCTCATTGCCGACGACCACGGTGTGTTGCGAGCTGGCCTTCGGTTTCTGCTGAATGCAGAAGCCGACATGGAAGTCGTCGGCGAAGCCAGCGATGGGTTAGAGGCAGTGGCGAAAGCCCGTCAGTTGTGCCCAGACGTAATCATTCTAGACATCACGATGCCCGGAACAGGTGGCTTGCCAGCAATCAGGCAAATCAAGAAAGCGTCCCCGGCCTCAAAGATACTCATCCTCAGTATGCACGACGACGAAAGCTACTTGCGTGAAGCGCTGAGAGCAGGGGCCTCCGGTTATGCGCTGAAAAAGGCTGCGGATACAGAGCTTCTCTCCGCCATCAGGGCCGTCTCTCGTGGCGAAATCTTCCTCGATCCCTCACTGACCAAGATCCTGGTCACCGAGCTAATCGGCAACGCGAGAAAGCAAAGGGAAGACGAGACGGCCAAGGAAGTGCATCGGCTCAGCGACCGCGAGACAGAAGTTCTGCGCCTATTGGCGCAGGGCTACACTAGCCAGCAAGTTGCAGATATGCTCTTCGTTAGCCTAAAGACAGTTGAAACATACAAAGCCCGCATTATGAATAAACTCGGCTTGCGCAGCCGGGCGCAACTTGTGAGGTACGCCCTGCAGGTAGGCCTGCTCTCGTCCGAGATCGACTCGACCAACTCCACAACGTAAGTGCAGCAGATATTGGGACTGTTGCCACCTCTAACCCTATAGCCAGTACTCTCCGGCTGACTCCGAGGCCAAGCATTCGCATCAACTGTCGCGCAGGCTGCTTTTGCCGCTTTGAACCGAAGTCTTGCCGCTTACCTCAGGACTGTCGGAATAATCCTGACAGCAGCGTCAACAGAATGCGGCTTTCCCCGACAATCTTGCTCCCGAATCTGCAAGTTTCCCCGACAGACAGTTCGCCACTATATGGTTATACTCGTCTTAAACTCAGATTGGAGGGGTGTAACCTTGTCAGCTAGAGTCTTCATCGCCTTTCTTGCTGCCTTTGCGGGGGCGGCGGTGCTGGCGCTTTACTACACTATCGCGATCGCCTGGGCTGCCGCCGGCTAAGTCAGGTCGAGTATCACAGCATAGCTTGAACGGAGGACTGCGGTGCCAAAGAGATACGTAATGGTCATAGACCTCCGCCGCTGTGTTGGCTGCCAAGCCTGCACGGTGGCCTGTAAACAGGAGAACAACGTCCCCTTGACGGCGTTCCGGACCTGGGTGAAGCAGATAGAGAAGGGAAGATACCCGAATGTCCGCAAAGTATCGCTTCCCTCGCTATGCAATCACTGTGAGAAGCCGATATGCGTGCAAAACTGCCCGGTCCAAGCATCATACCAGAGGGAAGACGGGATCGTTCTCATCGATTACGATCGGTGCATCGGCTGCAAGTATTGCATAGCGTCCTGTCCATACGATGTTAGGTTCGTCAACCCTTTAAGGAAGACAGTTGAGAAATGCACTTTTTGCGTCCACAGAGTGGACCGGGGAGAAAAACCGGCCTGCGTCGAGACTTGTATGGCCAAAGCGCGCACGTTTGGCGATCTGAACGATCCGAACAGCGATGTCTCACGGCTCATCGCGGATTTTCCAGTTAGTCCGCTCAAACCTGACAGTGGCACGGTCCCGCGCGTTTTCTACGTTTATCCCGACGAACTGGCTATGGAAACGCACGGCACCGACGCGAAGTACATCAAGTACTATCACCGTGACCTGAAGCAAGAGATCAGCCTGAATGAGGACGACATTCGGGAGCGGCACAAGATACTGGAAGGCGTCTCTCGTGCGGATCGCTTCTACGACTATCGTATAGGCAGCAATCGGCCTATACGTTGATGTACCCAATCCGGCGTCCCGAAAGCTTGGGGTGTCCTTCGAGGATTTCGCTGTCAAATAAAGGAGGAGGGACCCAAGTGCCCAAGCGGAGCGCCTGACGAGGTAGTATGATTCTACACAGGCACAGGAGGTAATTGGAATGGATCCAAACGACGGGGTCAGGGTGTTATTCAATGTCCCGCACAGCATACCGCTTACCACCAATATATCGACCTACTTTTTCCTCACTGGCATCAGCGCCGCATCGTTTCTAATATCCACGCTTGCGTACGTGTTTGGAATGGAGAAGTTCAAACCAGCGGGCAGAGTTGGCGCCGTCATCGCTCCGATAGTGCTGGTTCTCGCACCATTCTTCCTTATCCTCGACCTCGAGCAGCCACTACGTTTCATCCATTTGCTGTATATGTTCAATTTCAGGTCGCCCGTGACTTGGGGCACCTTCCTGTTAACGCTGTACCCTCTAAACTGCCTGATATACCTGTTCTTCATCTACCGGGCTGAAGGGTCGCCGGTAGCCGCCACAAGCAAGAATGGCGAGGGCACGCTTAGGCTTCAACCGGTTGCTGGAGGAAGTCAGCTGGCCAACACGTTGACCGTCAAAACCAACACCAGCAAGAAATGGATGAGATTCTTCGGCACCCTGGGCATCCCCCTGGCCATAATGGTCCACGGCTACACCGGCTTCATCGTCGGGCTGGGACAAGGACGTGCGATGTGGAACGTATCTCTGATGCCGATGTATTTCCTGGTGTCGGCGATGGTCTCCGGAACGGCGCTCCTCATCGTTGTTTGCATCCTGAAGGAGAAGGCGCTGGGCAAGAACGCCAACGTGACGAGGTTCTTCCCCACTATATCGAATAGCGTTATATACGATTTGAGCAAGATTCTGGCTGGATTCATTATCCTGGACATGCTATTCGTGCTGTCAGAAGTGCTCGTGCTGACCGCCTCCCGCCCAGATGATTACGCTGCGGCGATGCTCATCTTACGAGGGAGTTTCGCCCCCTTGTTCTTGGGCGTGGAAGTCATACTTGGCCTGTTCGCTCCATTGCTGATCTTGGCCGCGCCAAGAATCAACCGGAACTTGGCTGTGCTATCGGCAGCGTCCATACTCGTGCTCGTCGGCGTTTACGCGATGCGTTACGTTACCGTCGTCGGCGGACAGATGATCCCGCTCAACTAGGAGGTTCTCGAAGATGTCGATACCGAAGCTATCACGACGGCAATTCCTGGCACTTTCCGCCGCCACAGCGGGCGTCGCTGCTGTTGGCAGCCGGTTCATACCCCTACCACAAACGATAAGACCTGCAGGCGCGACTGAACCCTCCTTGAGCGAGGGCGAGTGGATACCCACCTGCTGTCACATGTGTGGAGGCACCAGCGGTATCCTCTGCAACGTGGTGAACGGGCGCGTGACCAAGATCAAGCCCAACCCAGATAATCCCATCGGCTTGGCGAACGTGTCTTCCGACTACTTGCAGCACAAGAGTGAAGGAGCAGCGATGTGTCCAAAAGGCAACGCAGGCATCTTCACCCTTTACGATCCCGACAGGGTCAAGAAGCCGTTGAAGCGGACGAACCCCGAAAAGGGCAAGGGCATCGATCCGAAATGGAAAGAGATATCCTGGGACGAAGCCCTGGACGAGATCGCTTCCAAACTCAAAGCACTTCGCGACAATGGAGAAGCCCACAGTCTTCTCTGGTTCACCGAAGATGCTAGCTTCACCGACATCCAGGCCGATTTCTGCGACCTCTACGGGACTCCAAACTACAGCATGCACTCCAACCTGTGCGACGTCTCCCGGAAAGCTAGTTTCAAGTCGGTGATAGGACACGATCGCCCGCTGGGCGACACCGTGAACTCAAGATACATTCTGTTCTTTGGCTGGAACCCGCTGTCTGCTACCAAGTGGTCACACTTGCCCCGGACAATAACCCGAGGAATTGAGAACGGGGCCAAGTTCGTGGTAGTTGATCCCTACTGCAGCTTCACCGCCTCCAAAGCTCACGAATGGATACCCATCAAGCCCTCTACCGATGGCGCCCTGGCTCTTGCCATGGCTAACGTGATCATAGAGTCGAAGCTGCACGATCAGAAGTTTATAGACGAGTGGGCAGTCGGATTCGACCAGTTTTCGGCTTACGTCAAGGACAAGACTCCGGAGTGGGCGGAAAAGATCACGGGAGTGCCTGCGGACACAATCCGGCGTATCGCCCGAGAGCTCGCTACCACCAAGCCTGCTGTGGTCGATACTTGGTCTGGCCCTGGCCAGCACTCTAACGCGGTGCAGGGCGGCCGGGCTATCGCGATGCTAGCGGCGCTAACAGGCAACGTGGATAAACCAGGCACCTTGCTGATTCCCAACAAGGGGGGCGGCGCACATCCTCCGATTAAGGTCAAGAAGACCGACAAACCCCGTCTGGACGGCCTCCCCAAGTTCCCGATGGGGCACGGCTCTGGCGTTTACACTGAGATCATCAACCGCATCCTCGACGGTAAAGGACCCTACCAGCCGAAAATGGCTATCGTGATGTTCCAAAACCTGGTGTTATCCATTCCTGGGACCTACAACGTCGTCGAGGCGCTGAAGAAGCTGGACTACGTAGTGGTTGACGACATCTACCTGAGTGAGACAGCCGAAATGGCGGACATTGTGCTGCCGGGAACTACCTACCTTGAACGCTATGAGGTGGTCGGCCAGTGGGTAACGTGGCCAGTGGTAAGTCTTCGCCAGCCCGTAGTTCCGCCTATATTCGGGCAGTTGGCAGAGTACGACGTGGTCATCCAACTTGGCAAACGCCTGGGACTCAAGGATGCCGATGGTAACCCCTTCTTTGAGAACCTGAAATACGAGGACTACATCAGCAAAATGATCCAGGGCGGATCGGCTAAGATAACCCTGCAAGAACTCAAGGCTTTGCCCGGCGCAGTGTGGATGGACTCCAAGGGAACGCAGTACGAAAAACACCTGACCGAGGTGAAGCCGCCAGAGGGAAGTACCGTTGACGCCAAGACTGGTTCGGTCAAGGACAAAGATGGCAAGCTGGTCGGAGTGAAAGTCGGGGACAAAGTGTACAAGGGATTCGCTACGCCTACAGGGAAGATCGAATTCTTCTCCGAAAGCCTTGCGTCCAAGAAAGATGCCAACGGCAACCCTGTTGATGGCCTGCCCGTCTATACGCCCCGCGACTGGTATCCCGACGACAGATTCCCGCTGTTCCTCATCAACTGGAAGGAATCGCACCACACGCATTCCCGTACCTTCAATAACCCTTATTTGATGGAGATACAGAGCTGGAACAGACTGGCAATCAACGACGTGACAGCAGGGAAGCTCGGCATACAAGACGGCGATGAGATATGGGTCGAATCTCCCTATGGAAAAGCTAAGGCCATCGCCCGCGTCACGCAAGGCATCCACCCGGAAGTGGTCGGCTGGCAGCACGGATTTGGCCATTGGGGGTTCGGAAAAGTAGCGAAAGGAAAGGGCACGGCAGATGGTCAGTTCAACGTGACCAAATCTGACCCCATCTCGGGCATGGCTCTGCACAAAGAAGTCTGCGTGAAGGTGTACAAGGCCTAGCAATTACACATCAACCGGTTCGCAGCACGTCTCTAGGAAGGAAATGGTGATCCCAGTGATCGGCACTTTACCCTGCGACAACGACGAAAACGAAATAGCAACAGGAGAGAGGGCAGTCATCGCCCTAGCTCGCGCCAACATCTATAACCTCCTGGCCAGCGCATACGCGGAACCTCCATCCGCGAGACTCATTCGAGCAGTTGCGGATGGAACGCTACTCCGCGCATTCCGCGACGTCGGACTCGATCACGTTGCGGCTCAGTTGGAAAGGCACATACTCGGGCGCAGTGATGTAGACTTGATGGAGGAGATGAAAGTCGAGTACACGCGGCTCTTTGTGGCCCCCGGTCCTAGTTACGTAGCGCCATATCAGTCGATGTACTGCGTTGAGCTGGACAATGGCAGTACTTCTACGCAGAACGATGGGAAGACGCTGGATAAACGGCAACTCTGGGGGAACTGCGCGGTTGCGGCACAGAGAATGTACTCAGAAGCAGGGCTTGCCGTTAGTGGCGAACAGCGTGACGCACCGGACCACATCGGATTGGAACTGCAGTTTATGCACCATCTGTGCAGCCGCGAAGCCGAGGCGCTGAACGCCGGCCGTATCCCGAATGCCGAGGAATCGGTTCGGCTGCAAGCAGCTTTCCTGGAGACCCAGTTGCTGCCCTGGGCGGAAAAGTTCTGCCAGGCCGTTGGGAACGAAGCGCGCCACCCCTTCTATAAAGGGATAGCCAGTCTGACCAACGCGTTCGTCCTATCGGACGCCGAAGAATTGCTGCAGCCGACGCGCCCAAGCGGCGCGGTGGCGAAGTCACGGGACAGTGACCAATGTTTGGCCTAAAGCTCCTGAGCAAGCTGTTAGAAGAAGAAAAGCCTGAGGTCAACGAACGGCGTTGCGTTCGTAGATTCCGGAGGGCTACTTGCGATAGGTGCTTGCAAGACTGCCCAACGCAGGCGATCCAACTGGAAAGCGCTCCTCACATAGATGGATCGCGCTGTGTAGGATGCGGCATCTGCTCCAACGCTTGTCCTACAGGGGCATTCGCATCCCCTACCGCCCGCCGCCTGGCGTCTTCCACAAAGGCGAACGGCGCAGGATTTCACTGTTCACGTGCGCAGAATGGGAGGATGGGAGGAATCGAGGTGCCCTGTCTGGGAATTCTCGGCGAAGGGACACTCATTGCAGCGGTCCTCGCTGGCAAGGAGGGACGCAACATCCTACCACTCGACGTGAGCCACTGCCACAAATGCGAATTGAAGAGCGCGCTGGGCGTAGTGGAGAGGACGGTGGCACGCGCCAACTCCGTTCTCAGCGCGCTCGGAAGCCCGAAGGCCATCGTCCTGAACCGTACCGAACGCGAGCCGGCAGTGGCGGAACAGCAACAGTCCAGACGGGCATTTCTCAACTATGTTAGAGGGCAGGCATTGAAAGCTGCCGCTGAATCGATGGATGGGATACTGGACGAGGCACTGTTGTTGTCTCGACCACCGCAAAACTCAGATGACAACATACCAATCAATCGCGCTCTCTTACACTATCAGATAGAGACATTATTAGCAAGATCGGGAGAGGAGATTCGGCGGTGTTGTATCCCTTTCGGCACGCCCTCCCCTCCCGACAGGTGCGATTTCTGTGGCATATGTGCCATGGCGTGCCCCTCGGGGGCTCTGAGAACCTATGAGACCGACGACGAGTGGGAGCTTCGCCTCGAAGTGTGGAAGTGTCTCGATTGTCGGGCCTGCATTGATACCTGTCCCACGAGCGGACTTCGCTACAGAGATCGTAGCGAAGCACTCCAGGTGGTCGCAAGGCAGCAGAGTGTCCTTGTTCACGTCGACAAGGCTACTTGCGCCTCTTGTGGGCGCAAGTTCGCCGGTTCACATAGAAAAGACATCTGTCCTTCCTGCGAAAAGAGGATAGGAGTCGGCGACCACTTCTCTCGTGGCTCTTGTGAGTGGTCACGCGCATCGTCCAAGAACTAGCTACGGGAGGGCTGCAGAAAGAAGTAAGCACTCGTTTATGTTGTGCTGACAGGTTCGGTCGTTGGGTTGGTTGCGCTAGGCTGACGCATCGAACAAGGCGGTGTCTGCCTTTCCTGTAGCTTCTGCTAACACAGATACATCTATCTTTAGCTGGCCAGACCTGCGCCTTGATTAATGGCAGGCCAGGGAGTGTACGCAGAGCCAGGAAAATGTTGCGTGTCGACTTGGACAGGGAAGGGAAACCGCAATCTGCATACACTCCTGGAACGCCATGCAGCGTAGTCTGCGGGCTCGTCAGACAATTCCTCCAAGCGTGGAAAG
>Ga0315298_1003531_pt1 | contig 24724 bp, 37 predicted proteins | sample WHS_1_MG_FD_203077 | JGI IMG/M metagenome (GOLD analysis project Ga0315298, IMG submission 203077) | Extremophilic microbial mat communities from Washburn Hot Springs, YNP, Wyoming, USA - WHS_1_MG | ecosystem: Environmental > Aquatic > Thermal springs > Hot (42-90C) | place: USA: Wyoming...
AAAAATATTTAACTTTTCTACATTGACAATTTCTTCACAGATTTTTGTTCGTTTCTTAAAACCTCTTTGTTTAGGCAACCGTTGAACAAGAGGCATTTGTCCGCCTTCAAAGAAAGCCGGAAGTTTTTTGTGGCCACTGCGGGATTTTTGCCCCTTTGTCCCTCGACCGCATGTTTTACCCTTTCCTGAACTTCTTCCGCGGCCCACTCTTTTCTTTTTGGAAAAAGAAGAATCCTTTTTTAATTGCATAATTATTCCTTTCCCTTTTTAATCTTATTAATCTTATCTTTTTTAATGGATTTATCTTTTTCAACTAATTCTTTTAACATCTTTAGAGCTTTAAAAGTTGCCTTGACATTATTTATTTTATTATGGGAACCCAAAACCTTACTCAAAATATCGTGAATCCCTGCTGCTTCTAAAACTGCTCTTACGGGGCCGCCGGCAATAATTCCTGTGCCTGGCGAGGCTGGTCGGAGTAAAATATGGGCACTACCAAAGGTAGCCTCCACGTAATAAGGAATCGTCTGTCCTTTACGCGGGACTTTAATAATATTTTTTTCCGCGCAGTAATTAGCCTTATTGATCGCCGTCGTAACATCATTGGCTTTGGCCACTCCAATCCCCACACGTCCCTGGCTATCGCCAACCACCACTGTCGCTCTGAATCTAAAACGACGCCCTCCGGCTACCACCCGGGCTACTCTCTTTATCTCAATAACCCGAGATTCTAATTCTGATGATTTTTGGTTATTTAGTTCTTCTTTAGTTGTTTTAACAGTTTCTTTATTCATAATTCATAATCTTAAAATTTAAGTCCAGCCTTTCGTGCTCCTTCGGCGACCGCTTTAACAATACCATGATATTTGTAACCTCTTTTATCAAAAACAGCTGTGTTAATTTTTTTAGCAAGGGCCTTCTTGGCTAAATCCTCTCCTACCTTAAAAGCCTTTTCTAAACGCGTTTTTGCTTTTAAATTCTTTAAAGTCAAATCAGAACTGGCGGCTAAAGTTCGAGAATTTTCATCATCAATTAATTGTGCGTAAACGTGTTTTAAACTCTTAAAAACAGCCAAGCGTGGCCTTGGGGCAGTCCCAAAGATCTTACTACGTGTTCTTCTTATTCTTCTTTTTCTTTTTTCTATTTTTAATTTTAAATCTTTCATAGCCTAAATTTTAAATTTTAAGCAGATGAAGTTGTTTTTCCTCCACCTTCACCTAACGCAGCCTTAGCCTTTTTACCTATCTTTTTTTTAAATATCTCACCTTGATAACGAATTCCTTTCCCTTTATAAGGCTCCACTGACCTTAATTTTCTAATCCTTGCGGCCATTTCTCCTACCTGTTGCTTATTTATCCCTGACACGATTATAATATTTTTCTCTACCGCTAAATTTACGCCCGGTAAAGGCTTAACCACCAAAGGATGGGAATGGCCCAATTCTAAGACCAAGTCGTTTCCTTGTTTTGTCGCCTTAAAACCAATTCCATGTAATTCCAATCTTTTTTCGAATCCTTCTTTTACTCCGAAAATAGCATTTTGAATAAGACTTCTGGTTGTTCCTAAAAGAGCCGAGACTTCTCGTGTTTTGTTTTTCCCTACCAATCTTAACTCTTTGTTACTCATTTTTATCTCTAATCCTGGTTTTAAATCAATAACAAGATTACCACGTGGTCCGTTTATCTCAATTTTATTATCTTTTACATTTATTTTTATATCTTCTGGAATAGTAATGGGTTTTTTCCCTATTCTTGACATAACTTTTCCCTCTTTTAAATTACTTTTACCAAACTTCGCCTAAAAATTCTCCTCCTTGTCCCTTTTTCTTGGCTTCTTTTATAGTCATAATTCCTAAAGGAGTAGAAACAATACCAATACCAAGGATTTTGGATAAGGGGAAATTTTTATCAATATAGATATGACGGCCGGGTTTAGAAATTCTTTTGACACCCGAGATTGCGGGCTGAGAATTCTTTAAATACTTCAATCTGATTTTGATAAATTTTTTCTTCTTATATTCTTTTCCTTGGAAATCGCTAATATAACCCTCTTCTTTAAGAATCTCCGCAATTCTTAATTTAACTTTAGAAAAAGGAATAATTACTGCAGCATGTTTCACCGTAGAAGCGTTTTTAATCCTTATTAACATGTCAGCTATGGGATCGGTCATAATAAATTAAAATTAAAAATTAAAAATTAAAAATTACCATGAACTTTTGGTAATGCCGGGAATTTCGCCTTTCCGGGCCAATTCACGAAAACAGATACGACAAAGAGCGAATTTCCGTATATAAGCCCGGCTCCGTCCACAAATTCGACAACGGTTAACCTTACGCGTTTTATATTTTGGTTTTTTTTGTGCCTTAACAATTAATGCTTTACGAGCCATTTTTATCTCTTTTAATTTATTGACTAAAAGGAAAACCCAAAAGTTCTAACATTCTTTTTGCTTCTTTATCTGTCTTAGCCGTGGTAATAATATTTATTTGTAATCCATATATCTCATTTACCTTTTCGTAATCTATTTCTGGAAAAACAATATGTTCAGCAATTCCTAAAGAATAATTGCCTGATCCGTCAAAAGCATTAGGTTTAATACCCCTAAAATCCCGAATCCGCGGTAAAACAATATTAATCAACCTTTCCAAAAAGTCATACATTCTTTCTCCTCGCAAAGTCACCATTAAACCGATTGGCAATCCCTTTCTTATTTTAAAACTAGCAATTGATTGTTTGGCTTTGGTCTTAATCGGTTTTTGTCCAGTAATTAATTTTAAATCCTCGATAGCTTGATCGAATATTTTTGGATTAGTAATGGCTCTCCCCAATCCTACATTAATTACCACCTTTTTTAAGGAAGGTACAGCCAAATTATTTTTATAACCAAATTCCTCTTTCAATTTCGGCACAACCTCTTTTTGATATTTTTCTTTTAGCCGTAACATTATATACCTCCTTGACATTTTTGACAAATCCTAATTTTTTCCCCATCTTTGGTAATCTTATAACCAATTCTTGTTGGTTTATGGCATCGCGGACATAAAAGTATCACATTAGAAACATCCAATGGAGCAGCAAATTCAATAATACCGCCAGCGGGATTTTTAGGCGAAGGCTTAACGTGTTTCTTTAAAATGTTGATACCGGCCACTACCACTTTTCCCTTCTTAAGTATTACTTTTTCTACCTTTCCCTTTTTACCTTTATCCTTACCGGCGATTACCAACACCTCATCGCCTTTTTTTATTCCTATTTTTATTTTTTTTATTTTTTTCTTTTTCATTTCTTATTTTTAATTTTTAATTTTGAATTTTATAAGACCTCCGGAGCTTGAGAAATAATTTTCGAAAATCCTTTTTCTTTTAATTCGTAAGCTACTGGTCCAAAAATCCTTGTTCCACGTGGCGAGCCATCTTTATTAATTAATACCGCGGCATTATCATCAAAGCGAATCGTGGAACCATCTGGTCTTTTTTGCTCCTTTTTAACCCGTACTACGACTGCTCGAACAACACTTTTCTTTTTTACCTCTCCTGTAGGTAAAGCTACTTTAACCGAAGCAATAATCACATCTCCTAAGCGAGCATATCGTCGCTTACTCCCACCCAAAACCTTAATACATTGGATGATTTTAGCACCGGTATTATCTACAACTTTTAATCTTGTTCCTTCTTGAATCATAATTTTAAATTTTTAATTTTCTTTAAAACTTTCCATCTCTTTTCTTTAGATAAAGGCTTTATCTCTTCGATGATCACCCGATCGCCCTTTTTAAATTCATTTTTTCCATCATGGGCTTTATATTTCTTTTTTACCTTATAATGTTTTTTATATAAGGGATGAATTTTGGTAGTTTCTACCAAAACTACTACTGTCTTATCCATCTTATCGGAAATTACCACTCCTTCCTTTTTCTTACGCACTTTATTATCCTTTTTAGGAATTTTGTTATTATTTTTCATCTTCTACTCCTTCGCTCTTTTTAAATCTTTGTTCATTAATGATAGTTAAAATACGGGCAATTTCCTTTTTGGTATGAGAAATTGCTTGATTATTTTTTAACTTTTTAGTTGACAAATCGATATATAATTTTTCTAATTCTTTTCTTTTTTCTTCTAATGCTTTTATTAATTCAGAAATTGATTTTTTCCTCAACTCTTTAGCCTTCATTATTCCCCCTTGATCTAACGACTTAAAAATTTAGTCTTTATCGGCAGTTTAGAAGCGGCCAATTCCATGGCCCGCTTGGCAATTTCTAAAGGAATGCCATCCATTTCAAAAAGAATATTTCCTGGTTTGACTACAGCCACGTAGTGATCCACTGAACCTTTTCCCCCACCCATCCGGCTTTCTGTAGGTTTGGCGGTCACAGGTTTATCAGGGAAAATACGAATCCAAATTTTACCTTCTCTTTTTATATAACGCGTCATTGCGCGACGTGCAGCTTCGATTTGTCGAGCAGTTAACCATCCTCGATCGCAGGCCATTAAACCAAAACTCCCAAAACCAATTTTGTTATTGGCTGCTGCGATTCCGGCTCTTTTACCCCTTTGTTGTTTCCTATATTTAACCTTCCGAGGCATCAACATAATTTACTCCTTTTTCTCTTTTTTATATACCCATACCTTGACGCCAATAACACCATAAGTTGTCCGGGCTTGGCAAAAAGCATAATCGATATCTGCTTTCAATGTTTGTAAAGGCATCTTTCCGGAAGTAAATTTTTCACTGCGGGCCATCTCTGCCCCTCCCAGGCGCCCAGAAACCACAATCTTGACACCTTCTACCTTTTTTTCTTCTGCCCGCGCTATGGCTTGCTTCACTGCCCGGCGCCAAGAGATTCTTTTTTCTATTTGACTAGCAATATTTTGAGCAATTAAAGAAGCGGATGTTTCTGGTCCCGAAACCTCATAGATTTCAATTTTAACATCATTGCTTATTAATTTTTTTAATTCTCTTTGTAGATTTTCTATTCCTTCGCCGCCTCTTCCGATAATAATTCCCGGCTTGGACGTATGAATCGTTATTACCACTTGATTTGCTTCCCTTTCAATAACAACCTTCGCTACTCCGCTATTTTTCAAGCGGCTTTCTAAAAATTTACGAATTTTAATATCGGCGTGCAAAAAATCTTTAAATTCCTTACCTTTCGCAAACCAGCTCGAAAGCCAAGATTTATTAATACCCAATCTTATTCCTATTGGATGAGCCTTTTGCCCCATCTTTACATTCCTCCTTTTCTTCTAAAAAATCTTTGGAAAAATGGTCTTTTTTCTTTCAATGGCTTTTTCTCTTCTTTAATCGTCGGTTTTTCTTTAATCTCTTCTTTGACTTCTTTCTCTTCTTTGGTGATTTCTTTCTTTATTGGTTTTTTAACCTTTGTTTCTTTTTTAGCTCTTTTGGCTTCTTTTTTCTTTATCTCCTTCTTTTCTGCCTTGGTCTCTATCTCTACTTTTTGTATTTTTGGTTTTTCTTCTTTTCTAATTTCTTTTTTCGAAACCGCTTCTTGAGGAACTAAAACAACGCGGATATGAGATGTTCTTTTTTTAATCACATCCCTTCCCCCGCGAGCCCGTGGTTTAATTCTTTTATAAGAAGGTCCTTCTTCTACCACTAATTGAGAAATAATTAAATCTTCTTTCTTTAAATTAAAATTATTTTCAGCATTAGCTAAGGCAGATTTTATTAATTTGGCTAACAAGTATGCTGCCTTTTGGGGTATTAATTTTAGCTCCTCTAAGGCTTTTTGAGCATTTTTACCTTTAAAATGTTGAGTTATTAACCTTGCCTTTTGCGGAGAAATTCTTAAATATTTTGCGTACGCTTTTACCTCCATGATTTACTCCTTACATTTATTTTTATTATCATTTTTCTTCTAATTTCTCTTTAGCTTCTTTTAGTTGAGCTTTTTCTCGAGCTGCTCTTGCCTGCGCTTCTTCACGAGCCATACGACCACCATGACCCTTAAATTTCCGAGTAGGGGCAAATTCCCCTAACTTATGCCCTACCATTGCTTCAGTAATAAATACAGGAATATGTTCTTTACCATTATGAACAGCAATAGTCTTTCCGACCATTTCAGGAGTAATCGAAGAAGCACGAGCCCAGGTCTTAATAACCTTTTTTTCTCCTGGCTTTAGAGCTTTTATCTTTTTTAATAATTTTTCATCGACATAAGGACCTTTTTTACTCGAACGAGACATAAGCCTCCTTTTAATTTAACCACGTTTTTTCTTCTTTCTACTCTTTAAAATCATTTTATCAGATATTTTTCTTTTTCTTGTCTTTTTCCCTAATGTAGGTGCTCCCCAGGGTGATTTAGGAGAAGGAAGGCCAATCGGATTTTGCCCCTCCCCTCCACCATGAGGATGGGCCACTGGCGCCTGGGCTTTACCTCGTACCTTTGATCGTCGACCAAGCCAACGCGTACGGCCAGCTTTACCAATCTTTACCAAAGTATGCTCCGGTTTACTTAAAGTCCCAATCGACGCAAAGCATTCGCTGTTTATTTTTCTTATTTCACCCGAAGGCATTTTAATATGGACATACTTTTCATCCTCATCCTTACCCACGATTGTCGCCGAAGAACCAGCTGCTTTAACCAATTGTCCTCCCCGACCAGGATAAAGTTCTATATTGTGAATTGGTAAACCAAATGGAATATTTTTTAATTTGAAACGATTTCCTGTTTTTAATTCTCCTTTTCCTGAAGTAATAATTTCTTGACCAACATTTAACTTTTCTGGCGCCAAAATATAGCGTTGTTCTTTATCCTCATATTCTATTAGGGCAATATAGGTGGTGCGATAAGGATCATACTCTATCGATAAAACCTTGGCTGGCATATCGATTTTATCTTGTTTAAAGTCCACCAAACGGTATTTTTTCTTGAACCCACCTCCGCGATGTCTTATTGTTATTCGACCATTTTTTGATCGGCCTGCTCTTTTAGGTAAACTAATCAATAATTTTTTGGTGGGTTTTTTCTTTGTTATTTCATCAAAAGTAAGCCCGGTCATCCCGCGCCTTCCTGGTGTTATTGGTTTGTATGCCTTAATAGCCATACCTTTAAAATTTTTAATTTTTAATTTTTATTGTATTCCCTCAAATAGTTCTATTTTATCACCTTTTTTTAAAGTAACAATAGCTTTTTTCCAAGACGCAGTTCTTCCCTGCGTGCGACCTCTTCTCCTTTCTTTACCAATATAATTCATTATATTTACCTTTTCTACCTTTACATTGAATTTTTTCTCTATAGCCTTTTTAATTTCCGACTTGGTGGCTTTTTTATCTATCTTGAAACAATACTTTCCTAAAGCCGCACTGGCGGTGGATTTCTCGGTAATTAGGGGCCTTTTAATAATTAATTTATTTTCCATATCTTTCCTCTAATAATTTAATACCTTCTTTAGTAGTAATAATATATTGGGGCTTTAAAATTTCCAAAGCATTAAGAGAGGTAATAGGTAAAATACTTAAATAAGGAATGTTACGCGAAGCCCTTTTAATCGACTCATCTATTTGGGGTAGAATTAGCAAAGCTGTACCTTCGAAAGGAAGATTATCTAACACTTTGGTCATCTCTTTCGTTTTGGGCTGAGAAAGAACTAATTTTTCTAAAACCAAAATTTGATTACTGGATGCTTTTTGAGATAAAGCCATTTGAACTGCCTTTGTTTTTATTTTTTGGGGAATTTTTTTTCTATAATTTTCTTCTTTACGTGGTCCGAAGACTACCCCTCCTCCTCGCCAAAGAGGAGAGCGAATTGAACCAGCCCGTGCTCTTCCTGTATGTTTCTGACGATAAGGTTTTTTACCGCCTCCTCTTACTTCACTACGGGTTTTGGTAGACGCAGTAGATCTTCTTTGATTGGACTGGTAAGCAGTAACTACCTGATAAAGTAAATTATTATTTATTTTTACTCCAAAAACTTGGGGATTTAAATTTATCTCTCCCTTCTTTCGCCCACTCGTTTCATAAACAGGTATTTTATTTAAAAATTTTGATTTTTGTTTTTCCATCATTCGCCTCGAATAATTAATAAATTATTTTTCCCGCCTGGAACAGCGCCTTTTATCAAAAGTAAATTATTTTCCTTATCAACTTTAACTATCTCTAAATTTTTAATGGAAACTTTTTGTCCTCCGGTACGGCCAGGTAATTTACGCCCTTTAACTACTCTTTGGGGAAACATTGAACCAATAGAACCGGGTTCACGGTGATGATCTGAACCATGACTGGCTGGTCCGCGCGAAAAACCATGCCTTTTTATCACCCCTTGGAAACCTTTGCCCTTAGAAATTCCTGAAACTACCACCTTATCTCCTTCTTTAAATATATCTACTGTAATCTCGTCTCCTATTTTCAATTCTTCTTTTTGATCACCTTTAATCCTTACCTCTCTTAACCAACGAGTATAATCTTCGATTTTTAATTTTGAATTTTTAATTTTCTTCAAATGGCCTTTTTGGGGTTTATTAAGTTTTTTTGCCTTTCCAAATCCTAACTGGACCGCATCATATCCATCCTTTTCTTTCGATCTTATTTGCGTCACCAAACAAGGACCAGCCTTTATTACAGTTACTGGAATGGCCTTGCCTTCTTTATTGAAAATTTGACTCATGCCAATTTTTTGACCTAAAATTGATTTAATCATTTTTATCACATATTAAAACTTATTAAAACCGCGAGTATAACTCGCGGTTAAATTTAAACAATTCCGCGATTGCCTCGCGTTAGTTGCGACCTTAAACTACATTTTTATTTCTATATCAACACCAGTAGGTAAATCCAAACTCATTAATGAATCTATGGTTTTGGAAGTTGGTTCTAAAATATCAATTAATCTCTTATGCACTCGAATCTCAAACTGATCACGCGAATCCTTATGAATATGGGGAGAGCGAATCACACAATATTTATTCTTTTCGGTAGGCAAAGGCACAGGACCACTGACTAAAGCACCAGTTTTCAAAGCAGTATCAATAATCTGTTTGGTACATTTATCGATAATTTTGTGATCGTAAGCCTTAATTTTTATTCGAATTCTTTGCTTTACTTGTTCTCCCTCTCCCGGCATGTCTGTTGAATTTATTTAATAATATTGGTAATTACCCCCGAAGCCACTGTATGACCACCTTCTCGAATAGCAAATCTTTGTTCTTTTTCCAAAGCCACAGGTTGAATAAGTTTTACTTTTAATTTGGTGGTATCTCCTGGCATCACCATTTCAGTCCCTTCAGGAAGCTCTACCTCGCCGGTAACATCGGTAGTTCGAATATAAAACTGAGGCTTGTATCCTTTGAAGAAAGGAGTATGTCGACCACCTTCTTCTTTGGTTAATACATAAACCTCGCATTCGAATTCAGTATGAGGAGTAATTGTTCCTGGTGCAGCCAATACCTGACCACGTTCCACATCTTTCTTTTCAATACCTCTTAATAAAACTCCCACGTTATCGCCCGCTTGCCCTTGATCTAAGGCTTTTCTAAACATTTCTACGCCAGTAGCGACAGTTTTCTTGGTTGGTTTAAGGCCCACAATCTCGACCTCGTCATTCACTTTGATAACCCCTCGTTCAATCCGTCCTGTAGCTACTGTTCCCCTGCCCTTGATGGAAAAGACATCTTCTACTGGCATCAAAAATGGTTTATCAATTTCTCTTTTGGGCTCAGGGATATATTCATCACACGCATCTAATAATTCTTTAATCGGTTTACAAACCTCACAATCTTCTTTACCACAACCACATTCATAAGCCTTCAAGGCTGAACCACGAATAATCGGAACCTTATCTCCTGGATACTCATATTTGGTTAGTAATTCCCGAATCTCCATTTCTACCAAATCGAGCAACTCGGGATCGGTCACTTGATCAACCTTATTTAAGAAAACAACCATAGAAGGAACGCCCACTTGACGAGCTAAAAGAATATGCTCTCGCGTTTGGGGCATGGGACCATCTGTGGCTGCTACTACCAAAATAGCTCCATCCATCTGAGCCGCACCAGTAATCATATTTTTTACATAATCAGCGTGACCTGGACAGTCGATCAAAGCATAATGTCGTTTTTCTGTCTCAAACTCCAAATGAGCCACTGCAATGGTAATACCCCTTTCTTTCTCTTCAGGAGCATTATCGATGTCCTCAAATTTTTTCGCTTCGGCTAATTTTTTTTGAGCTAAATACTTAGTAATGGCCGCCGCAAGCGTAGTTTTGCCGTGGTCAACGTGACCAATGGTACCAATATTCAAGTGTGGTTTGGTCCTTTCAAATTTTTCTACCATAATTTACTCCTTTTAATTAATTAATTTATTAATTATTTTACTGGTTTATTAGTTTAATTACTATTATTTAAAAAGTCAAGAGTTTTCTCGCGCTTTTTTATTGTAAAACAGTAATTTTGTTTTGTAAAGGGGTTAAGAAAGCAAAATCTGGATGAATGTTTTACACCTTTACATAACTTTGTTAAATTTCTAAATTTATTACAAAATGTAAAGGTTTAAGCGCAAAGAGGAGTTATTAGTTATTAGTTATTAGTGATTAGTGATTAGTGATTGGTGATTGGTGATTGGTGATTGGTGATCGGTGATTGGTGATCGGCGGGTCGCGTTATACCCTCTAATGAAACGGAATTCGTTAACATTTAACACTTTGCGATTCCTGATATAAACTTTAAAAACTTTCACTTTTTCATTTTTTATCCTTTACTTATTTAATTTATTATAAATCTAAAATCGCCCCTCTGGTTTAGGACGAAAATAGCTTTTATTTAACTCTTTCCTTTTTTAAAACAATAAACCAGGAGAAATATTATTGATAATTAACACCAAAATACCTATGACGAAAAACAAAATCACCAAAACGCCCAAAGTAAAACCTAAGCCCCAAAAGAAGCCTGCCCAAAAGCTACTTTTTAATTTAATTAATTGTACTTTATCTTCTTTTTCCGCCATCTTTTAAATTTAACTTTTAAATTTTTAACTTTTAATTTTATTGTATATCTTCTCCCTTAATTACCAGTTTTTGGCCTTTTTGTAATGTTCCTTCTAATAAACACTGGGCAACTAAATTTTCCACCTTATATTTTAATATTATTTTCGAAGATAGAAACGGCTCGTTTAATGCCCTTGAATTTTTATCAATAATCAATATTGCTTTCCTCCGAAATTATATTTTTAAGTTTACAATAACATTCTGGTGAAGCCTCTATTATCTGGGTTCGAGCACAGCTTGCTCCATAATAAGGATTAGGCACTTCGGCATTATTGAATAATAAATTTGGTACCAAGATTTTAATCCCACTATGTTCGCCATAAACGTCAGTTAATTGATCTCCTATACTCATAATCCAATAAACATTATCTTTTTCGGTTAAAGATTGCCTTAAGACATCCTTATAAGCAATAGTCGTATTTTGAGCTTTAGAACAGATATTACTTTTCTTACCAAAAACAAAATTACCTATTAAAAAAACATATTTTTTAAGTTGCGTGTCAGATAGATTAAAAGTCTTTTTAAGCCATTTTTTAGTTGCTTCTATATTAGTCTTTTCGGCTGGCCGAGCGGTTATAAAATAACAATCAATTCCTTTCTGAAAACAATTTTTCTTAACAAATTCAACCATCGGCTTTATTGGAGGACCATCCCCTACCAAATCATCATCGCTTCTTGAAGTAAACTCTAAAGTATTATCTATATCCAACATAATGGCCGGTTTTTTATTCTGTATTTTTATTGACTCTATAAATCCGCTTTCTATTAAAAAATTTATTAAATTTTCAGCATTATTGGCTGTATTTTGTACATCAGAAGCATATTGCGAATTATCAGAATAGATATCATAGATATTATTATAACTTTTCGTTTTTAATCCATAATACTGATTCGCGTCCGATTCTGAGGAAATTGTAGAAGAACAAATTTTTACATTCTCGGGAAATTGGAAAAGTTCTCCTTCTTGTTCCTTATAAAATATTTTATTTTTTGTTAATTGATTAAACAAAGATAATGTTGCTTGATAATTTTTTATAGCTTTTTTGTTGGCAATATAAAAGAATAAATTAGCCAAAGATGCTATAAGTAAAAATATAATTAAAATAACTAATAAGATTTTGTGACTCTTTTTAATCATTACTCCTCCTTTTATTAATAATATTTATATTAATCGAACCTACATTTTGGCCAATCGGTTTCAAAAACATCATGTAGTTGCTTGATAATTTTATTGTCTTTCAAAATTATTCCTAGTTCGCGATTTTCATCCAAAGAGGTTGAAGAAAAATTTTCTGAGCCAATAAAAACTTTAGCATTACTAGTTCCATAATCTACTAAAATCATCTTGGCATGACAGTAAAGGTAATCTAAAGTAGGCATATATTTAGCCGAGACACCATGTTTATTCAGATATTCCCGGTGGACTCTATTGCCATCTTTTTCTGGCGTATCTCCCAATTGGGCAGAGATAACTTTAACATTGACACCAGAACCGGCCTCGGCAATTAAAGCATCTAAACACTCTCGATCTTCGAGTTCTTCATTATAAATCTCTAAGGTTTTGGTGGCTCCCTGAATTAAATCCAAAATCTTGGTACGTGAATTAACGTTACTCCAAACCAATGATTCAACAGTAGGCTTAACTGGCGAACGATTCCAGTCAGCATTAAAAACCTGGGTAATTTCAGCTACTTCAGAAGGATTATTAGTAACAATAGCAAAATCACGAACCTGCTCAAAGTAGTTGGAATCCAGATTAAAAGACATAATAATCGATTTTGAATTATCGAAAGTAAAAGTTTTTTGATGAGTTATTTTAAACATTGAAGATGCGGCTTTGGTTAAAATACCCGCATCTTCAAGCGAAGCCATTTTTTTTCTAACTTCTTCTTCTTTTTTGTAATCATGTCTTTGCTCGTGGGAATAAAAATGATTATTATAAAGTATTTTGACGGTAACTCCCCGCTGATGGGCAGACTTTAATGCTGCTTCAGTTTCTTCATCGCTTAAAGAATATATTGTAAGATTAATCTCTTTTTTGGCTTCGTTAATAGATTCTAATATGGATCTTCGACCGTCTTCTGGTTCGACTATCAACGTGTAAGTTCCGCCTTTTCCTGGTATTGGAATTGATTTTTTGTATACCTTGACTATGTAAAATATAGAGGATAAAAATAAAATAAAAATAATTATGATTAACCAAAATTTTTTCTTAAAAAATATCCTTTTCATTTTTAACCTTCTTGATATTGAAAAATACCAAATTTTAAAATTTTTACAGTTTCTTATTTTCGACGAAATTTTTATTGTATATCTTCTCCCTTAATTATCAATTTTTGGCCTTTTTGTAAAGAGCCATCAAGGAGTTTTTGCGCTATTAAATTTTCCACCTTATCTTGCAAAGCTCGGCGTAATGGTCTGGCTCCAAAAACCGGATCGAAACCTATCTCGATTATCTTTTCCATAGCCTCCGGGGTTAATTCTACACTTACTTCCTTTTCCGACAAAGTTTTATTCAAACTATTAATCATTAAATTAACTATTTTATGTAGTTGTTCTTTAGAAAGTGGATGGAAGGCTACTACTGCATCGAATCTATTCAAAAATTCTGGTTTAAAAATACCCTTTGTTTGTAAAAAATCAAGTAATTTTTCTTTTAACACTTCATTACTTATTTGACCTTTTTGTAATTCCTCTCTAATTAACTCTGCTCCAGCATTAGAAGTAGCAATAATAATCGTATTGGTAAAATTAATTACTTTACCTGTACCATCAGTCAAGCGACCATCTTCAAAAACCTGTAAAAATAGATTCAAAACATCGGGGTGAGCTTTTTCTAACTCATCCAAAAGGATTAAGGAAAAAGGATTATCCTTGACTGCTTTAGTCAATTCTCCTTGTGTACCTTCTTGGCCGGCTGACGGCGGAGCCCCAATTAACCGGTAAACAGACTGCGGATCGCTAAATTCTGACATATCCAGGCGAATCATTCTTTTTTCTGAACCAAAATAAATCTCCGCTAAAGCACGTGCCGTTTCTGTCTTCCCCACACCTGTAGGACCTAAGAATAAAAAGACACCAATGGGTCTTTGGCCAGCAGCCAAACCAGAACGAGCCCTCCGCAATGCCTCTGAAATTACTTTAATTGCTTCATCTTGACCAATCACCTTCTGATGTAGAAATTCCTCTAATCTTAATAATTTTTCTTTTTCAGTTTCTTGCACCTCGCCGACGGGTATATTCACTCTTTGGGAAACTACCAGGTCTACATCCTCTTTGGTCACCAAAGCACCCTTTCCCTTTTCTTTCCTTACTTTGGTGGCCACTTCATCCACTATATCAATAGCTTTGGCGGGAAAAGGCTTATCATAAATATAGCGATCACAAAGATTAATTACTTCTTTTAAAGCATGATAAAGGAAAATGACATTATTTTTATATTCTATGCGGGGAATTACATCCTGTAAAACAGAAATAACTACTTCTGCGGGGGGTTCGGGAATTTCTATTTTAGTAAAAACATTGGCTATACCGGGATTGGCTTCGATATCGCGATGGTAAGCAGCAGGAGAAGTTGTTCCAATTACTTCTAAGCTTGTTTCTTTTAAATAAGGAAGAATAATAGAAGCAGCATTTATGGCTCCCGTGTATTCCTGGCTGGCTAAAATATTATGGATATCTTCGAAGAAAAGAATAATATTACCAGTTAAAATTGCTTCTTCAAAAATTGCTTGAATTCTTGCCTGGACCTCGCCCTGTCGCGAAGCGCCCGAAATCAAAGCGCCGGTATCTATCTTATAGACCCTTTTATACCACAATTGTGGCAAGGTCTCTTTTTTAATAATCTTAGCCACTAAACCCGCCACTGCGGGAGTCTTGCCGGTGCCTTCCTCTCCTACCAAAAGCGCATTATTTTTTTCTTCTCTGGATAAAATCCGCTCCATTGCGGCGATAACCTCTCCGCAACCGTAGGTATGCATAATGTTAATCGAAGCGGCGATTTGTTTAGTCCAATCAACGCCAAAACGATTTAGCACATTAATATAACCAAAAGACCATTCATCGCCGATGCCGGAAATTACTGTGGCTGGATCCCAAAACGGCTTTTTAATAAAGAACCTTTTCTGTAGATAATACCAATTAAAGATATTAGCAATATCATCCACTTTTAACTCTAAATCCACTAAAAGCTGGTTAAAGAATCGGCCCTTTTTAAAAGCCGCTACCATCAAATCAGCCGTATTAATTGTAGTTTTATTTTTCAGTCCTCTAACCGCCAAAGCAATATGTAAGGCCTCTTCCAAGATAGTTGCTGTCTCTTCAGATAATTCTAACTCGCCACTTTCTGAACGTGGTAAACTTTCAACAACTGGTTTAAGATAAAATTTAATTACTTCTTCTGGGTTAAGACCTAATCTGGTTAAAAGATATCTTCCGGCTTTTGAATGAAGCATTCCCCAAAACAAAAAGGCCGGATCAAAAACCTTAACTCCCTCCTTTTTTGCCTCGTAATAAGCCTTTAGCAACACTCCTACTCCACTTTCAGGATCGAAACATTCTGCTATATTAAAATTTCGGTTTTGTTTTAAAAGATTTTCTGCCTCTTGGATAGTTAGACTTGTTCGCGCTTTTACTAATCGGTCATGATAAAACCATAAAAACCATAAAGAAAAAGCACTAATACCTACAACCAAACCCAAAAGCAATGGCCAAATCGAAGCAAGGTTAATTAAGCCAAAATATTTATCTATTAAACTGAAAGTCCATAAAGAAAGACTGATGGGCAAGAGATAATAACCAAAAAATCTTAATATCTTAAAAATAAAACTTTCTTCGTAAAGCTTTATTCTTTCTCCCTGACGATGGGAATAGGCATTAACAATATCAAAAGTAAAATTAGCCATGATTAATGATTAAATACTTAATCTAATTACCAAAATAATAAAAAGCGGTAAAAAGAACATAATTAAGAAAAATAAAGCAAGTCCCAAAGTGGCTAAAATAATACAAATAAGACCAATAATCATGGTGGTAAATCTAATAATGAAACCAATCATTCGGGAAATAAGATTCATTCCCCAAACTTGGAATCGTTCTTGTAAAGAGAGGCCTCGGGTATCAATAATATCCCTTTTCCAGGGAGACAATAATGTTTTTAACAAAATACCAATAGAAAAAAATCGCCATAATTTTAGAAGGTAAGATTGTCCAATAAAAATAATCTTCCGCGGCAAATCAATAAACCACCACCCCCAAAGCGCGGAAAAGATATTTTCGTTATTTTTACCCGAATAAATTTGTTCTAATTCGCTATAAATCACAAATTATTTAATTAGATTAATTTAACCGCTTTTTCTTTATATATAATAAAATTTATCCTCTTAGAAAGTCAAGATTGTCGAAAATATTTCTAGGCGGGCCTTGTTTTTATCAAATCAGTTTTCAAGTGTCGGTATTTCAGATAATCCTTTCCTTGCCATGCCTCCTTAAAAAGAATCTGCCACTTAGTCGTCCAGAATTGAAAAGCAGGAACAATAAGGCATCCGTCACGGTAGCCCAAAAAACTGGTTAAATTTTGAGAATGTAAAAAGGCTACCAAGGCGCAAATAAAAGCTGACCGTTGATGAGAATTCGAACAAGGCGGAATAATAATTTCTTTTTTGGTTACTTTTTGAATTTGCTTTCTCAAGTTTTTTCCCGTCCCGCAAACCTCCGAAACAAAGGTGGGAAATGTTTCAATGACATTTAAATCTAAAGAAAAACCATAATTTTTTAATTTTTGAACTAACCAAAGGCCTTCTTGAACAATCTCAGGCATCAAGATAGGCGGCAAGGGATTAATTTTGGCTTTTCGAAAAATAGAAGTTGACAAGAATTTTTCCCAAAGTCGCATCTTGCCTTTGCCTTGTCCTTTTGTTAAAGGCCCATCAACCGCTATTATGGAGGTATCTTTTAAATAAGGCTTTATATTTGTAATAAGATGAGAACCAGAAGTAATTTGACAAGAAGAACAATAATTACCAATTGGCTTTAATTTTTCGTTTACCTCTAAAACGCAAACGCCTGTGGTCTTCTTTTCCCACCCTCCTAAATCTATACCAATTATTTTACTCATCTTGCGCCTCTTTATAAAATTAAAATGGAATAAAACCGGAGTTTTTAAATAAGTTTTCTATAATATTATCTTGTTTTAATTTTAACACGTTTAAAAATTAATTTAATATTTATAAAAACAGCTCCTATTTGGAGCTGTTTAAATTTTAATCATATAATAATTATATTTTTATTTTTCCTTGCTATTTAGCTTTCTTCATCACCTTTTTCTGATTCTTCTTCAATAATAACTTCCCCTTCTTCTTCTTTTTTTTGCTCTTCATCTTCTATATCTATAAACTGCTCTTGTTCCTCATTGTCTTTTTTTGCCCCTCCTTTTTTTATACCATCAAAAGGAAATTTTTCTTTGTTTAACATTGATACCTCCTTTTATATTAATATTTTTTACTCGCTATAATTGGCTCTATTATACTACATAAGAAAATTTTTGTCAATATCATTACTTCTTTTTAAAAATAATCCATTGATTGGCGCGGGTATGAATAAGAACGTAGTTGCCTTTTAATCTTTTGCCTGAAAGTTCGAAATCAATCAATTGAGGTGTTTGTTCATAAAGCTTAAAATTACCTTGATCCCAAATTTTTACGGTACCAGCGCCGTATTGACCTTCAGGAATTTTACCTTCAAAGAAAAGATAATCCACAGGATGGTCTTCGACTTGTACGGCTAATCTTTTAATATTGGGTTTTTCTGGCACACCTTTGGGCACTGCCCATGATTTAAGCACTCCATCTATTTCTAATCTAAAATCCCAATGTAGATGTGAAGCATGATGTTCTTGTACCACAAAGCGAGAAAGATTAGTCTTTTTAACTACTGGCTTTGGTTCGGGGGTTTTGTTAAATTTACGCTTCTTTTTGTATGTTTCTAAAACCATTCTTAATAATTTCTAATGTTTAATTCCTAATTTCATTCTAGCACTCTTAATCGCTCTAAACAAATAAAAATTTTTAAAAGATTTCCTGAATACTATATTAAAATAAAAAGCCCGAGCAAAATATTTTGCCGGGCTTTGCCCAAGAAAGATTATAATCTTTCCTAGTCTATTTTTTTTGAGGTCTTACAACTATAGGATCCCTTCTTCGTGGGGTCACAATGATTAATTTCTTCTTTGACGGATATACTCTGATTTTCGGCCTTACCTTTACCGGAGGTTTTGTCGACTTCGGCAATGGTCTTATTTCCTTGATACCAAAAAGTTCGCGGGTACAATCGTGACAAAGGAATCGGTGATTCTTCTCTAGTTCCTTTCCTAATTTGACTGCGTGCACCCCACTCTCCACCTGGTTCATTACGCACAGCTCATTGGCACAATGACCGGCGTGATGACCGCCCCTCCTGTCGGCAGTCACTCTCAAAGGATCGACAAGACCCAAGATATGCCCAAATTCATGGGCAGCAACAGTCTTGAGTCCCTTTTCATACGAAGAAATACCCCGAAATCTGTACACCGAAAATACTATCCAATTTTTATTGGAAGTATAGGCCAGACAAAAACTACATCCTACTCTCCGAGCCTCGATATCTTGATCTACAATCATTAGATCTAAATGATCAGTTTTCCGCCATGGTTCCTGAGCAAGTAAAATATCCATCCTCTCCGTATCTATCTGATTCCCAATTATGCTTCGGCTTTGATACCAATCCACCGAAGCATAATCTTCGTCCTCAGTCCAGGGAGAAGAACCAAAAATCACAAACCTTGCCTCATACTTGGCAGCCTCCAGCATCTTCTTTACGCCTTCTATAATCTGAATGGCTTCCCAATCCTCTACACCACTTGTCCAAGCCACGTAGATAGGATAAGGATACTCTCGTGTTCTCATTGCAATCACCACCTTTCCTTTCTCCAAGAGAACACATTATTAAATTTTCAATATTCAAATAATTAGTGAAATTTAAGGATTAGGTTATATTATAAGTCTGCTGGAATTTCTTGTCAAGGAGTTGCATTTGGTTAGGTGTTTTATTGAATTTACGCTTCTTTTTGTATGTTTCTAATAATTTAGCCATTTATTTAAAGTAAGATTTATAAAGTTAATTTTATTTTTAATTTTAATTTTTAACTTAAATACTAATATCCCTTTTCTTAAACCAAAATATTGCCGCAATAGTAGTTATCATAAAAGTTCCAATAAAAACTACCCAAGTCCATTTATCGACTGTATTATGGTTAAGAATCTCGGGCGGCTTGAAGTAATAAAAGAACGAAAAATATTTGAGTTTATCCAAGTTTTCCTTTAAGCCCGAGACAATATTAATAAAATACATTACTAATAAAATTCCAACTACAATAAATGTTGGTTTACTTTTTTCCGAAAAGAGAGCTGAAAAAAGTATTGATAAACTAAATAATGCCAGTCCAAATAAAAAGCTTACTAAACCAAGCTTATAAAACCTTTCAGGGTGATAAGTAATATTATAAGCACGAGATAAAGGAAAAATAAAAAGAATAGAAATAATTGTAAAAATTAATAAATATAAGAGGCCAGCAAAATATTTTCCTAGAAATAATTTTAATCTTGATATTGGTTGTGCCAGTAAAAAGCCCATCGTTCCTTTTTCTATTTCACCAGCCAAATAAGTGCTTCCGCAAGAAACCATTAAAGCAATAAGCATAATGGGCCAAATAAAAGAAAATTGCTCTGAAGCTAAATAGCCTTCAAGAGTAGCAAAAGATTCTATTTCAAAACCGAAAGCCCTCATTAAAGCTTCGGGCCATGATTTCATATACTCGCTTAAATTAGCCATTTGGTCTTTAAAAGTAGGAAATAAAGCAATGTACATCCATAAAAACAAAATTACTCCTAAACAATAAATTAGAAGAGACCATTTCTTTTCTTTAATTGTCTGCCAAAAGATATTAAACATAAAATTATAAATTTTTAAGTTATATCGTTATATCTCTTTTCTTGAAATAAATAACAGCCAAGCAAATAGTAATAATAAAAACAAAACCAAAAAATATTAAACTTTGATTATTAATTTTATTATGAACTAAAAGTTCGGTGTAATTAAAATAATAGAAAAAAGAAAAATATTTTACTTTGTCTAAATTTTCTTTGATTAGAGCAATAATATTTAGAAAATACATTACAATTAAAAGACCAATAACCAAAAAATTAACTTTACCTTTTTCAGAAAATAAAGAAGAAAAAAGCATCACTAACCCTAAAATAGACAGCCCCATCAATAAACCTACCAAAGCCAGGGTAAAATAATTCTCTCCGACATAGACAATATGATAAATTTTAGCTAAAGGAATCGCGGAAATAACAGTAATAGGTATAAAAATAATCAAATAAAAAAGAGCGGCCAAAAATTTCCCCCAAAAAATTTTAAAACGCGAAACTGGTTGTGATAATAAAATACCTATTGTTTTTTTCTCAATCTCGCCGGCAATTAAAGAACTCCCTAAACTCACAGTTAAAGCAATAAGAATAATAGGCCACATCAGACTGAAGTGTTTACTAGCAATAAATCCTTCTAAAGTAATAGTAAATTTAGGATCTAACCCAAAAGCCTTAATTAGTCCTTCGGGCATACTTTTGACCATTTGACTAAGTTCTCTTGATGACTGTTGAACTGTAGGGGAAAAAGCCACAAATAGCCAAAGAAAAATAAAACCGGCCAAAAAACAACTTGTAGCTGTCCATTTTTTCTCTTTAACTGTAAACCAAAAAATATTCCACATATAAGGCAATTATTCATTATAAAATTCCAGAAAAACATCCTCAAGCGTAGCGTGAGAAATTTTTAAATCAGCAATATCATAAGAAGCCAATTTCTTTATTATCGGGTTAATGTCGCCCACATAACTAATCACTATCCCCTGCTCTATTTTTTCAATTCTTTTTACGCCGGGCATTTTAAAATCAGCAAGATTAAATTTATCTTTAAACTTAATCTCAATATTTCTTATTTTTTTATTAGCCAAACCCTCAATAGATTCGATAGTTGATAAATAACCTTTATTAATAATTCCTACCCGGTCGGCAATCCGCTCCACCTCAGAAATAATATGGGAAGAGAAAAATATGGTTGCGCCCTTGTCTTTCATTTCTTCTAAAATTGAATAGATTTCGTTTTGTAAAAGAGGATCCAATCCGGCAGTTGGTTCATCCATAATAATTACTTTGGGATTGTGCATTAAAGCCAAAATTAATCCCAATTTTTGTTTATTACCTTTAGAAAGGTTTTTAACTTTAATTTGAGGATCAAATTTTAATTTTTTAATTAAACTTTGGGCTAAAGGAGCCTTACCCCGAAAACCTTCAATAAATTTTATATGTTCAGCGCCAGTTAATTTTTCATAAAGACTAAATTCTCCACCCAAATAACCCACATATTTTTTAATTTCAGCAGAATCTCTCTGACAATTCATGCCCAAAATAGAACAACTTCCCGAAGTAGGACGAATAAAATCCATTAAGCATCTAATTGTCGTGGTTTTGCCCGCACCATTGGGCCCCAAAAAACCAAAAATTTCGCCTTCTTTTATCTCTAAATCTAAATCCTTAACACCGAGAATTTTGCCATAATATTTAGTTAATTTTTTGGTTTCGATTACTGTTCTCATAAAGTCCTCTTATTAATTAAAGATGAAATTTATTTGATTCTAACACAAATTATTGCTTCCTAATACGCCTTTTAAATATAAAGCATCTTCAATAGCAAAACCATAAGCATCGTTATTAAAATAAGCGTAAATATCTTTACCTTGTTTTTGCCAATTCTTGATTTTCTGGGCCCATTTTTCTAGTTCTGATTCTTTATATTTGGAAGCGTAAAGCGAGCCGCGGCCATGGAAACGTAAATAAATAAAATCTGCTGTAACTACCTCAGCATAAGGAAATTTTTTAGAATCAGCCAAACATAAAGAAGCATTATATTTTTCTAAAAGGCGATAAATTTCCGGAATAAACCATGATTCATGCCGAAATTCAAACGCCTGTTTAGTTTTTATCTTTTGTTTATTAATTTTTTGGCAAAATTCTTCTAAATAATCTTTGTTTGCCGAAAATTGAGGAGGAAATTGCCATAAGACTCCACCTAATTTTTCTTTTAAAGTCCCGATTCGAGAAAAAAATAGTTTTAAATAATTATCATCTATATTTATCTTCTTTCGGTGAGTAATATAACGAGGGCCCTTGGCCATGAATAAAAAATTCGCCGGCGTTTTTTCGTACCAACCCAAAAACATACTTTCTGGCGGCAAACGATAAAAGGTCACATTTAATTCTACAGTATTAAAATAACGCGCATAATAACTAAGCCACTCAGTTGATTTTAAATCAGGAGGGTAAAAAACATCAATCCAGTGATTATACGACCAACCTGAAGTACCGATCTTTACTATTGGCTTTACTCTGGGTTTTAGATTCTCCTTCATAATTCACCTTGAATTATAGAATATAATTGTAAAATTTCTAATTTATTTAATTGCTCAATTTCTAATCAAATTCCAATTACTAAAATATCTAATGTCTAAATTATTATTAAAAATTGGTCATTGGTGCTTCATTAGGTCAATTAGGTTAATTATGATAATTAGGTCAATTTTACTTCTAAACCATCATAGGCTACATGAAAATTTTTACCACCTTTTTCTCTAACAAACTTTTCCAAAGCTTTATGCGGTAACGTATCATGTCCGATATGAGTAAAATACACTTTTTTAGCTTTCCATCGTTTAGCAAGCTTTATTCCCTCCGTGATTGGATTATGCCAGGGAATTTTTTTGGACAAAATCGATCCCCCTAAAATTAATAAATCGCAATTTTTTATATACCTTTCTGATTTTAAAGGAACTTTTTTGTAATCAGGAAGATAAATTAATTTTGGGTTTTGCTCTTTACCCCCTAAACTTATTTGGAAACCATAAGTAGTAATACCTTGATAATGTTTCACTAAAAACGGTAAGAATGAAAAATGATTAATCGAAAATTTTTTATAAGCACTAATTCTTATTTTTTGGTAATCGAATTTTTCACCAAAATTATTCTTGATTATTTGATGAGCATTTAAACTGGCGTAAAGAGGCAACAGACCTTCGGGGTGTAATCTCTTAAAATCAACCCTCTTCAAACCGGAGATATGATCGGAATGAGCATGCGTGATAACTACCGCCTCAATTTTTTTAATCTTTTCTCGCCGTAGCTGTTTAACAATATCTGGTCCACAATCAATAAGCACATTGTAATTTTTTGATTGTAATAAAAGAACCGATCTTGATCGTTTATCGCGAGGATCGGATGAATAACAAATTTTACAAAAACACTTTCCTGGCCTTGGCAAAGGCCAAGTAGCCGAAGTCCCTAAAAATTTAATTTTTATCATAAATCATTCTTTGATAACTTCAATCTACATCTTCACTTATTCTGAATTTCATAAAGAAGTCAGAATGCCGTTAATCTTGTGAGGAGGCCAAAACTTCGGCTATTTGCTTGCCGAAATCATAAGCAGCCGGTGGGCCGGAAGCAGTAACAATCTTACCATCTACCTCCACAGAACTTCCTGTATAATTAGCCCCGGCTTTTTCTAACTCTTCAATTCCTTCTCGATTATCTTCGCTTGACCAAACCGTGGCTTTCTTACCTTCTAAAACACCCGCTTTAGCTAAAATCACCGGCGCAATACAAATTGCTCCCAAAACCTTATCTTGGGCCACAACCTCTTGACAAATCTGATGAGCCTTTCGATTTTCAAAATATTCTTCTGCACCTGGCCCGCCGATAAAACAAACCCCATCGAAATTGCGCACATCTACATCGTCCAAAGAAATTTCTGCATCAACTTCTGTGCCGAATTTACCTGTAACTAAACCACGTACTGAAGAAGCCACGCTTACTTCTACCCCCCTTTCTTCCAAGGCCCGACGAGTTTCTTGATACTCCTGATCCTGAAAATCTTTAGAGGCAATAATTAATAATACTTTTTTGTCGGTCAAATCTGTCATTTTCCCTCCTTTTTTATTAATTTTAGCCAAATGGATAATAAAGACCACCGAAATGACGAAGGTGATAAGTCCTACAATTAAAATTGTTTTCCGCGCCGCCTCATGATGCATAAAAATTTCTTTTCGTTAACAAGTAGTATGAATTAAAGCATTAACTTTCTTCCCCTCTACTATTAATTGATTGAATTTTTTAATTGCTTGCGGTGTTTTATCAATAATTAATTTGATTTTCTGCTTTTTAATTTTTTCCTTGGTAAAATCATCTACTTTTAAAACACCATTTTGGCCAGTACCAATAATGATGGCATAAGGATTATTAGAGATTAATAAATCTATTTCTTCCGGATCAATCCGATGCCCTGTACCGTATTTTTCTTTCAATCTAGCATAATCACGCGGCCTCACCTGGTCATCAATAATCAACCTATCATAGCGATAATTTTTCCCATTAATCTTTAGTGAACCAAATTTTGTGGAATTTATTTTGAGCATACGATCTTCTGGGAAAATTATAAATTTTTATGCCAAACACTAGAATCTATTTGTGAATCTTGATTGGCCTTAAGGTTTAAATCATCATAAATTCTCGTCTCCGGATTCCTTTAAATAAAATATTTTTCCTTTCTGGAATACGTCCTTCTTCTCTATATCTTAT
>Ga0315298_1003532_pt1 | contig 24723 bp, 25 predicted proteins | sample WHS_1_MG_FD_203077 | JGI IMG/M metagenome (GOLD analysis project Ga0315298, IMG submission 203077) | Extremophilic microbial mat communities from Washburn Hot Springs, YNP, Wyoming, USA - WHS_1_MG | ecosystem: Environmental > Aquatic > Thermal springs > Hot (42-90C) | place: USA: Wyoming...
TTCGACCTTTTACCCCATTTTACCTAATTTATTTCACTTACATTTTAAATGATTTAACCAATACCATTTCACTTACATTTTAGATGATTTAATACGTAACCCTTTCCATATTTTTTTAAATTTTATAAAATTTGTTATAATCTCAAAAGTGGCATTTTATTATTCTAACAAAATTATTATGAAAATCAAAAAAATAGTTAGTTTATTTTTGGTGATTACTTTTTTTCTTGGTTTGAAAGCCCAGGAAGTATTTAGTTTTGATTGTCAAAGTTATAAAAATACTTGCCCACAAGAAAGCGTGATTCCTCAAATTAAAAAAGATTGCAAGACAGATGTTTTAAACTCTGTTTACGAAGCTTGTGGAAGACAAAATAAAGATGCTCAAGCAAAACTTGCAGAGTTAAGTCGCAAAAAACAAGAAATTGAAAAACAAGAAAGCGGGATTAATTGGTATCTTTCAAATTTAAACTACGAAATTCAGCAAATAAATTCTCAAGTAATTACTATTGAAGAAAAATTAGATAATATAAATAAAGATTTAGAAGAAATTGATAAGTTAATTAAAAATAAACAATTAATTTTATCTGCCACAATAAGAAAGGTTTATGAATATGATAGCAGTCTCTATTTTAGTATTTTAATTGGCGGAGGGAAAATATCTGATTTTACTGAAGTAATTTCAGATATAGAGGCGATTCAAAAAACATTAAATTATTCACTAAAGCAAATTATCCAAGCAAAAGAAACCTTAAAACAAAAAAAACAAGAGCTTTTAGAGCAAAAGAAAATCCAGGAATTGGCACGACTTGAACTTTCAAGCAAAAAAGACCAGCAGGAATATTTACTTTCTCAATTAAAAGAAGTAAAAACACCAATCGAAAAAGAAATGGCAAGATTAAATTCAGAGATAAGAGTGCTTAAAAATTCAATGGCGATGATTCAACAGTATTTAAGTATATGGTTAATCGGTGAAAGACCAACTTGGGCACAAATTTTTTCAGCAGTAAACAATGCTTCATCTAACACAGGCGTAAGACCAGCTTTGCTTTTAGCAGTGCTTGAGATTGAATCAAGGTATGGAACAGGACTTGGTGTAGCTGGCAAATATGAAGAATATTGTGATTGGGGATGGGGAGGAAAAACTAATTTAGAGGTCTTGCTTGAAATTTGCAAGAAATATGGATATGACCCGGCAAAGGTGCCAATGTCTTCTGCTTGTGCTGTTGGTCCGGCTCAGTTTGTTCCTTTAACTTGGGTTGGATATATGGGATATAAAAATCCCTGGAACCTTTTTGATGCTGTTTTGGGAATGGCAGTTTATTTGAAGGCAAATGGCGCAGCTTCTGGTAATGAAGAGGGAGCAGTTTATAGATATAACCATTCCCAAAGCTATGTAGATAGCGTAATGTCTCGAGCTCAGACCTGGCAATCCGTAATTAATGTTTGTGGTTTAGATTTAGAGTGTCCCAAAATGAGAGAAAAACTTGAGGCAAGTGGAATTCCTTTAAGATAATTTTATTTTAATCCCTCTTTTAAGGCTTCAATTATAGGGTCTAAGTCTCCCTGTAAAATTTCTTCAATGTGTCCCCAGGATTTTTTAATTCTGTGGTCTGTAATCCTATCTTGAGGGAAGTTATAGGTTCTTATTTTTTCAGCCCTCATTCTTCTGCCGGTTTTTTCTTTTTTTTCTTTTGATATTTCTTTTTCTTCTTTTTCTTTTTGAAGGTCGTATAATCTTGCTCTTAAAACTGACATCGCGTTTTCTCTATTTGCCACTTGGGTTCTTGCGCTTTGAGAAGTGACAACAATACCAGTTGGTATGTGAGTTATTCTTACAGCGCTTTCTCTTCTATTAACATATTGACCTCCCGGTCCTGATGCCCGAAAAACATCTACTCTTATATCTTCAGGATTTATTTGGATATCAGATTCTTTTGGTTTTGGCAAAACAACAACGCTTGCAGTAGAGGTATGGATTCTTCCTGATTTTTCAGTTTCGGGGATTCTTTGAACCCTATGAACCCCACTTTCATATTTTAAACAATCTTCAACCCCCTCACCAATTACCTCAAAAGAGATTTCTTTAAAACCCCCAAGATCTGTTAGGTTACAAAAAAGAACATTCATTTTCCAATCTTTCTTTTGAATATATTTTTGATACATTTCAAAAAGGTCTTTGGCAAACAATGCCGCTTCTTCTCCGCCAGCGCCTGCTCTTATTTCAATTAAAACTTCGTTTCCCGAAGAGTTTTCTGAGTTTATGATTTTTTCAATCTCATTTTTGAGTTCTTCTTCTTTTTTTTCTAGTTTTTTAATTTCTTCTTCGGCTAAATCTTTTATCTCTTTGTCTTTTTCTTTTTTTAAAATTTCTTGATTATCTTTTATTTCTTTTTGGACTTTTTTAAGGTCATTAATTCTTTCTATTGCTTTTTGCAGCAAAGAAAACCTTTTTGAAATTTCGGTATATTTTTTGTTATCTAAAACAAGCTCAGGATTACTGAGCTTTTCTTGTAAAGAAAAATATTCTTTTTCTATTTCGTTAAAGTCCATAATTTACTTCTTTTTCTTTTGGAGTTTTTTGGCTTTTTCTAATCTTTGTTTAAATTTTTCAACTTGCCCCGTTACATCAACAATTTTTGCCTTTCCTGTATAAAACGGATGACAGTGAGAGCAAATTTCAATTTGCATTTCTTTTTTTGTTGAGGGTATATTAAAAACAGCCCCACAAGCACAGGTGATTTTTGCGTCTTTAAAATATTGGGGATGAATATTTTTTTTCATAATTTTTAAACCAAATTTTTACAAAAGATAAGATAGCAAAAAAAGAAAAGAAAATCAAGAAAAGGTTATTTTTTTTGACATTTCTTTTATATTTTGCTATTATATTTTTGACTTTGAGAAAAGTTGTTTTTTATTAATTTTAAAAATATGGAAACAACAAAGGCAATCAAAAAAAACAAAAAAGAAGAAAAAAAAGAGCAGTCCGAAGTTAAGATTTTAGAAAATTTTGATAAGGAAAAGATTGAAGAGATGTTAAAACTTGGTCTCCATTTTGGCCATTCTCACAAGAAAAAAAATCCTAAGATGGATCCCTATCTTTACGGGATGAGAAATAACATTGATATAATTGATCTTTTAGAAACGGAAAAACAATTAAATATAGTTCTTGATTATTTAAAAGAAATTAAAGCTAAAAAACCATTGATTTTGTTTGTGGGGACAAAGCCCTCAGCAAAAAAAATAGTTATGGAATTAGCACAAAAACTTTCTATGCCGTATGTAATTGAAAGATGGCTTGGCGGGACTTTGACAAATTTTGAATCAATTAAAAGAAGAGTTGAATTTTTAAAGGAGATGGAAAAGAAAAAGCAAGAGGGAGAATTTGAGAAATATACAAAGCAAGAAAGATTAAGAATAGAAAAAGAAATAGAAAGAACCGAAAAGAAACTTGGAGGATTAAAAAATCTTGAGAGACTTCCAGATATTTTATTTGTAGTGGATGCCAATAAAGAAAAAATAGCGATAAAAGAAGCAAAAAGAAAAAATATTTGTATTATTGCTCTTTGTGATAGTGATGGTGATCCAACATCAGTTGATTATTTTATACCAGTAAACGATGAGGGCATTTCTTCTTTAAAATATATTTTTGACAAGGTTGAAAAAGCGCTCTTATAAGATGGCAATTTACGCTTTTTTGCGTAATTTGCATAAATTTATGAAAGTTTCAATTGAAGATATTAAAAAACTTCGCGAAAAAACTAATATTTCAGTTGCCGAATGTAAAAAAGCCTTAGAAGAAACTAATGGAGATTTTGAAAAAGCCTTAGAAATTTTAAAGAAAAAAGGATCAGAAATTATTGAGAAGAAAAAAGATAGAGCTACTAAGGAGGGTTTAATTGGTTCTTACCTTCATCAAAATGGAAAAATAGCGGCAATTGTAAAGGTCACTTGTGAAAGCGATTTTGTGGCAAGAAATGAGGTTTTTAAAAATTTTGTCCATGATTTAGCAATGCAGATTGCGGCAATGGATCCTCAAAACATTGAAGAACTTGAAAAACAAGTTTTTATTAAAGATGCAAAAAAAACAATTCGCCAACTTATAGAAGAGACAGTAGCCCAAGTTGGAGAGAATATAAAAATAGAAGATTTTAAGAGGCTAGAAATATAAAATTGTATTTTAAATCTATGGACTCAATTTTCTTTTTGCAACTTTCTTTCTTTTTCTCTTTTTTGGGAATGGTTTTTATTTTTGTTCGAAACTTGCCTCTTGTTGCAGAATATAAAGTAAAATATATTTCAAAAGAGAAAAGATTTACTTTTAGGTTAAGGAAAAATATTTCTGATAGTAAAATAAAAACTATTCACAAAACTCACAAGATTCAAGAAAGAATTGGGCACCGTTTAAGAATTTTTATTTTAAAGATTGATAATATTTTATTTAACTGGTTAAAAAATGTTAAAGAGAAAAGATTTCACATTGAAAACATTTATTTTAGAAAACCTGAAGAAGGTATTAAAGAGAGTTTAAAGAAGCGGTCAATTAAGCTTAAAATAAAAAGAAAAAAGAGGGGCTAAGAAAACCCTCTTTTTAAGTTAAAGAAAGATTATGAGAGAAAAAATTAGAAATTTTTGTATTATAAGTCATATTGACCATGGTAAGTCTACTTTAGCAGACAGGTTTTTGGAAATCACAGGCACAGTTCCCAAAGAAAAAATGAGAGCTCAGTTTTTGGATATGATGGATTTGGAAAGGGAAAGGGGAATTACGATAAAGATGCAGCCAGTACGGATGGTTTATGATTTTGGAAATTCGGACCAAAAAATTCTAAAAAAGTTCGAAGCCCAAAGTCCCAATTTGCAAAAAAATAATTTAGAATTAACAAATTCAGAGTTTATCCTAAATTTAATTGACACTCCAGGACATGTTGATTTTTCTTATGAGGTTTCACGGGCACTTGCTGCAGTTGAGGGAGCAATATTGCTTGTTGATGCAACAAAAGGGATACAAGCCCAGACAATTGCTAATCTTGAAATGGCAAAAAAAGAGAATCTTGTAATTATTCCAGCGATTAATAAAATCGATCTTTTAAATGCTCAGATAGAAAAAACAGAAAAAGAAATTTCTTTGCTTTTGGGCGTTGAAAAAGAAGAAATTTTAAAAATTTCAGCTAAGAACGGAACGGGGGTGGAGGAGTTGATTTTAAAAATAATAGAGAAGATTCCGCCACCCCGACCAAAAGAAAATGATTTTTTAAGAGCATTAGTTTTTGATTCAAAATATGATTATTTTCAGGGAGTTATTGCTTATGTAAGAATATTTGATGGTAAAATCAAAAAGGGAGATAAAATTTTGTTTTTAAAGAAAAATATAGTAGGAGAGGCAAAAGAAGTAGGGTATTTTTTGCCAGAGCTTTCTTCCAGAGAAGAATTAGTTGCTGGTGAAATTGGTTATATTAAAACAGGAATAAAAAACCCAGAAGATGTAAGAATAGGAGATACTATTACAATAGTTAATCAAGAAAAAGAAATTGAAAGAAAAAGTTTTCAGGTTTCAACAAGTATTAGCAAAGTTCAGCCGTTGCCGGGTTACAAGGAGCCAAAACCAATGATTTTTAGTTCTATTTTTCCAAAAGAACCGACCACTTTTGAAGAGTTAAAAGAAGCAATTTGGCAACTTCATTTGTCCGACCCTTCTTTTTCTTTTACGCCAGAAAAAAAGGGAATTATTGGAATTGGTTTTAGATGTGGTTTTTTGGGAATTTTGCATTTTGAGATTGTTGTTGAGAGATTAAAAAGAGATTTTAATTTAGACATTTTTGTTGCAAGGCCAATGGTGTTTTATAGGGTCCACTTGAAAAATGGCCAGATAAAAGAAATATCAACGCCAGAAGAATTTCCCGAAGAGAACTTGATTTCTTTTTGTGAGGAGCCGTGGGTGAGCTTAGAAATTATTACCCCTCAAAAATTTTTTAATAATGTTTTACAACTTTTTTTGCCCTTTAAGATTAATTTTTTATCAAGTGAAAATTTTGGAGAGGATAAAATAAAAATAAATGGGGAGATGCCTTTTAGAAAATTAATTGAGAATTTTTATGACAAATTAAAAAGTGTTTCTCAAGGTTTTGCCTCTTTGAATTTTGAATTTACCTCTTTTAGAAAGGTAGAAGTTGTTAAAATGGATATATTAATTTTAAAAGAAAAACAACCTTCTTTATCAAAAATTGTTGAAAAAACTGAACTTGAAAAAGAAGCAAGAGAAACCGTTTTGAAGATAAAAGAAGTCTTCCCGGTACAACTTTTTGCAGTACCAATTCAAGCAGTAGTTGGAGGAAAGGTAATTGCCAGAGAAACCATAAAAGCAAAAAGAAAAGATGTTACCGCCCCTCTTTATGGTGGAGATTTTACGAGGAAGAAGAAGTTATTAGAAAAGCAAAAGAAAGGGAAAAAAGAACTTGCAAAAAAAGCCAAAATTTTTGTCCCAAGCGAGGTTGTGATAAAATTAATGAAAGAATAAAATAAAATTTTATGAAAATTTGTATTGTTTCTGATGCTTATTATCCTTATCCTTCTGGTGTTTCAGAATACACTTTTTATTTGGCAAAGTATTTAAGAAGGAGGGGACATAAAGTTAAAATTTTAACTACAAATTATCCAAACGAAAGAGGTATTGAGGGTAAAGAATTTGAAGAAGATGTTATAAGAATAGGAAGAGTGTTTTTTTTGCGGGCAAACAAGTCTTATGCTACTCCAACAATTGGTCTTGGCGTTTCAAGAATTGTAAAAGAATTTTTAAATAAAGAAAATTTTGATATTTTACAACTTCATACGCCCCTTTTACCCCCAAGTCTTTCGTTTTATAGTCTTTTAGCTTCAAAGACAGCAAATATTGCGGTTTTTCATTCAGCGACATTTAGAATTTGGAGTTTTGGGAAAAATATTTTTCGAAAATTTTTTAAAGAATATCAAAAAAAAATAATTAAGTTAGTTGCGGTTTCTCCAAGCGCAAGGGATTGTGTATTATCTTATGTTCCTGGCGATTATAAAATTATTCCTTGTGGAGTGGATATTGAAAGATTTAACGACAAGGTAAAACCAAAAGAAAAATTTTTAAAAAATTCTAATTATAAAATTCTTTTTTTGGGAAGGTTAGACAGAAGAAAGGGGTTGTCAGAGCTTTTAAAAGCTTTTTCGGTAGTAAAAAATAAATTGAAGGATGCAATTTTAATTGTTGCAGGAAGAGGCCCTTTAGAAAAAAAATGTAAAAAACTTGCAAGAAAATTAAAAATTGAAAATTCAGTTTTTTTTGAAGGATTTATTCCAGAAAATGAAGTTCCTTCTTATTATTCTTCTTGCGATGTATATTGTTCGCCAGCAATCGGGGGAGAATCTTTTGGAATAGTATTACTTGAGGCAATGGCTTGTAAAAAACCAGTTTTAGCTTCAAGAATTAAGGGGTATGATTTTATAATAAAAGATGGATTTAATGGGATTTTTTTTAATCCTCAAGACCCAAAAGATATTGCAAAAAAAATAATAAAAATTTTAAAAGATAAAAATTTAAGAGAAAAAATTTCAAAAAATGCTTTCTCTTTTGCCAAAGAATATTCTTGGGAAAAGATAGCGGGGGAATATGAAAAAGTATATATAGAAGCGATATCAGAATTTAAAAAAGCGAAAAAGAATTAGAATATTTTTTGCCTTCTTTTAAATTTACTCTTGCAAATTTGGAGACCAAAATTTCCTTTTCATTTTACATTTTGCCCGTTTTGAAGATATTGCCAAAAGGAGTATTTACATTTTAGATAATTTAATGAGGGTCTTTAAATTTTCTTAAAATTTTGTTAAACTTTAAAGGTAAAAAGAAAATATAATTTTGAAATTTATGAAAATAAAAAAGAATAATCTTTTAAAACAAATAGGTTATGGGTTTTTAATTTTGCTTTTATTAGGGGCGATTTTTTCATTTGTTAATCTTTCAGAAACCGCAAAAGAAATTACAATAAATGATTTAGTTAAACAAATTCAAGAAGAAAAAGTTAAAAAAATTGAAGTTGTGGGGGATAGAGTGAATATAGAATTAAAAGACAATACAAAAGAATATCTTATTCGCGATACAAATACTAGTTTTGATGAAACATTAAGAAATTACGGCATTACCAACCAAGATTTTCAGAAATTTACTTTGACAAACAGATCAGCAGGCAATAACGATTGGTTTTGGGTTTTATTAGTTTCAATTTTGCCGTTTTTGCTTATTATTGGATTTTTTTGGTGGATGTTTAAACAGGGACAGCAAGGAGCAGCTCAGGCATTTACTTTTGGAAGAGCAAAGCCAAGACTTTATGGAGCAAGTGGGCAAATAAAAGAAAGAGTTACTTTTCGTGATGTTGCAGACTTAAAAGAAGCAAAACAAGAACTTCAAGAGATTGTTGAGTTTTTGAAAAACCCTAAAAAGTTTTTAGATATGGGCGCAAGAATTCCAAGAGGAGTTTTGCTTGTTGGTCCTCCAGGATGCGGAAAAACATTACTTGCAAGAGCAGTTGCTTCGGAAGCGGGAGTTCCGTTTTTTTCAATTTCTGGTTCAGAATTTGTTGAAATGTTTGTTGGTGTTGGTGCTTCTAGGGTTCGAGATTTGTTTGCGACAGCAAGAAAAAATCAGCCATCAATTATATTTATTGATGAACTTGATGCCGTAGGTAGACAAAGAGGTGCTGGTCTTGGAGGAGGGCACGATGAAAGAGAGCAGACATTAAACCAAATTTTAGTTGAAATGGATGGTTTTGAGAAGGAATCTACTTGTATCGTAATTGCCGCAACCAACAGGCCTGATATTTTAGATCCCGCTCTTTTAAGGCCCGGAAGATTTGACAGGCACGTGGTTTTAGATGAGCCAGATATTAATGGTAGAGAGGAGATTTTGAAAATTCACACAAAAGACAAACCCCTTGGAAAAGACGTAAATTTAAGAGAAATTGCTGAAAGAACTCCTGGTTTTTCGGGTGCAGATATTGCAAATTTAGTAAATGAGGCAGCAATTTTGGCTGCAAGAAGAAATAAAAAAGAAATTAACCAAGAAGAATTGAGAGAGTCAATTGAAAAAGTTTTATTGGGGCCAGAGCGGAAAAGTCATATTTTATCAGAAAAAGAGAAAAAAATTGCCGCTTATCATGAGGCAGGTCATGCTTTGGTTGCCGCTTCCATTCCAGAGTCAGAACCCGTACATAAAATTTCAATTGTTTCAAGGGGAATGGCAGCAGGCTATACTCTAAAACTTCCAGAAAAAGATAAACACCTAATTACCAAAAAAGAATTTTTAGCGGAACTTTCAACATTGATGGGAGGATATGTTTCGGAAAATCTGGTTTTTAAAGAAATTACAACTGGCGCTTCCAATGATTTAAGAGAGGCGACTGATCTTGCAAGAAGAATGGTGATGGAATATGGGATGTCTCGTTTGGGACCAATTACTTTTGGGAAAAAGGAAGGACTTATTTTTCTTGGTAAAGAAATAACAGAGCAAAGAAATTTTTCAGAAGAAGTTGCTGAAAAGATTGACAAAGAAGTAGAAAGACTTATAAAAGATTCAGAGGCTACAGCAAGAAAAATATTAGTCCAAAAAAGAGATCTTTTAGATAAACTTGCTAATCGTCTTATTAAACAAGAGACAATTGAAAGAAAAGAATTTGAAGAAATTATTGGGAAAAGAAAGCCAGAAGAGAAAAGCCCAAAATAATTTTAAAATTAATTTTGGGCACGTAGCTCAGCGGTAGAGCGCTTGACTTATAATCAAGTGGTCCCAGGTTCGAATCCTGGCGTGCCCACCAAAAAATTAAAGATCTCTTTTCTAATTTTTATTTACAAAATATTTATTTTAAAAAATTAAATCACATGGACTTTTTAAATTATAATTTTTTGAGCAATTTTTTGAGCGGTTTTTTTCTTTTTTTGATAATTTTATTGTTTTTTGTTATTCCTATTTTGTATTTTGTTATTTTAAGGGCTCTTTCGCCAAGCACAAAAGAAAGTTTTTTTGTTTTTATAAGAAAAGTTTTTCTTTTTTTTGTTTTGATTCTGCCCCTATTTTTTGGGTTTTTTTTATATTTAATTTTCTCTGAAGGAAAGCTTGAAAAAGTTATCTATTTTTTAACTTCCCGTTTATATTTTTTGGTAATTTCTGCTGTATTTTCTTTATTTCTTTTTTTAACATATCTTTTATTGGTTATTTACAAAAGAGAAATTGCATACAACATTTTCAATTATTTTCGATTTAAAATTTCTTTTAAAAAAGAAGGAATTTGGCAAAAATTAGACAAGGTAAGAAGAAGACGCATTTTAATAATTTTTCTTTTGGCTTTGTTTTTATTAACTTTTTTTCTTTTGAATGTTTTTTTAATTTATAAAATTTCTTTAAAAGAAGATTTTCTTCTCAAAAAAGAAAAATATTTCGGTGTTTTTTTAGTTGTTTATTTAGTTTCTTTAATTTATTTTTTAACAGAAATTATTTGGGGCCAAAGAGCAAGAATATCCTTTGTTTCTCACAAAAAAGAAAAAGAAATAAATTCAATAATTGAAAATTTATCTATTACAAGAGGAATTCCAAAACCAGAAATTAAAATAGTGCAAAGTGACATTCCAAATATTTTTTCTTTATATCCAAATTTCGGAAAGCCAATAATTTATATTACAGTGGGGCTTTTAAATCTTTTAAATAGAAACGAGCTTGAATCCGCTCTTGCAAGTCAAATTACAGAAATTTCTTCTGGTTTAATTTTTGATTATAAGTGGATTAATAATTTAATTGTCAGTCTTAAGGCTCTTTCTTTTCCAATTTTTATTTTGGGTTTAACTTTAATTAACGAAAATATTGTTTTTTGGGTGATTGGTATTATTATCTTTTTGTATCTTTTTTATTTTATAGAGTTTTTTTCCCGAGATGTGGGTCCTTTAATAAGCCCTGAGGAGATTATAGAGCTTTTAAATCCGGTTTTTCTTTTTGTAGATTTTTTTTCATATATAATATATTATTTTCTTTCTTTTAATGACTTTTTTTATACTGATTTAAAATCAATTGAACTAACGCGATATCCGGAAGGATATTATTCAATGCTTCATAAAGTTCAAAAGTTTAGATCTTTTTTTGGCAATTTACCTTCCCAGTTTTATTATCTTTATCTTTTTGGTGAAAATGTTTTTTTGGAAAAACAAAATTTGCCCCAGCCGCCAATTTCATTGAGAAAAAAATTAATCAGCCGCGTTTTTCCAAACATTAAAAGATATATTTTTCAAGGAAAAGAAAATTTAATTTGTCCTTTTTGTTCTTATCAAATGAAAGAAATAGAAGTTCCGGGGCACTACGGTACTACTTTGAAAATTGATCAATGTTCTTTTTGCGGAAGTGTTTGGTTTGATGAATTAGAACTTTTTTGTTTGTCAGAAAGCGTAGGAAGATTGGCCGGCCTTTTATTTAACAAAGAATATAAAGAGAAATTAAGAAAAGTTATTTTACCAAAAGATATTTTATGTCCTCGCTGTGGAGTAGAATTAGAAAAGTTAAAAGACCCAATGATCCCAGGGTATATTTTAATTTGGAATTGTCCAAGTTGTGATGGAAATCTTTTAGACTTGAAAAATTTATATGAGTATTATAAATATAGAGAGACAATAAAGGAAGCCAAAATTAAAAGAAGAAGCTTTTTCTAAATTTTAAGGCCCCACCTTTATTTTTTTATATTTTTTGTTAAAATTTTAAATTGAAAATTTGGGCGCGTAGCTCAGTTGGCTAGAGCGTTCGCTTGACGTGCGAAAGGTCTCAGGTTCGAGTCCTGACGCGCCCACAAAAAAACAGCATAATCTTGCTGTTTTTTGTTAAATCTTGTATTTTTTAAAATTTTCTGATATTTTATATTTATTAATTAAAAACAAAAATATGTCAGGTAATATTCATTATCAAGTTGGTAAATTAAGAAAGGATATTCCGGAAATGTCGCCAGGAGATACTATTAAAATTTTTGAAAAAGTTCCTGGCGAAGGAAAGAAAAAATCTCAAACATTTGAGGGTATTTTAATTAGCCAAAAGCATGGCAGGGGAATAAATGCTACTTTTACTTTAAGAGCAATAATTGGAAATGTTGGTGTTGAGAAAACATTTCCATTGCACTCACCATTAATTGAAAAAATTAAGGTTATTAAAAAAGGTAAAGCAAGAAGGGCAAAGCTTTATTATTTAAGAGCAAAAGCCCAAAGAGCTATTAGAAAGAAATTAAAATCAAAAAGGGTTATAGAAGACAAAGTAGAAGTAAAAGGAAAAAAGCAAGTCAAGGAAGTAAAGGAAGAAGAGAAAAAGGGGGCCGAAAAGAAAGCAGAATCAAAAAAAGAACCTTCAAAAACTTCTCAGAAAAAAGACAAATAGCCCGGGTGGCGGAATTGGTATACGCGGCAGCTTGAGGAGCTGTGCCCTTTTGGGCATGCGGGTTCGACTCCCGCCTCGGGCACTTATTAAAAACTTATCTAGGGAGGTAAAACAAATGATTTTTTTCAGGTGTTCTGAGCGTAAAGCACAATTGAAAGTTTATCAGACCAAGGTATAGCCCAAAAGTCAAAGGGGGTGATAGGGCGGTCGCAAAAAACGGCTGCTTTTTTATTTTTAGAAAGGATAATTATTTTAATAATAAGCTTAGCTGATTTTTAAATAATAAAGTTAATTGACATTTTTCTATATTAAGAATAGAATAAACTAATAAAAACGGTCGAAGAAATTATTTTTATAAATTTTTATGAAAAATATTGAAAAAAAATGCCACGATTGTGGTAAAAAAATCGAAATAGATAATAACGATATCAAAAACGGGGTTTTGCTTTCTTATAAAACCCAAGACAATAAAGAAATAGAAGTTTTTAAATGTAATGATTGCTTTGAGAGGAATAAGGGTCTTAGTAATTTTCAGGTATGTGAGGTTTATTCAAGGGTTGTTGGTTATTTAAGGCCGGTTCAGCAATGGAACGAAGGAAAGGTTCAAGAATTTCAAGAAAGAGAAAATTTTAAGATATAATCTTAATTAAAAATTATAAAAATTATGGAAGAAAAAAAGCCACTTTCTGAAATGTTATCTTTTAAAGGTAAAAAAGTTATTATAACAGGAGCGGCAGCGGGTATTGGAAGAGCAATTGCTGAAAGATTTGCCGAAGGAAGAGCAGATTTAATTTTACTTGATATCGATAAAGATAGACTTTTTAAAGTAAAAGAATGTTTAAAAGATAAGTGCAAAACTAAAATATACAAAGCAGACCTTAGTCAAAAAAAAGATATTGATAAGCTTTGGGGAAAAATAAAAGGAGAAGAAATTGATATTTTAATTAACAATGTTGGCATTTTCCCATCTAAAGATTATTTAGAAATTGATGAAGATTTTTTAACAAAAAATTTAAATATCAATTTCAATTCTGTTTTTTTGGATGTGTCAAAATTTTATCAAAAAAAGAAAAGATAAAGGAGGAATTATTGTGAATATCTCTTCGATAGAGGCAATATTACCATTTAAATCTGATATGCCAGTTTATGGCGCAGCCAAAGCAGCAGTTGTTGGTTTTGCAAGGTCTCTTGCAAGAGATTATGGTAAAAAGGGATTTAGAATAAATACTGTTTTGCCAGGAGGAGTTGTAACGCCCGGTTCCAAAAAAGTAGCAAAAGAAGCTTTCAAGCATTTTGATTTTAGCATTTTAAAAACAAGTTATGATTTTAATCAAAGATTACCGCTTGGAAGATTAGGAGAACCAGATGATATAGCCAAAGTTGTTTTATTTTTATCAAGCGACCTTGCAAGTTATATGCAAGGGACTTTGGTTGTAGTTGATGGGGGATTTTTATCTAGTTGAGTCTGTTTTAACTCAGTTTTTTAAAAAATGAAAAAATTTTCTATTAAACATTTTTTAACAACCGGAATTAGTTTTGGTTTAACTTCTGCTGTCATTACCACACTTGGATTGATGGTTGGATTAAATTCTTCTACTCACTCAAAAATCGCGGTTATTGGCGGTATTTTAGTTATTGCTATTGCCGATGCTTTTTCTGATGCTTTTGGAATGCATATTTCAGAAGAATCAGAAAATACTCATAAAGAAAAAGAAGTTTGGTTAGTAACAATTTGCACCTTTCTTGCAAAATTTCTTTTTGCGATTACTTTTATATTTCCTGTTTTGGTTTTTTCTTTAAAAAAAGCGGTGATTATAAATATAATTTGGGGGTTGTTTTTAATTTCGATTTTAAGTTTTTATTTAGCAACAACGCAAAAAAGGAAACCTTTTAAGGTTATCTTTGAACACCTTATAATTGCCATAATTGTTATTTTTCTTTCAAATTATATTGGAAGATTGATATCTTATTTTTTTAATTAATTTTTAAGGAGTTATTGCAAAAATTTTTATTTCTGGTAAAAAAATAAGAAGGTTAGAATTAGTTCCTTACAAAATTTATGATTATGCCCAACCACGGATTTTTGAGGGAGATAAAGGAAGATATATTATAGAGTGGATGTTATCAAAAAGTAAATTGGAATAATAATTTTGGGCGCGTAGCTCAGTTGGTTAGAGCGTCTCGTTTACACCGAGAAGGTCTCCTGTTCGAGTCAGGACGCGCCCACTTTTTAAAAGGTCGGTTTATAAAATTTATAATCAGAATATATGGTGGGCATTATTTCCCCCCTTTTAATAATTATAGGTTTTATTATTATATCTGGATTGCGAATCGTTAATCAGTATGAGAAGGGAGTTGTTTTAACTTTTGGTAAATATACAGGAACTAAAGAGCCCGGATTAAGGTGGATTTTTCCAGCAGTTCAGCAAATGATAAAAGTAGATATGCGTATTGCTACTGTTGATATTCCTCAGCAGGAAGTAATTACAAAGGATAATGTTACGGTTGGGATTAATGCGGTTGTTTATTTTAGAGTAGAATCCGCAGAGAAAGCGGTTCTTGAGGTACAAAACTTTAGAAATGCAGTTGCAACTTATGCTCAGGCAGCTCTTAGAGATGTTGTTGGTGGCGTTGAACTTGATATTTTGCTTTCTGAAAGAGATAAGATTGCTGACGACATAGAAAAGGTGGTTGATGTAGCAACTGATCCTTGGGGAATAAATGTTTCGGCAATTAAAATTCAAGACATTGAACTGCCAGCAGACATGAAAAGAGTAATGGCAAAACAAGCTGAAGCTGAGAGGGAGAAAAGAGCAATTATTGTAAGAGCCGAAGGAGAATATACAGCCGCTGAAAAACTTTCCCAAGCAGCCCAGATTTTAAGTTCAAATCCAACTGGACTTTCATTAAGAACTCTTCAGACGATTGAAAAAGTTAATCCAGATCCATCAAAGACTGTAATTTTTGCTTTGCCAGTTGAATTTATGGAAGGAGTTAAATCGTTAGCAAAGCTTATAAAAGAGAAAAGCGAAAAATAATTTTAACAATTTAAAAAAAAGCAAATTAAAAACAAGAACAGACAAGTTTGTCTGTTCTTGTTTTTAGAAATTATTTTACTTCTTTTAGAAATTCATTTGCTAAATTTGCTGTTTGGGCGGTACTTTGATAGAAATTTTTCCAAACAACCACAATATCAGCATCATTAAATATTGCTCTTTGAACTTCTTTTATTGTGTCTCCCCCCGCTACCGAAATTAAAATATCATAATTTGATTTAATTCTTTGAATTTCATGAAATGGAATTTGTTTTTCTTTGTTAAATCTTTCTTCGTCAACGCCCCTATGAAGTATTACTACATTAGGTAGTTTTTTTAACTGTCTTAATATTGAAAGGGGGTATTCAACATTCATCATATCGATCATTGAATCAATGCCCAGCACCCTGCAATTTTCGATAAAAGAATTCAAAGACTCTATGGGGGCATGTCCTAAAGCTACTGCTGCATTTGCGCCTGCTTCTGCTGCGAGTTGAACTTCAGTGAAACCCCGGTCCATCATTTTAAGATCAGCTACTACATATGGTTCAAACGGAAGAGGCATTTGAATATTTGATTCTTCTTTTAAAAAATTTGGGCCCCAAGCAATATTATAAAAATAAGATGAGAAAAGAGAGGTTTTTGAGGATTTTCTTTTAATTTGGGGTTGAATACCAAACGTGCCCTCAATTATTCTTTGTGTATACCATTCTTTAATTTTTTTGATACTAAGGTTGCCATATCTTTTAATAAGAGGTGTACCAGCTTCAACAATAATTCTCTCACTGATTGGTAATTGAAAAATTATCCTTTCTGCTTCTTCGAGGGTACTGTTTAGGGCTATTTGAAGATAGCGTTTTTTGGGATTTAATTTCGGCATTTTTTATATTTTATAATTATATTTTTTAATAAAAAAAATGCAAGTACTTTAAATTCTTGTTTTTTTATTTAAAATATTATATATTATTAGGAATAAAAATAAAATTTGCCGCGGTAGCCAAGGTGGTCACGGCACATGTCTGAAAAACATGGGATCTCGGTTCGACTCCGAGCCGCGGCACAAGAGAAGGAATAGCATAAGAACAGTTTAAAAATACATTTGTTATCGATTTTGTGCCATTTTGTGATAAGCGGGTGTAGTATAACGGTTATTATACTGCCTTGCCAAGGCAGAGATGGCGGTTCAACTCCGCTCACCCGCTCAAATATTAATTAGCAGTCAAACCTCTTGACTGCTAATTTTATTTTGCTAAAATAGATATTAGATTTGAGGTTGAGATAATTTTTGATTTGTGTATTTGTAAAAATTCTTAATTTCGTAGGGCAATATGAAAAAGCGACAAGAAAAAGTATTAATGGCAATAGTAAAGGAATATGTTAAGACAGCTGAGCCTGTAAGCTCGCAGGTTTTATTTGAGAAATATCGTTTAAATGTAAGTCCGGCTACATTAAGAATTGATATGGCAGAGTTAACAGAAGAAGGGTATTTGATAAAACCTCATATTTCGTCTGGCAGGATTCCAACAGAAAAGGCTTATCATTTTTACATTAAAAACATTTCCGAACCAAAATTATCTTTGAAAGAAGAAAATAAACTAAAAGAGATTGTTAATAAAAGAAAAAAAGACAAGGAAAAGACAATTGAAGAACTTGGAAATTTTTTATCGGAGGTCTCTCGAAATTTAAGCTTTCTTTGTTTTAAAGAAATGATATTTTGGCAGGGGCTTTCTGTTTTGTTTTCTCAACCAGAATTTTATCATCGAGAGCAGATACAGCATTTCGCCCAAGTTTTTGAGGAGATTTATGAGAGATTTTGTTTTGAAACCTTAATGAAAGAAATTTTTAAAGAATTTGAGGAGGATATAACGATATATATCGGACAAGAAAATCCATTTTTCCCAGTTGAAGATATAAGTTTGTTTTTCGCAAAGCTAAACAAGGGATTTATTGGACTTTTGGGTCCTCAAAGGACAGATTATCAAAAAAACATCGCCTTACTTAAAAAAACAAAAGAGCTTTTAGAAAATGATTTTAATTTTTAATCAAAAATTTAAAGATATGATGGTACAAAAAAAGAAAAAAAAATTAAAAGGAGGCGAAGAGGAAGAATTAGAATATGAAGAAGGGGTAGAGGAAAATATAGCTTATTTTGAAAATAAAATTAAAAAGCTAAAGAAAAAGCTAGAAGAGTGTAGAAAAGAGAAGGAAGAATATCTTAAGGGTTGGCAGAAAGAGAGAGCAGATTTTATTAATTTCAAAAAAGGGGAAGAAGAAAGAATAAAAAATAAAGAAAAAGAGATTAAAATGGAGTTAATTAAAAAAATCTTGCCGATTTTGGATAATCTTGAAATGGCAGAGAAAAATTTATCGCCAGATTTAAGAGACAATAATTGGGCAAAAGGCATTATTAATATAAAAAAAGAAATGATTGAGATTTTAAAAAGAGAAGGGGTAAGAGAAATAGAAAATAACGAGTTTTTCGATCCGGTAATTCATGAGGCAGTGGCTATTCAAGAAGGAAAAAATGATGATAAGATAATAGAAGTTTTTCAAAAAGGATATTATTTTGAAGATAAACTTTTACGACCCGCCAGGGTAAAGGTCGAAAAAAATATAAAAAAAAATTAAAAAGATATGGCAATAATTCCTTGGGAACCATTAAAAGACCTTGAAAAGTTTTTTGAAGAAGATTGGGATTTTATGCCAGTAATTCCAGTTAAGGGAGCAAATATTCCGCCGATGGACATTTCAGAAGATAAAGATAATGTTTATGTAGAAGTTCCATTGGTGGGAGTAAAACCAGAAGATGTAGAGGTGATAGTAGAAGATAATGTTTTGACAGTAAGAGGAAAGAGTGAAGAGGAGAAGGAAGAGAAAAAGAAAAATTATTACAGAAAAGAAATCAAAAAAGGTTCTTTTGAAAGATCAGTCACTTTGCCAACGGAAGTAAAGGCAGATAAGGCAGGTGCTGAGGCAAAGAATGGAATTTTAAAGATTACATTACCAAAATTAGAGAAAAAGAAGGCAAAAACCGTTAAAGTAAAAGTTAAAAAGTAATAGGAGAGGAAATTTGACTATTTTTCCTCTCCTTGCGAGGGGAATTCTTAAAAGAATTCCCCTCGCAAGGAATTAATTTTGGACAACACTTAAAAGTGTTGTCCAAAAAAGATATGGCAAAAATTTTAGGAATTGATCTTGGTACCACATTTTCAGCAATGGCAATTGTTGAAGGTGGTAAACCAAAAATTATAGAAAACGCAGAGGGAGAAAGAACAACTCCTTCAGTTGTTGCTATTTCAAAAAGTGGTGAAAGATTAGTTGGGACACTGGCTCGAAGACAGGCGATTACAAATCCTCAGAACACAATTTATTCTGTAAAAAGACTTATTGGTCGAAGATTTTCTGATCCTGAAGTTCAAAGGGATAAAAAACTTTTGTCTTATGAAATCAGAGAAGACGCAAACGGAGGAGTAGAAGTAAAAATGGGTGACAAATGGTACAAGCCCCAAGAAATTTCAGCGATGGTTCTTCAAAAATTAAAAGCAGACGCCGAAGCCAAGCTTGGTGAAAAAATAGAAGAAGCAATTATTACTTGTCCTGCTTACTTTGATGATGCTCAAAGAAAAGCCACAAAAGACGCAGGTGAAATCGCTGGATTTAAAGTAAAAAGAGTTATAAACGAACCAACAGCAGCGGCTTTGGCTTATGGTTTTGAGAAGAAAAAAAATGCAAAGATTGTTGTTTATGATTTTGGTGGAGGAACTTTTGATGTTTCGGTACTAGATGTCACAGAAGATACAATTGAGGTAAAAGCTACAGGAGGTGATACTCATCTTGGCGGAGATGATTTTGACCAAAAAATTATGGATTGGGTTGTTGAAAGTTTTAAAAGGGACGAAGGAATAGACCTTTCAAAAGATCCATTAGCCCTTCAAAGAATTAAAGAAGCCAGCGAGAAAGCCAAAAAAGAACTTTCAACAACAATGCAGGCAGAGATTAACTTGCCATTTATCACTTCTGATGCTTCAGGTCCAAAACATTTATCTTATACTTTAACAAGATCAAAGTTAGAAGAATTGGTTATTGATTATATTGAAGAATCGTTAGAACATGTGAAAAAGACAGTGAAAGAAGCCGGTTATGAGATTTCTGAAATAGACGAAGTAATTTTAGTTGGTGGCCAGACAAGAATGCCAAGAATTCAAGAAGAAGTGAGAAAACTTTTTGGTAAAGAGCCAAATAAAGAAATTAATCCAGATGAAGTTGTAGCAATGGGTGCTGCGGTTCAGGGTGGTATTATGGCAGGAGAAATGAGAGAAGTTTTGTTATTAGATGTTACTCCGCTTTCTTTGGGAATAGAAACCCTTGGGGGAGTTAATACAATTTTAATTCCCAAAAATACAACTATTCCTACTTCAAAAACCCAGATATTTTCAACCGCTGCAGATAATCAAACTTCAGTTGAGATTCATGTTTTGCAAGGTGAAAGGCCAATGGCTGCAGATTGTAAAACTCTTGGAAGGTTTATTTTAGATGGTATTCCTCCGGCTCCAAGAGGGGTTCCTCAAATAGAGGTTACTTTTGACATTGATGCCAATGGTATTTTAAATGTTTCTGCAAAGGATAAGGCAACTGGGAAAGAGCAATCAATAAGAATTGAGGCTCAATCAGGATTGTCAGAAGAAGAAATAGAAAGATTGAAAAGAGAAGCAGAAGAGCATAGGGCAGAAGACGAAAGAAAAAGAAAACTAATTGAAGAAAAAAATAGGGCAGAATCATTGATTTACACCGCTAACAAAACTTTAAGAGATTTGGGTGATAAAATTGAAGAGTCCCTTAAAAAAGAAATTGAAGAAAAAATAAACGAGTTAAACAAAGCAGCACAAGGTGAAGATATAGAAGAGATTAAAAGAAAAGAAGAAGATCTTTCTTTGGTTTTGCAAAAAATTGGTTCTCAAATGTATCAGCAAAAAGAAGAGGGCAAAGAGGATAAAAAAGATTCTGATAACAAGGGAGATGTTGAGGAAGGAGAGTTTAAACAAAAATAAAATTTTAAATTTGTGGAAAAATCAAAAAAAAGATTAATTATTTTGATTTTTTGGTTTTTGATTTTAAATATTGCTTTTTTGTCGCTTTATTTGATTTTCTATTGCAAGTCTTTTGACTTTCAAACAGCAATTTATATTTTTCTTTTAACTTTCTTTCTTTTGTTTTTCCTTTTCGTCTCTTTAAAAATTTGTTTTTTAGAAGAACAATTTTTCTTTCAAAGAAAAATTGCGCCAGACTTGATCATCTTTTTAACTTTATTTTTGAGCTTATTTTTTATCTTTTTTTGGTTTGGGTTTAATTTTTATTCTTTTCTAGGTTTTGTTTTATCTTTAATTACTTTGTTTGAAACATCAAGAATTATTGAAAAATTAATGAACCGCTCTTTAAAATTTTCTTTTTGGCAGATTTTATCAGGGACAAGAATGTTTTTCTTGAGCGGATTTGCCATTTTAATTGCTTTTGTTGCTTTCTTGTCGCCAAAAATTTTGGGAGGGAAGATGTTTTTGCCACGTTCTGTTTATGATTTTATTTTTCCCAAGCTAGAAGATAAAATAGCATCTTTTTATCCTGGATTTTCAGGAGAAATGTCGCTTAACGAATTTGCTTTTTTAATGGTTGTTAAAAATCCGCCAGAAAATTTTCCAATAAATAATGTTAAAAACAAAGTAAAAAGTTATAATGATTTAAAAAATGTTTTAAGCGAAGTTGAGGCGAAACTTGGTAAAGAAAAAATGAAAGAATTTTTAAATAGCGCAAGAGTCCAGTTATTAAGAAGCTTTGGATTTAAAGATGACGAGATAAAAGAGATTGATGGCAATCAAAAGGTGAAAGAATTCTTTTATGTAGGTGTTTCAAAATGGTTAGAAAAAAGTTCAAGGGCTTATAAGTTTTTAGCAGGAGCAATTTTTGGAATCTTGATATTCTTTTTCTTTATAGTAAGATTTATTTTATTGATAATAAGTATAGTTTATTTGCCTTTGTGGGTATTTCTTTTTGAATATTTAAAAAAGATTGGATTTTTTAATATTAAAGTAGAAAAAGTGGATAAAGAGATAATAACAATTTAAAATCTATGAAAGATTATTACGAAATTTTAGGAGTTTCAAGAGATGCCTCTCAAGAAGAGATAAAGAAGGCTTTTCATAGATTAGCCCACAAATACCACCCAGACAAAGGAGGGGATCCTGAAAAGTTTAAAGAGATTAATGAAGCTTATCAGGTTTTGGGTAATAAAGAAAGAAGGGCTCAGTATGATAAATATGGTACAACTTTCGATAATATAGGAGCCGGCAGAAGTGGTGCTGGGAGTGGATTTTCTCCTTTTGAAGGATTTGATTTTGATTTTTCTTCTTTTCAAAGAGAGGGTTTTGATTTTGACACTTCAATATTTGAAGATATTTTTGGAGAATTTTTTGGTGAGGGCTATCCCTTTTCAAGTTTTTCAAGAAGAAAAAAGAAAGAAAAGGATATAGTTGTGGATTTAAATTTAAGTTTGGAAGAAATTTTTACAGGTGTTAAAAAGAAGATTGTTTTATCAAAATATATTAAATGTGATGAATGTGAAGGAACTGGAGTAGCAAAGGGATTTTCTCAAAAAGAATGTCCTTCTTGTAGAGGAAGTGGAAAAGTAAAAGAAATTAAAAGAACAATTTTTGGAACATTTGCTAAAACCCAAACCTGTCCTCAGTGTGGAGGAGATGGAAAGATTCCAGAGAAGTTATGCTCAAATTGTAAAGGAGAGGGAAGGATTTTTGGTCAAGAAGAGATAGAGATTTCAATCCCATCAGGGGTTAAGGATGGAGAAACAATAAAAATTAAAGGTAGGGGAGATTACGGAGGAAGAAAAGCGATTTCTGGCGATCTTTATATTAAAATTCATCAAGAACCGCATTCAAAATTCAAAAGGAGAGGCGATGATATTTATTATGAAGAAACAATTAAATTTTCAGAAGCAGTCCTTGGAACAAAAAAAGATATTCCAACTTTAGCAGGCGTGGTAGAACTTAAAATTCCAGCAGGTACTCAAAATGGAAAATTATTAAGATTAAAAGGAATGGGCATTCCTCACTTGAATCAAAGAGGTAAGGGTGATATGTATGTAAAAATAAATGTAAAGATTCCAACAAAAATTACAAAAGAACAAAAAGAATTGATTGAAAAATTAAAAGAAGAAGGACTTTAAAAATAAACTTACGAATTTACGAGTAAATTTAATAACTATTTGGAGGCGTGGCTGAGTGGCTAAAAGCAACGGGTTGCTAACCCGTGGGGCTTAACCGCCCCTCAGAGGTTCGAATCCTCTCGCCTCCGCTTGTCTTCGCAAATGGTTAATATTGAAAGGGGGGGGGGATTTTATAATTAAAAAAATTAGAAAAAATTGCTAAAATGTTTGAATCCCCAATTGATGAATATTTAAAAAGTAAAATTTATTAAATTTATTATGAGAAATAAAGATTTACCGCAAAAAAATATTAGTCTTTTTGATTACGATATTAAGAGCAAGAAAAAGATTTTTGATAGAATAGACAAAAATATTTTAGGTAAAATTCTGGATAAGTATTTTATCAAAGACATGAATGATTGGAAAAATGTTAATGCCGACTTAATAATCACGGATCCGCCATTTGGAATAGAATTTAGCGGGAAAAATGGAAACTATCATAGAAATGTAAAAAATGTTGTTGATGGATATGTAGAATGGAAGGTTGCTGAATATGGAGAAAAAATTCAACAACTCTTAGAGTGTATAAAAAATAATTTAAAAAATAATGGACAAGCATTAATTTTGATTAGGACAATATGAACAATAAGGTAGAAGAAATAATCGACAATCTTATAAAATTTTCTAAAACTAAATTGATAAATCCAGTTGCTTTTCTGGCAGCTTTGAATCTTTTATTAAAAGGTAAGAAAATTTTTACCCGTCAGGAGTTAGATGTTGAATATAAAACAAGTGTAGAGGAAATAAAGAAGAATACTAAATCTGAATTAAATATTGGTGGCAGATTTCATGCTGATACGTATCCAGATAGGATGGCTAGTAAATATGGAGCTTTTAAAATTTTAGGCGGCAACAGAATTTGTTTGCCAGATTCTGTTGTTAAACTAAGTAAGAATGAGCAGAAAAAAATTAGAGATCTAGTTATAAATAAAATTATAGATGCTCAAAAAATTAAATTGGGGAATATTTTATTAGTTGATACAGAAGAAAAACGATTAAATATTGCAAAAAATCAAGATAATTTCGTGGATTTTTTGAAGAAAGAATTACAAAGATCAGCAAATAGTTTTGAAATAACCTGTTTTGCTATTCTGAAGGTTTTTCTTGAAAAATTCGCTTGTAAGCTTTATAGAAATTCAAAAACAAATGCTCGTGATACGGGAGTGGATATTTCAACCGATTATGGAGTAGTATATCAACTTAAAAAAATTAAAATTAGCAAAAAAGAAGATATCGATCGAATTCTAAGAGAATTACAGATAAATTTTGATCAAGCAAGAATTGAAGATGGAAAACTGGTTTTAATTATTGAAGATATCGACAAAAACTTCAAACACTTAATTATTGATAGAAATATAAGAATGTTTAAAACAGAAGAAATTTTAAAGATTGCTAATCAAATTGAAGAAATTGAAGATAAAATGAAAATTTTACGCATAATATATGATGAGACTAGGCGTGAATTAGAAAGTGATATCTAATTGTAGTATGATAAATAAATTTTTAGTAATTAAATTTCAAAAAGAATATAAAGAAGACGCATTAGTAGATTTAATAACAGTTATTCTAAAAAATCTATATCATAATGGTTATAGTTTTTATTTAGATAATGTATTAATAAGTAAAAATCGATATGATTTTATTTTTGGAGGTAATATCAAAAATTATAAAATTTTAATTAACAACATTAGTGATTATATAAAAATAAGCAAATATTGCATTCGGACCTAAAAAACCAAAACTACAAAGAATTAAAAGAGGCGCTTGGTCGAGATTAAGAAAAACAGAGTTTAATTTAGAACAAATTTCATTTATTAAGATTGACGATAATGTATTGGTAAAATGTGGTTCTTTTCAACGAGATTTTAGAAATTCTAACGGAAGACCAAGGCGCGAGAAAGTCCTGTTGGATTTAGAGAAATTGGATGAAGAAATAATTTATTTTTTAGACTTTGGAAATTAGAAATGGAAGAAATATAAATAATATGCCAACACAACGAGAAAAAATA
>Ga0315298_1003534_pt1 | contig 24717 bp, 20 predicted proteins | sample WHS_1_MG_FD_203077 | JGI IMG/M metagenome (GOLD analysis project Ga0315298, IMG submission 203077) | Extremophilic microbial mat communities from Washburn Hot Springs, YNP, Wyoming, USA - WHS_1_MG | ecosystem: Environmental > Aquatic > Thermal springs > Hot (42-90C) | place: USA: Wyoming...
AATCGGGTCAAGATGTCAACTGCTCGTTGCTGTTTCGGGTTCAAGGTAATTGTCCTCATACCTCAAGTATGCCGGACATTTTCCCTGAGCAGTTAAGGCGGACATTTTCCCTGAGCAGTGACACCCGATGGCCTTACTCCCATCGACTTCAGCCCCTGTTCGCGCCCCCGCCAGCACAACCGGGTGGAGGGAATGGCCGAAACCGCTGGAAACGATTATCGCGTCGACTTCGTTGAACTCCCCGGGGGTATCCCCCCGGTACGAGCCGCGGAGTTGAGCGCGATCCACGTCGATCCTCTGTTTCTGGGGCGCCTCCATGAAGCAGGCGACTATCAACCCGTGCACACCGTGTCCGCGGCTCTATGAGCCTCCTCTCTGCGCGAGCGCAGCCTCGCGCTACCCTTCTATCTGGAAAACAGCACGGATGGATTACGGATAGATCCCAGACCTATTGCGTCGTTTTGCTAATCCGATGCCGTGGGGCAGGGTCTTGTACCCGGCCTGTCTTCGCGTGACACGTGGCGCGCGGCTGGGACGAGCCCTCGCCGTACGGATGTAAATGCGGCCCTATCCCCCAGGATGTGGCGGGGGAGGCGTGGCCCGCCCTATGACGGTGAGGGCGGTCGTAATCTCGTAGGGCCGGGGCTTGTGCCCGGTCGCCCCGTCGCTGGCCAGGTGGGGGAGGGTGTGCTTGGCCGGGCGCGTGCCGGCGGCGGTGCCTCATCAGGTGCGTCGGCGCGCTCGCGTGGGGCCTGGCGGCGGGGGACAAGCCCCCGCCCTACGGGTGTCGAGAGTATCTTTTCCCCTGCAGGCCCGGGTCTTGTACCCGGGCCGCCCGGCGTACCTGTGCGCCCGGCGGCAGAGGATAAAACCCCGCCCTACAGAGGCAACCAAGGAATGACCCGCTTGTGTGCAGCACCCAAGAGACCATCCGGACGGTCCCTTTCTCGCCTTGACACCCCTCCTGCCTGGCCTTACTATTGCTGTAGCGGTCGGATAGGCCTTCAGATGGGTCAACCGAAGGATTGTCTCTGGACCTTATGGAATCTGACAGTAGCAGCGGAGAACGTACAGGCAGGTCCAACCGAATAGTCCGAGGTGCCATTTCCCTCAGGGGAGGGAAGGTGGCCCCAAGCTAGCGCGCCTCGCCCGCGACCTCGGCCGCGGCGCGCCGCCCGGGGTCGCCTGCCGCCCCTGTGCCCCATCACCGGCTTGCGCCCGGGTCGGAGGGGCGGGGGAATGCCACCTCTCATTCTGAATAAGAAGGAGGTGGTTTCTTTATGCTCCTCTTCAGCCAGATCATCGGACGTCCCGTGGTCGATGCCAAGGGCACGGTCCTCGGCAGGCTCAAGGACCTGATCGCTTCAGGGGGCAGCTACCCCGTCGTCAAGGCGCTGGTGGTGGAGGGGGTCAACCGGCAGCGCTTCGCCGTCGCCTGGGAGCAGGTGGCGGATATCCAGGGCAGCAGCATCCAGCTGGGAGTCACCAAGCGATACATCATCCTCTACGAGAGCGAGCCGGGAGATGTCCTGCTCTCCGAGCAGGTGCTCGACCGTCAGCTCACAGACGTGGAGGGCCACAGGGTCGGCCGCGTCAACGACATCCAGCTGGGCAAGACCAACAGCCACTACCGCGTCCTCGCCATCGACCCCAGCACCCGCGGGCTGCTCCGACGCCTGGGGCTGGAGCGGGCCATCAGCCTGGTGGGCATTCGGCCGGAGGACCACCTCATCCCGTGGGAGAAGCTGCAGCCCATCCAGGACCCCGTCCCCAGCCTCCAGATCAGGGTCCCCCGAACCACCATCCCGCGGCTGCACCCTTCCGACCTGGCCGACATCATCGACCAGCTCTCGGTGAGGGAGAGCTCCTCCCTCATCGAGGCCATGGACGACGAGACCGCCGCCGACACCCTGGAGGAGGTCTCTTCCCGCCGACAGGTCCAGATCCTGAAGGAGATGGAGAGCTCCCGGGCTGCCGACATCCTGGAGGAGATGGGGCCCGACGAGGCAGCCGATGTCCTCGCCGACATGCCGGCCAAGAAGGCCGCCGAGCTCCTATCCCTCATGGAAGAAGAGGAGTCCCAGGACGTTCGCGAGCTGCTGGCCTACCCCGAGGACTCCGCTGGCGGCATCATGACCACCGAGTACATCAGCCTTCCCGAGTCCCTCACCGTCGGGCAGGCCCTGGAGGAGCTCAGAGAACGAGCCCGTGCCGTGGACAACGTCTACTACGTGTACGTAGTGGATAACCCGGAGGACGAAAGGCTCATCGGCACCATCTCCCTCAGGGAGCTGATCATCGCCTCGCCGGAGAGGACCCTGGCGGAGCTGGTGGACCGTTCCCCCATCACCGTCCGCCCCAGCGACAGCCAGGAGACCGTCGCCAAGGTGATCGCCAAATACAACCTCCTGGCCGTGCCGGTGGTGGACGATCAGAGCCGCCTGCTGGGGGTGGTCACCGTGGACGACGCCATGGACATCCTGCTGCCGGCAGCATGGCGCCGCCGCCTGCCCAGGGTCTTCCCGAGGGAGCAGGCTGCGGCTACAGCCAACCAGTAGGCCGCGCCGGTTGGCTGGGCGCCGCCACTGGCACGGACGGATGGCCCCGAGCCCTACATCCCCGTGCCGCCGCGACCCTGACCACCCGCGGCGGCCCCATCGCCCGCCAGGGCTCTCTTTGCCGCCGGGCGTCGTCGGCCAGCCACCGCCAGGGAGGCGATGGCCGCGGCCAGCGCTACCGCCACCAGGAGCCCCAGGCTAGACTCCAGACCGTACATGTCGGCCAGTATCCCCTGAAGCGACACGCCCACCCCGCCCACTATCATCCCCGCGCTGATGGCCAGCCCGGACGCCATCCCCATCCTGGCCGGCACGATCTCCTGGGCAGCGGCCAGGGTGACGGTGAGGGGCGTCCCCAGAAGGAACCCCACCGCCAGGGCCGGGAGCGCGGCGTCACCGCCCGGCGCCGCGACGAATAGGTGCGTCAGAGGCGCCATCAGCAGGAAGGACACCAGCAGCACCGGCCGCCTCCCCACGCGATCCGCCAGCAGCCCGCCCACCAGGCTCCCCGTTCCCTCCATGATCAGCAGCAGGAACAGGATCCGGCCCGCCAGGTCAGCCGTCTCGCCCCTGGCCGCGTACAGCAGCGGGATGAAGGCAAGGAGCCCATACTCCACCCAGGAACGCACCACAATGGTCACCACTAGCGCCGCCACACCCAGGCGGGCCAGAGGCGCCCCTCCCACGCCGACGGGCATGGCCTCCTTGCCAACCAGCCGCCGATCCACGGGCCCCAGCGCCCTGAACAGGAGCACCCCCACCGGCACCGCGGGGATGAGCAGCAACGCCGTGCCCCGAAGCCCCGCCGGCATCAGCACCGTCGCGGCCAGCAGCGGTCCCGCCGAAAGCCCCACGTTGGCGACCACCATGTACACGGAAAGGGCAGTGGTCCTCCATCTTCCTCCCAGCAGGGCCGCCGTCTTCGCCCCCTGCGGGTGGAAGGCGCCCACAGAGAGCCCCAGCAGCGCCACTATGAGCAGTAGGGCCGGGTAGCTGTGCTGGATGCCCACCAGGGCCAGGGCCGCAGCCGCCGAGAGGATGCTGAGAGAGGCCAGCCAGCGACTCCCGAACCGGTCCGAGACCCATCCGAAAAGGGGCTGGCTTATGGAGGAGCAGGCGGTCTGCACCGTGGTCAGCGCAGCGACGCTGCCGTAGGAGAGGCCGAGCGCCCCCGCCAGGAGGGGATAGAACACCGGCAGGGTGTTGGCACACAGGTCGACAACGGCGTGCCCCAGCCCCAGCGCCAGCAGGGGGCCGTTACGCAGTAGGGAGAGCTGGCCGTCCCCTCTCACCCGTGGGACACCGAAGGGGCCACCAGGGGCCTCTTGGCGGGCATCCCGGCCCGCCGAGGATAGATGTGCGGCGTGGGCGCGACCTTCTCCATCACCACCAGAAACCGGTCATCCCCGAGGGATGGAAGCCTCACCGGGACCGTCGGACCATATCTTCCACCCAGGACCTCCACGGCGTACCGTCCCTCCTCCATCTCCTCCTGGATCTCCCCCTTCTTGGGCGCGATGACCCGCCCACCCACCCTGCAGAGAGGCAGGCAAAGCTCCGCCAGGACGGCCAGCCGAGAGACGGCCCTGGCCACCACCACGTCGTACCCCTCCCGCTCGCCGGGGACGCGCGCCAGGTCCTCGGCCCGAGTGGTCATCACCCTGGTGTTCTGCAGCCTAAGGAGCCGCACCACATGCGATAGGAAGGCGGTCTTCTTGCCAATAGACTCCACCAGGGTGAGGCTCATCCCCGGGAGGCAGATCTTCAGCGGCAGCCCAGGAAAGCCGGCCCCGCTCCCGACGTCGACGCAGGAGAGCCCTTCCCCGCCCTTCAGCCGCGCCGCCAGCCCTTCGGCGGGCTCCTGCGGATCCCGGCCCCCGTCGATGCCGGGGAATGCCAGCAGGCAGGTGAGCGAGTCAAGAAAGTGCTTCACCTGGATCTCCGCGGGATCCACCACCGCCGTCAGGTTGGCACGCTGGTTCCAGAGCAGCAGCTCGCGCATGTAGAGCGAGAAGGCGGAGATCTGCTCCACGGTCAGCTCGATACCCAGCCTGCGCGCGCCCGACTCCAGCAAGCTCAGCTCTGCCACTGATCCCTCGCCGCGTTGGCCAACACTCCCACCTTGGGATATAATCCCTGGTTGACCAATGTCATCGGAGGATGGACACCATGCATCGCTCCTCCAGAGAGCATTCTAGTGGCGCTGCCGAATCCCAGTCAAACCCAGCGCTGGGACAGGCGGTCGCCAGCTTCCTTTCCAGCCTGAGCCCCGAGGAGAGAAACGGCTATGCCCAGGACCTGAACTCCTTCGTCCGCTGGTTCGGTGCGCAGCGAAACGTCGGGGAGATAACCCCACCAGCCCTGGAGCGATACCAGGAGCAGCTCATGGCGGAGGCGAGGACCGACGCGCAGAAGAGGCTGGAGGCCCTGCGTGCCTTCCTGGTAGAGGCCAGGAAGCAGCGGTGGACGGACAAGAACCTGGCTGTGGAGATCAAGCTGAAGAGGAAGAAGAAGGAGCCGGCGGAGTTCCAGGGCCCTCAGCCGGACGCCCCAAGGGCCGCGGAGGCGACGGAGAACGGCGCCATTCGGCTCACCCGTGAGGGTTACGAGAAGCTGCTGGCCGAGCTGACCTACCTGGAGAACGAGATGCGACCCAGGATAGCCGCGGAGCTGAGGAGGGCCGCCGCTGACAAGGACTTCAGGGAGAACGCGCCCTACGACGTGGCCAAGCAGCATCAAGGGGAGGTGGAGGCCCGCATCCGCGAGCTGCAGCGCATCCTGCAGACGGGGCAGGTGGTCGAGGACACAGGCCCGGCCCACGTGGCCGACCTGGGTAGCAAGGTGACCCTCCTGGACCTGACCGAGAACGAGGAGATCGTCTACACCCTGGTGGGGCCAGGGGAGATCGACCCCAAGCATGGAAAGATCTCCATCCAGTCGCCCGTGGGAAAGGCCTTGACCGGGAAGACGGTGGGCGACGAGGTGGAGGTGGAGGTGCCCGCTGGCATCCTGCGGCTGCGGGTGCAGCGGGTGGAGAACCGCTGATGACAGACAGTCAGCTGCCTGCACCACCCCCAGCGGAGTTCTGCATCCGCTGTGGAACCCGACTGCAGCCTCGGCGCGAGGACGGGCACGAACGGCTGGCCTGCCCCGCCTGCGGCTGGGTCTACTACCCCAAGCCCAACATCGCCTCAGCCGTGGCGCTGGTCCAGGACGGACAGGTACTGCTGGTCCGGCGCCGGTACGACCCCTTCAAAGGCGAGTGGACCATGCCATCTGGCTTCATGGAGTACGGGGAGACCGCGGAGGAGACCGCCGTTCGGGAGCTGAAGGAGGAGCTGGGGGTCGATGTCGAGCTGACCGGCCTGGTGGACGTGGAGATGGAGCGCGGCGACCCTCGTGGCCTCTGCCTGCTGGTAGTGTACTCGGGGCGCGTTGTCGGCGGGCGGCTCACCCCCGGCGACGATGCGGCCGAGGTCAGGACGTTCCCCCTGGAACGGCTGCCCGATGACATCGCCTTCGAGGCGCACCGACGGGCGCTGGAGAAGCTGCGCTCGCGGATCCGCCAGTAGCTGCCGCTGCCGGCCGGCGGCGCTTCGATCTGCTTGGGAATCAGGGGTCTTCGTTGGCTCAGGGGGCACCCCAGGCCCGCTAGAGGGGGCTCTGCCGCTCATGGACATCTCCAGATCCCTTCCACGCCTTGCCAGCTGCTACCTCAGATCCACCGCTTCTTCTTGAAGAAGGTCAGCATCCCCAGGGCGATGGCGGCCATCATGGCCAGCACCACCAGGAAGGCCATGGAGTGCTCCTGGAGCGGGAGCTCGATGTTCATGCCGTAGATGCCGGACACCAGCGTTAGCGGCAGCATGATGACCGAGATGGTGGTGAGGGTTTTCATCACCTCGTTCAGGCGGTAGGAGGTGAGAGAATCGTTGGTAGCGGCCAGCCCCTCCACCATCTCCTTGAAGTCCTCGAGGATGTCCCAGATCTTGGCGATGTGGTCCGAGATGTCGCCGAAGTAGGCCTCCAGGTCCTCCTGGAGGAAGGAGGTCTTCCGCCTCTCCAGGCTGGCGATCACCGGGATCTGCGGCTTGATGATCCGCCGAAAGTTGAGGATGTCTCTTCGAATGACGGAGATGTCCCGCACCGTCTGCCGCACGTTCTCCTCGAAGATGGTGTCCTCGACCGCCTCCAGGTTGGACTCGATCTTGTTCAGGATGGGGAAGCAGTAGTCCACCAGCCGGTCCACCACCCGGTAGAGGAGATAGCCGGTGCTCCTGCCCATCAGCTCCTGGCGGGCGGATGGGTCGTTGAAGCACTCCAGGAAGATCCGGCGCAGCGGCTTGATGTCACCCGCGTGAACGGTTATGAAGTACTCGGCACCAACGAAGATGTCCACCTCGCTGGCTACGGTCACCCCGGCCATCTTGTTGAACACTGGGAAGTGCAGCACGATGAAGAGATAGCCCTCGTGCTCGTCGATCTTGGGGCGCTGGATCTTGCTCAGGCAATCATCCAGATGCAGGGGGTGGAAGGGGTAGTTCTGGCGCAGCCACTCGATCTCATCCCTGGTGGGGCGCTCCACATTGACCCAGGTGAGCTTCCCGTGGCGAACCACCTGGATGTTGAGCTTGTGCTCCTCCACACGGGAGCCCTGGGGGCCCGATGGCGTGGGGCTTCCCTTGACGGCCATGGCTGTCACCTCCCTTCCGCTGGCGGAATTGTACCCCATCGCCACGCCGCCACATAGGTCCCTGGATACTCTTCCTCGATGCTCCTCGCCCCCTACAGCTGGATCCGCAGGCACAGCCCATCATAGGCCAGCTCCACACCCGGCGGAAGCACCCGGTTGGTGCGTACATGGTCCAGGTCGTGGGTAAGATGGGTGAGGTAGCTCCTCCTGGGGCGGAGCTCTCGGATGACCTCCAGGGCCTCATCCACGCTGAAGTGGGTGGGATGAGGCCGCCACCGGAGAGCGTCCAGCACCAGTAGATCCAGGCCTCTCAGGAGCCCCATGGAGCGAGGGGGTATCCGGTTGGTGTCGGTCACATAGGCGGCGGGGCCGAACCGGAAGCCCAGCACGGGTAGCTCCCCATGATACACGGGCACCGGCACCACCTCCAGGCCAAAGAGGTCGATGGGCCCCCGGATAGGGATCATCTGCAGCTTGGGTTTTCCGCCGCCCTCCTGGGTGGGCTTGAAGATGTAATCGAACCTTCGGCGGATGTCCCTGAGGGTTCGCGGCGCTCCGTAGCAGGGTATCGGCGCTCCCTGCCGCTCGCAGAAGGGGCGGACGTCGTCCAGCCCGCCTATGTGGTCGGCGTGGGAGTGGGTGAAGAGGACGGCGTCCAGCTGGTCCATCCCCACCCTTATGGCCTGGAGCCGGAGCTCCGTGGCGGTGTCGATCACCACGCTCCTGCCGTTGTAGCGGAGCAGCACCGAGCAGCGGTACCGCTGGTTCCGGGGATCGTCGGAGGTGCAGACTGGGCAGTGGCAGGCTATGGACGGGACCCCGTGGGAGGTGCCCGTTCCAAGGAATGTCAGCGTCAGTTCCATCTCTCGTTCGGCCGTCCTCAGGGTTGCTGTGCGGACGCCTCCAGCCGCCGCATGGTCTCGGCCGGGGTGGCGCAGGCCAACCTGCCCGCGCTTCCCCGCCCTCGGCCTACCACGCAGCCACGGGCGCGCAACCGCGCCATTATTTCCCCGTACTGGCGCCAGGTCAAGCCGACCTCACGGCGGAGCAGGTCCCTGCCGGGCAGGGGAGCGCCGCCCGGCGCCAGTCTGTGGAGCGTCTCCACGCAGCGCAGGAGGAGGGCGTGGTCGACGCCCTCCGCCGGCCCTTGGCCCATGCCTCCCGCCCCCTGCCCATTCACCAGCGCTCGCGCCGCAGCGATGGCACGAACGAAAGACTCATGGGCGGCCGAACGGCTGATGCCCAAGGCCTCCCCAACCTCCGCAAACGATAGCCCGAGGTGGAGGTGCAGCTCCACCACCCGCCCGTACAGCCGCGGCAGCCCCCCCACCAGCTCCCTGCAGAGCAGGGCGTCGTCCCACTCCCGGCCGTCGGAGCCCGGCAGCTCCGCGACCAGATCCATCAGCAGGTCGTGGGACACGCTCTCCAGGCGAAACCGTCCCGATCGACGCGACGGGCTTTGGGAGCGCAGGTAGCGGTCGATCCTCCAAGGGAAGGAACGGAGGAAGTAGGGAAGGAAGTTGCGGTGTCGCTCTGCATCCCACTCTAGCGCCGTCTCTGCCAGCGCCACGTAGGCCTGCTGACTCAGGTCCTCGGGATCCACACCTGGCGGAAGGGATCGCGGTGGAGTCATGTGCCGCCACAGGACAGCCCAGATGGCGGGCTCTAGACGGGCGAACAGCTCCCCCAGGACGGAGCGGTCGCCGCATCGATACCGCGCCGCCAGAGACGAGATCTCCGCCTCCCTCTCCCGTTGCTCCACCCTCCCGGCATCCTCGGCCGGGCCACCGCCCGGCCACTCCTCGCGCCCCGGGTCGCCTAACCCTTCCACCCTCACCCCCCTCGAAGATGATAGAGCACCATCCCCACCAGGCTGCTGAGGAAGGTGCCCGTGACGGCCAGCAGGACGGCGTTCAGCTTCCCCTCGAGCCGCTCGTAGCCGCGGGCCACCTCCTCCAGTCGTGCGTTGGTGACTCTACCGTAAGCGCACCCGCGATCGTCCAGGCGGGACGCCAGCGAGCTCGCCCCTTCGCCATCTCGGTGCCCCTGCGTCGGCGACGCCAGTCTCCTCACCGCCCCTCTCAAGGCCTCATCCCCCTTCTCCATGTACACCACCTCCCGTGCTGCAGACATCCGGTCGGGTGAGCTCCCGCTCATAGCGCCATCCCCAGCTCATTGCCCAGCTCGTCCAGAACCCGGGCCAGGGAGCCGGCAAGCCCTTCGGCGGAGCGACCCTCCAGGGCGTACTGGACCTTGAGGGCCTTGCACAGGGTCTCGATCCCCCTGCGGGTCGCCTCCACATCTCCCTCCCGCGCCACCCTCCGGATGAGCATGCGCAGGACGGCGATCTCGTCCTCCACACCCCGCAGCGCCGCCGCCACCTCCATCTCCAGGGCGCCCTCGTCCAGGACATCGGCATAGAAGGAGCGCCCGCCCCCCATCGTCCGCCTCCGTTCTCGGCTGCAGTCGGGAGCCAGGGTTCGCGTGTCGAGCTCCCGCGCCCCGCTCCCCGCGTGATACCGGCAGAAGCGGCTCCCCACGGCAGCACTGCGCCCGCACTGCCGCCCCGTGCTTCTGGCTATCGCGGCACAGCGCATCACACCACCCCCTTTCCACACGCATCCGGCACGCACACCCCGAGCCCCCCGCAGCCGCGCGCAGCCAAAGCTACTAGAACATATGTTCTAACACATTCTACGATGGTCGCGCCGGAGAGTCAAGAGGTTGAAGCTCCGGAACCGTGCAAAGAAGGGCCATCTGCGGTATCATCAACCCCGCCACCTAAACAGCACGGGAGACGGCCAGTGATCGTTCGCAGTAGCTCCACCTTCTTCGACGCACCCCACTTCCGCAAGCTCTCCGACGACCAGCGGGAGCGGATCCACCAGGCCAGCCTCGAGATCCTCGAGCGCACAGGCGTCGCCATGGACGAACCCGAGGCCCTCGAGCTCCTCCGCCGCGCCGGCGCCCACGTCTCCGACGACGGCCGCGCCCGCATTCCGGCCGCACTCGTGGAGCGAGCCCTCGACCTGGCCCCCAAGCGAGTGGTCCTGGCGGACCGCCACGGTCACAGGGTGATGCCCCTGGAGGGCAACAACGTCTTCTACGGTCCCGGCTCCGACTGTCCCAACGTCATCGACGTCCACACCGGCGAGCGCCGGCCCGGCACCCTCAGGGACATCGAGGAGGGGATCCGCGTCTGCGACGCCCTACCCAACATCGACTTCGTCATGTCGCTGAACGTAGCCGACGACCTGGACCCCAGGATCGCCGATCGCTACCAGATGAGGGCGATGCTGGCCAACACCACCAAGCCGATCCTAGCCGTCACCACCTCCTTCGAGGGATGCGTGGACGTGATCGAGATGGCAGAGATCGTGGCCGGCGGCGCCGATGCGCTGCGCCGAAACCCCCTCTGCGCCTTCTACATCAACGTGGCCGCCCCCCTCCGCCACGACACCGAGTCGCTGAGGAAGCTGCTCTTCCTGGCGGAGAAGGGGATCCCGGCCACCTACACCCCTGTCGTCCTCCGGGGTCTCAGCGGGCCCGTCACCCTAGCTGGCGCGCTCGCCCTGGCAAACGCGGGCGAGCTGGCGGGTCTGGTGGTGGCCCAGCTGAAGCGGGAGGGAGCCCCCATCATCCTCTCCGGCGGCACCAACGACCTGGCCGACATGCGCTACCTGGGCGACGTCTACGCCGCCCCCGAGAACCGGGTCCTCTTCATGGAGGTCGGGCATCGATACGGGCTCCCCCTCTTCGGGCTCGGCGGTTGCAGCGACTCTAAGCTCCCGGACCAGCAGGCAGCGGCGGAGGCGGCCCTCTCCCTCCTCACGGAGACTCTCGCCGGCTCCCACCTCATCCACGACGTGGGCTACCTCGACTCCGGCCTCACCTACTCCCTCGAGCAGCTGGTGATGTGCGACGAGTTCATCAACTGGATCCGCCGCTTCATGCAGGGGGTCCCGGTGGACGATGAGGCCCTGGCCCTGGACCTCATCGACGAGCTGGGCCCAGACGGCAACTACCTGGGCCAGCCCCACACCGTCCGCCACTACAAGGAGGACTGGTATCCGGCACTCCTGGACCGCCAGAACTACGACGGCTGGCTGGCAGCCGGCGGGAAGAGCCTCCGAGAGCGCGCCAACGAAAGGGTGAAACAGATCCTGGCCGAGCACCGCCCGGAGCCCCTCCCACCGGATCTGGTGGCGGCCCTGGACAGGGTGATCCGGGAGGCGGAGGCCAAGCTGTAGGGGCCGGCGGCCGCCGGCGTCCGGCCGAGGTCGGTGGCCTCGGCCCTGGCAAAGGAGAGCTCAAGCTAATGTCCTTTCTCGGCAGAGTCCTGACAGTCGACCTGACCGACCGATCCATCCACTCCTCCCACTACGACGAGGAGATGGTGGACCGATTCCTCGCCGGCAGGGGCGCCAACTCCTATCGGCTGTACAAGTCGGTGCCGGCGGGCACCGGCCCCCTAGACCCGGAGAACCCTCTGGTGATGAGCGGAGGGCTGCTGACCGGCACCGAGGCGCCGGCATCCTCCCGCCTGCACGTGAGCGCCCGATCGCCCCTCACCGGTCTCCTGGGCAGCTCCAACGTGGGGGGCCACTTCGGGGCGGAGCTGCGGGCCGCTGGCTTCCAGACCCTCCTTATCCACGGGAGATCAGAGGCCCCGGTCTACCTGAGCATCACCGAGGACGGCGCTACGCTGGAGGAAGCGACCGAGCTGTGGGGCCGAGACGCGTGGGAGACCCAGGAGATCCTGCGAAGCCGCATGGGCGGCGACCGCGTGCGCATCATGGCGATCGGCCCGGGCGGCGAGGCGCTCGTCCGGTACGGCTGCATCCTGACCGATCGAGGGCACGCGGCGGGGCGCACCGGCATGGGAGCCGTGATGGGCTCCAAGAGGCTGAAGGCGATCGTCGTGAGGGGTGGGGACAGACAGCGTCAGGCGGGCCCGGAGGCGCGGGAGGCCGTCCGCAAGTACGCAGTGACCATCCGCAACTCGCCACGCTACCCCATCTACTCCAGGTTCAGCAACACCACCTACGTCCGCTGGGCCGACGAGACAGGCATCCTCTCCACGCGCAACTACCAGCAGAACCGCTTCGAGGGGGTCGAGCGGATCGACGGCACCCGGATCATCGATTACGTCACCCGCTCCAAGAGCTGCCACCGGTGCCCGGTCCACTGCAAGGCCGAGCTGAGGATCGATAGCGGCCCCTTCGCGGGCACCGAGGGGGAGCGGCCCGACATCGAGCCCATTGTGGCCCTCGGCTCCAAGTGCGGCGTCGACAACGTGGAGGCCGTCCTCTACCTCTACAACCTCTGTGGAAGGCTGGGCATAGACGTCATCTCCGCGGCCAGCAGCATCGCCTTCGCCATGGAGCTGACCGAGAGGGGGATCATCTCCCCCTCCGACACCGACGGAATCGAGCTCCGGTGGGGCGACTACCGGGCCATGGAGACCATGCTCCGGAAGATTGCCAGCAGGGAAGGGTTCGGGGACCTGCTGGCAGAAGGGGTGGCAGAGGCGGCCCAACGGATCGGACGGGGCGCGGAGGAATACGCCTTCCACAGCAAGGGGCTGGAGCTGACCGCCTACGACCCCCGTGGCGCCATGGGCACGGCCCTGGGCTACGCCGTCTCCAGCAGGGGAGGGGACTTCACTAGCGTGTACGCCGTCCCCGAGTACCGATGGGATCCACAACAGGGAGAGCGCGAGTTCGGCACACCGGCCTCCGTGGACCGCCTCTCTACCGAGGGCAAGGGGCTGCTGGTGAAGCGCGCCATGTCGGTCTCGGCCGTCCTGGACTCGCTCGGGCTGTGCAAGGTGGCCGCCCTCTCCGTTGTGGGAGACTTCTCGCTGCAGGCCGAGGCGGAGCTGGCCTCGACCCTGAGCGGCCGCGATCTCACCGCCGAGCGGCTCCTCGCTATCGGCGAGCGGATCATCACCGTGGAGAGGCTCTTCAACCTCCGCCATGGCGACGGACGGCTCGACGACCGCCTGCCATCCCGCTTCCTCCGGGAAGGGCTGCCGAACGACCCCAACAGGGGAGGAACAGTGGACCTGGAGCCCATGGTCGTCCAGTTCTACAGTGCCATGGGCTGGGATCGGCAGGGTCGCCCGCTGGAGGAGAAGCTGCGGGAACTGGGGCTGAGCTAGTTCGCGAGGACACGGCGTCTTGTACACCACCTTAAGAAAATGGCAACACGCGGGGCACCCATACCGTCGTAGGGCGGGGGCTGGGATCTCTCGCGCTAGGCCCGGAACGGGGGCCAGCGCCCCGCAAGATGGGGCCCTTTTCGCTCGTAGGGCGGGGGATTATTTCCCGCCACCCGGACGAACAGGATGTACTGGATAGTCGGTAAGATAGTATCAATAGGTTGGAAAGACGATATCTGATGACGGACACCCACGATCTCGATCGTTTCATACAGCTCTTCGGCGTCCCCCCCGTCGCCATCCCATATCTGGACCAGATGGTGACCTCCATCGAGATGCGCCTGGTCGTGGCGGCAGACGGGAGCACCCTCACCACGGAGTCGGCACAACAGTCCCTCGGTCTGACCGCAGAAGAGGCGCGGGAGGCCCTCGAGCAGGCATTCCGCCGAGGCGTCCTGGACAGGGATCTCGGCGATGGGGAGCAGGCTTACACCCCCACCGACTTCTACACCCGCATGGATATAATGGCCACCTTCGAGACCGAATGGGACGAGCTGCCGGTTGACCTCCGAAGAGAGCTGGACGAATGGATGCTCCAGAAGTACATGGACCGGGTCCGCCCCAACGTGGAGCTGCTGATGGAGGGAAAGCCCGCCCAGGGGAGCCCGGGCAACGACAGCGTGCTGCTGGTGGAGGAGCTGGACGCCGTCATCGACTCGGCCTCGACCATCGTTGTGGTGCCCTGCAACTGTCGGCGCATCGCCCAGAACTGCTCGAGGCCCGTGGAGACCTGCATCCAGTTCAACCGAACGGCGGAGAAGAAGCTGGCCCGCGGCTACGGGCGGCGCCTCACCCACGAGGAAGCCAAGAGGCTGGCGAGATGGGCGGATAAGAAGGGGCTCATGCACACCACCGACCTCCGCCCCGGCGAGGACGGTCCGGCGCCCATCTGCAACTGCTGCGCCGACGACTGCTACGTGTTTCGGGCCGCGGTGAGGCTGGGGAGCAAGGGCGCATGGCCACGCAGCCGCTACGTGGCCTCCTTCGATCCGGAGAGATGCCAGCTCTGTGGAGCCTGCGTCAAGCGCTGCCACTTCGGGGCCTTCCACCACGACGGCACCACGGTGCACAGGGCGGGGATGGAGCTGCGCAACGTGGCCTTCGACCCCTCCAAGTGCTGGGGGTGCGGCCTCTGCGCGCCCGTCTGCCTCCCAGAGGCTATCACCATGGCGCCTCTGGCGCGTTGACGGCCCGTCGGCCCTATGCTACGATCACGCCCGCTTCCCTTCCCGCACCGCGACGGAAAGGATTCCTTATGTCTGGCATAGCCATTGCCGGGACCTCGCGGTCCGCGCGTCTCCAGCAGATCTCTATCCTGCGGCGGCGGCTGCTCCGCTCGCCCTCCACCCTTGCCGGGCTGATCATCGTCCTCTTCTTCCTCTTCATGGCCCTCTTCGGCCCCCTGGTGAGCCCCTACGGCTTCGCGGAGCAGAACATCGCGGTACGGCTGCAGCCGCCCTCCTGGAGCCATCCCTTCGGGACCGACCTGTACGGCCGGGACGTTCTCAGCCGAGTGCTAGTGGGGAGCCGAGACATCTTCGTCCTGTCGGGAAGCGCCACCATCGGGGCTGTCCTGCTGGGACTCGCGGTGGGGCTCCTCTCCGGCTACCACGGGGGGATCCTGGACGAGGTGGCCATGCGCCTGATGGACGTCCTCCTCTCCATCCCCGCCCTACTGCTGGCCATGCTGATGCTGGCCATGGCGGGCCCCTCGCAGACCAACGTGGTCATCGTGGTCACCATCCTCTACATACCCATGGTGAGCCGCGTGGTGCGAAGCGCGGTCCTGGATCTCAAGACCAAGGAGTTCGTGGAGGCGGCCAAGGTACGGGGCGAGACGAGCCTCTACATCATGTTCCGGGAGATCCTCCCCAACGCCCTCCCTCCCCTGATAGTGGAGGCGGCCGCCCGCTTCTCCTACTCCATATTCCTGATCGCGTCCCTCGGCTTCCTCGGCCTGGGCGTTCAGCCCCCGTCACCCAACTGGGGGCTGATGGTGGCCGAGGCCCGCGACTCCTTCGCCTTGGCCCCCTGGATGCTGGCCTTCCCTTCGGCGGCCATAGCCCTCCTCATCATCGGCGTCAGCCTCCTGGGCGATGGTCTGCGTCGCCTGCTGCGGCCGGGGGTGGGCGAATGACCGCCAACCCCATCCCGGTCCTGGAGCTGGATCGGCTCCGCATCTCCTATCAGACGGAGCAGGGCACCATCTACCCGGTGCGGGATATGTCGCTCCGCATCCTGCCCCGGGAGAAATATGGCATCGTCGGGGAGTCTGGCTCGGGCAAGACCACCCTGGCCCTTGGGGTTATGGGATACCTGGCTGCCAACGGCCGCATCTCGGGAGGGCGGATCCTGCTGAACGGCACAGACCTGCTGGGCCTTCCGCAGTCCCAGCTGCGCGCAGCGTGGGGCGGACGGCTGGCCATGGTGTACCAGAACCCGTCCACGGCGCTGAACCCCGCCATGACCATCGGCGACCAGATCGCGGAGGTAGCCCAGACACACCTGAAGATGTCCCACGGGGACGCCCGGCGCAAGGCCATCCAGATGCTGGCCGAGGTAAGGATGCCCGATCCGGAGGCAGTGGCCCGCCGCTATCCCCATCAGCTCAGCGGCGGCATGCTGCAACGAGCCCTCATCGCCATGGCGCTGACCAGCAACCCGCAGCTGCTGATCATGGACGAGCCCACCACCGCCCTGGACGTGACCACCGAGGCCGTCGTGCTGGACCTGATCCACTCGCTCTCCCAGGAGTACTCCTCGGCCATCCTCTACATCACCCACAACCTAGGGGTGGTGGCCCGACTGTGCGATAGGGCTGGGGTGATGTACGCCGGGGAGCTGATGGAGGAGGGACCGGTAGTCGACCTTTTCCGCCAGCCGCTCCATCCCTATACGCAGGGCCTTTTGGGCTGCATCCCTCGACTGGACACCAGCAAGCACCATGGGGAATTGAACACCATTACCGGATACATCCCCAGGCTCGACGAGCTGCCGCCAGGGTGCATCTTCGCCCCGCGCTGCCATCTGGCCGACATCCGATGCCGGGAGCAGCGGCCCGTGCCAGTGGACGTGGCGCCGGGCAGGAGAACGGCCTGCCTCAGATGGGAGGAGCTCTCGGCGGCCGTGCCCCACTCGAGCAGGGGTCGACCTGGGGGGATGGGGGCCGATGAGAGGCCGCTGGGCGCTCCGGGAGAAGCCATCGCCCAGAGAAAGGTGGGACTTGCCGACAGCCGCCCACCGACAGCGGATGGTCACCCGCTCCTGGAGGCCACCGACGTGCAGAAGTACTTCCGCGCCGGCGGTCTGAGGCTGCCCTTCCTGCCGGAACCCCCACCCGTCAAGGCGGTGGATGGCATCTCGGTGACCATTCCTGTCGGGCAGACCGTGGGGATCGTGGGCGAGAGCGGCTGCGGCAAGACCACCTTCGCCAGGTGCATCGTCGGGCTGGTGGAGCCCACGGCGGGGAAGATCAGGCTGGGAGGCGACTCCCTGGCGCCGGACCTGGCCCGGCGGCCGCGCTCCACCCTGAAGCGGCTCCAGATGGTGTTCCAGAACCCCGATGCGTCGCTCAATCCCAATATGACGGTGGGAGAGATCATCGCCCGGCCGCTGGTCCGCCTCATGGGGATCCCGCGCCGCGAGACAAGGGAGCGGGTGGCAGACCTGCTGCGCTCCGTCCACCTCCCTTCGAGCTACGCCGAGAGGCTTCCTGGGGAGCTGAGCGGTGGGGAGAAGCAGCGAGTGGCCATCGCCAGGGCGTTCGCGGCAGGCCCCGATCTGGTGATCTGCGACGAGCCGGTGTCCGCCCTGGACGTCTCGGTGCAGGGATCCCTGCTGAACCTGCTGAGCGAGCTTCAGCGGTCGCAGGGCACCAGCTATCTTTTCATCTCCCACGACCTGGCGGCCGTTCGACACATCGCGGACGTGGTCGCTGTGGTGTACCTGGGACGGCTGTGGGAGGTCGGCACCACGGAGGAGCTGTTCGCCCCGCCCTATCATCCCTACACCGAGGCGCTCCTCTCGGCCATCCCCATACCCGATCCTGAGGCGAGGCAGGCCCGGATAAGGCTGGAGGGGAGCGTCCCCAGCGCCATCCACACCCCATCCGGCTGCCGGTTCCACACCCGCTGCCCCCGCAAGATCGGCCCCATCTGCGAGGAGGAGGAGCCGCCTTGGAGGAGCAGCTCACCGACCCATCGGATCTGCTGCCACCGGACGGTGGAGGAGCTGCTGGAGCTACAGCCACCGGCGCTGGAAGGGGGACGTCCTTGAGAATAGCCTGTCTCCATCCCCTCATCCATGGCAACCGACGGAGAGATCGATGCTCAAGTACATAGCCCGCCGCCTGGTGTTCATGATCCTGACCGTCCTGGCGGCATCGCTGATAATCTTCATCGTCACCCAGATGCTACCCGGGGACGTGGCCACCATGGTGATCGGGAGGTTTGCCACCCCCGAGGCGCTCGCCCGGCTCAGGGCCGAGCTGGGGTTGGACCGCCCCATCCACGTGCAGTACCTGGATTGGCTCCGCCACTACGTCACCGGAGACTGGGGAAGATCGCTCTCCACCGGCGCGGCCATCGGCCCCATGGTCATGGAGCGGCTCCGCAACTCAGCCATGCTGGCGGCCCTGGCCATGCTGATGAGCGTCCCCCCGGCCATCGCGCTGGGGGTGATCGCGGCCTTCAAGCGGGACAGCTGGTTGGACCATCTGATATCGGTGAGCGCCCTGGCGCTGGTAGGCCTGCCGGAGTTCGTCACTGGCCTCTTCCTCATCGGCATCTTCGCCCTGGGGCTCCATATCCTCCCCGCCAGCTCCTCCATCGACCCCGACGCGGGGTTCTTTGAGGTGCTGCCCAAGCTGATACTGCCCAGCCTCACCATCACCTTCGTGATGCTGGCCTACGTGGCCAGGATGACTCGCTCCAGCACCATCGAGGTGCTAAAGACAGATTACGTGCGGACCGCCTTCCTCAAGGGGCTGCCCTACCATGAAGTGCTGCTCAAGCACGTCCTGCGGAACGCCCTTCTCCCCACTGTGACCATCGTAGCTATCAGCATCGGATGGCTGATCGGCGGGCTGATCGTCACGGAGACTGTCTTCGGCTATCCGGGGCTGGGCAGGCTGCTCCTGTTCAGCATCGAGCGGCGGGACCTCCCCCTGATCCAGGCCGTGACCATGGTGATCGTCACCATCTACAGCCTCTCCAACCTGGTCGCGGACATCCTCTACGCCTATCTGAACCCCCGGATCCGCCTATCGTGACGAGCTCTCCATCTGGATCATATGAGGGGACAACCTTCGTCACGAAGCCACCAAGCCCGTGCCTCGACTGGTGAGACTCGACCCGCCCAGTGGGTCTTGTAGCTGTGCCGAGCAGTGCACTGGGGTGGAACGCTCGCCGGCAGAAAGCGAGAGCCGGCAGCCCGTCCAGGGGAGGCGCTCGCGCGGCCGGCGGACAGGCTGATGGGGTAGGCCCTTGACCTGATTGGATATCCGGGCGGGGGACCGCGGCGCGGCGCAGCTCACGGGCCCCCGGGCCCACAATCGGGAGGGCGAGGGGGCCGCCCCTCGCCCTCCCGATCACGCCGAGCAAGCACGCCCTCTGGTTGGATTCCCTCAGCCGCGAGCGCTTCCTCGCCGCCCGGCGGTCACGACTCCCGGCCCTGGCCCTACCCCTCGATGTAGACCGATCGCATGGTCGACCGGGAGTAATCGGGGTGGACAGCCAGCCCCTTCACCTTCGGGCTGGTGGCCACGATCGACTTCTCGAAGTAGGGCACGATGATGGGCCCGCGGTCCATGAAGATCTGCTGGATCTTTCTGTACAGCTCCACCCGCTTGGCGCGATCCATCTCGGACCCCGCCTGGGCCGCCAGCTGGTCCAGCTCGGGATCGGACCAGTGGGACTCGTTCCACTTGGCCCCGGTCACGTAGGCCAGCTGCAGATAGGGCTGCGGCGTCGCCCTGGACCCCCAGTCGGTGATGCCGAAGTCCACCTGAAGCCATCCATCGTCCTGATAGTAGGTATCCACGGGGACCACGTTGATGTCCACCTTCACCCCAGCCTCGGCCAGCTGCTCCTTCCACACCGTGGCGATCTTCGGGACATCGAAGCTGTTCTGGGCCACCAGGGTGATCTGAAGGTTCTCGGCCCCCGCCTCCTTGAGCAGCGCCTTGGCCTTGGCCACGTCCCGCTTGGGCTCCGGGACGTCCAGATAGTAGTCGCCGAAGGCCGGGCCGATGGGGGTGTCCCGTCCGGTGACCCCATATCCCAGCCGGGCCGCCTGCAGGATGGCGTTGCGGTCGGTCGCCAGCTTCAGGGCCTGTCGCACTCTGGGATCCTTCGTGGCACCCCTGTCGGACCGCATGTGGATCACGAAGTGCATGTTCGTCTGGCCTTCCAGGAGGGTGGCCTTCCCCTCCTTCTTCAGGGTCTCGGCCAGCTCCGCCGGCACCCCCATCACCATGTGCAGCTCGCCTGCCCTCAGCGCCTCCACATGGGCCGTGAGCTGCGGCGCGTAGATGTCCTGGATCCCGTCCAGGTAGGGAAGGCCCGACATCCAATAGTTGGGGTTCCGCTTGAAGGTGGCCCGGTCCTCCGGCGAGAACTTGTCCAGGATGAAGGGGCCCGTGCCGTTGAAGGTTGTCTTGAAGTCCTTGGTGTCGCTGGCCACCACCGCCGCGTGGTAGTCCCCCAGGTCGGCCGGCAGGTCCGGGTTGGGCTTGGACAGGATGAACTGCACGTGGGAGGCATCGACCGCCTTGATCTCCTTGATGTTGGCGTAGAGGTCGGCGGTAGCGGCGCCGATGGTCTTGTCCTTGAGCCGGTTGAAGGTGAAGATCACGTCGTCGGTGGTGAGGGTCTTGCCGTTGTGGAAGGTCACGCCCTTCCTCAGCTCGAAGGTCCAGGTGGTGCCATCCTTGCTGGCCTCCCACCCGGTTGCCAGCGCGGGCGCCGGCTGGTTCTTCTCGTCGATCCAGACGAACCAGTCGTAGATTTGGGCCACCGCCGCGATCTCGTTGACGTTGGTCTGGAGCGCCGGATCTAGCGTGGTGGGCGGCTGCCAGCCCCTCTTCAGGATCCCACCCTTCTTGGGCCCTGATGCGGCGGGAGCCGCGGTCGCCGCAGGCGCCGCCGTGCCCGCGGGCTGGCCTGAGCTCCCCGGCGCGGCCGTGGGCTGCGGCTGAGGATTGCCCGCGCACGCCGCCAGCGCGCTGGCCGTGGCGCCGGAAGCGCCTAGCAGCAGCAGCGCCTGAATGAACTGCCGACGGCTGATCTGGCCCGACCGAAGTCTGTTGCTCAAGCTCTCGAGCGTCTCCTCGTTACTCACCTTCTCCTCCTCGCGATTAGATGCGACATCCGGCCCAACGGGCCACGGGCCCGCTATCTTCCGGCGGGAACCCCGGGTGGCTCTCCACTCTTGCGCCGCTCCACATACTCCCGCACCGCCTCCTCCACACCAGCATCGATGGGCGGCTCCTGGTACTCCTCCAGCCAGCGTCTCCAGATGTCGCCGGCCCGCTGCTCCACGGTGCGCGCCCCATCGGCCAGCCAAGCGTCCCATCCTCGGGTCTCCATCAAGGGGGAAGCGCGGATGGAATCCCGATAGTGGGCAAGGGTGTGCTCATCCATCAGGAAGCTCCCGCCCGGCCCTACCCGAGCCATGCTCTCCAGGGCCATCGCCTCACCATCTACATGGAGCCCCGCCAGAAAGCGCTCCATCCCTTCCCACATCTCCAGGTCCAGGGCGAACTGCTCGTAGCTGGCAGTGAGCCCGCCCTCCAGCCATCCTGCGGCCTGAATCAGCAGGTGGGTGTTGCTCAACACCAGCCCCCAGAGGCAGCTGGCCTTCTCCAGCGCCGCCTGGACTCCACCCAGCGGCGAGCTGGTGACCAGCCCCATCCCCCTATGCGGTACACCGTAGCGACCGGCCAGCTGCCCGGCGGCCACCTCCATCAGCACCCCCTCAGCGGTGCCGAACATGGGGGAGCCGCTCCTCATGTCCGCCACGGTCCCAAAGGAGCCGTACACCACCGGGGCTCCAGGTCGGACCATCTGGGCCAGGGCTATCCCCGCCAGCACCTCCGCGTTCTGCTGGACCAGCGACCCCGCGGGAGTGACCGGCGACATGACCCCCGCCAGCACGAACGGGGTGATCTTGAGGGGCTGACCGGCCTCGGCGAAGGCCATCAAACCCTCCAGCGTCTCGCGGCTGAAGCGGAGCGGGCTGTCCACGTTGACGCCCCCCATCAGCATCGGTACATCCGGTAGCCTCTCCCTGCCTCCCGCCAGCAGGGACGCCACCGCCAGACAGTCCTCGGCGGCAGTGGCATCCAGACTCATCACCCCGATGGGCTTGTCGGAGTATCGAACGGCGGCATGGAGATAGTCCAAATGTCGCGTGGCCGCCGGCAGGTCGAGGGCCTCCACGCAGCGGTATGTGATGTCCAGCAGCCTTGCGTGATGGGTCAGCTTGATGAACCTGAGCTGGTCCTGGTAGCTTCCCGGCCTGCGCTCGCTCCCCTCCTCCACCATCATGGGTCCGCCGGCTGGAGCCAGGACCAGGGAGTCGCCACCCATCTCGACGCTCTTTCGTGGGTCGCGACCATGCAGCGTGAAGCGAGCCGGGGCTCGCGAGACGGCCTCGGAAACCAGCTCCCGCGGCAGACGGACCCGGTGGGAGGCCCGATCCACCTCCGCACCTTGGTGGGCCAGGAGGTCCACGGCCCGGCCGTCCAGCATCTCCACCCCGACCTCTTCGAGAAGGCGAAGGGATGCCTGGTGCAGGGTCTCGATCTGCTCATCGGACAGGACGGTCAGCGGTCGCGAGGCGACTCTCAACATCCGTAGTATGGATCCATCGGCGAAAGGTCGATTCGGGGTGCCCCGAGGCAGGGAAACCTGCGTCCTGGGCCACGCACGGTATGGCGCACCTTGTATCACGGGGTCGCCAGGGCTGTCAATCTGCAAGTCTCCACCATCGTACAGCCCGTCATCGCTTCCGGCGGCGGGACCTGCCCCCTTTAGGCCTGACAGGGACCAAGGTCTCGGCCGAGGGGCCGAGGCGAGCCTGGAGCCTCAGCGCCCCCTCCGCCGCCAGCACCGCCACCGCCGTCACCCCCACCATCATGTAGATCTGCGGCTGTCCCATCGTCTCCCACAGAATACCCCCCGACAGGGCCAGCAGCCCTATGACGAGGGTGAGGCGGCTCATCGGGATCCCGAGACGGGCCCGAGCCATGTTCATCCCCAGCAGGATCAGCCCGGCCGCGCCGTACTGCAGGTTCCGGAGATCGACCTGCGCAAGCCTCTCTACCAGCGCGGTGGAGCCCCACATGGCGAAGAAGAGGACCCAAGCGGTGGTTGTGATCCTCTTGTCACGAGCATCCCTCTGCATCAACCCTTCCCCATTGGCCACGGCGATACCCCTCGCATACCATCTCGTCGGTGCGAGGGAGCATAAGGCGGCAACCAAACCGCTGTCAAGGACAGATTGACACCCGCCGCCCCAGCCAATATCATGCTGTCGGTGCCCACCGCCGCGGCGCCCATCACCGAACCGTTGGGATGCCATGTCCAGTCGAACCCCTAAACCCCCGGCTCGGTCCGGCCAGCCGACAGAGCCGGAAGACGCCTACCCGCGCATACCTGAGCCCCAGCAGGGCCATGGCGGAAGCCTGCTGGCATTTGTGAGCGTGCTGGCGGTGCTGGGATTCGGCTTCTGGACAGCGTTCACCACCCTGACGGCCCCCGACAAGCCGACCCCACGGCCCTCCCCCACGGCTGCTCCCGCCCAGTCGATAGCCTCGTCGGCAACGCCACTGCCTGCCGCCACATCGGCGGCCCCAGCCGCGACCCCATCACGCACGGCCACTCCAGGAGCAGGCGGGGGCAGGGTCCACGTCGTTGGCCCAGGCGATACTCTCACCAAGATCGCCCAAACCTATGGGACCACCGTGGACGCCATCATGGCCGCCAATGGGATCACGGACCGGAGCAAGGTCCTTCACGTCGGCGACAAGCTCAACATCCCCTGAGCGGGCCGCCGCGGCTTTCCACAAGGTACGCGACCTGCATAGAGACCCTTCGCCATGAATGTCCATGCCGTCCTCCGGATCCAACGGCCGATCGAGTCTGGAGCAACTCCACCCAACAGGCCGCCTGAGGAGAACCCCGGGAATACCCCACGGGACCCTGGCCGACCAGTGGCGGGACAGCCCCTTCCCAAGTACATGCCCGAGCTGGATGGGCTTCGGGCCATCGCGGTCGGGGCCGTGATGCTCTATCACCTCAACCCTCGATCCGACTGGTTCAGTCTCGGGTGGACCGGCGTCGTCCTCTTCTTCGTTCTCTCCGGGTTCCTGATCACAGGGATCCTGGTGGATGGTGCCGGAGCGCCGGCTGCCTTAGCGGGCTTCTACGCGCGCCGGGCCCTGCGAATACTGCCCATATACTACCTTTCGCTGGTTGTCGTAACCATCTGGGCCGCGGTCCACCATGAGCCCTTGTCCGATCTGCGCTACTATCTGACCTACACCCAAAACTACCTGCTAGGGGCGACCGACTTCCGTCCGGCCTTCCCGCTCCTGCTGAACCACACCTGGTCTCTGGCGGTGGAGCAGCAGTTCTACGTCCTGTGGCCGCTCGTGGCACTGAGGCTGCGGCCTCGGCGGCTCCTGGCGGTGGCCGTCGCGCTCCTGGTTCTCGCCACCGCCCTGCGCGCCCTCATCCTGTTCGACCTCCGCAGCCCCGGCCTCATCTACACCTCGCTGCCCACCCAGATGGACTCGCTGGCCGCGGGAGCTGCCCTGGCGATCCTGGTGCGGGTAGTGCCGGACCCGCGATCGCTGGCGCGACCGGCTCTCGGCCTAATGGCGGCCGCCGGGGCGGTGCTGCTGGTCCTCATTCATGCCGACGGCCTCGCAGCATTCTGGCACATGGAGACCTGGGGTTCGGAGCCCCTGGACATCCCGTTTCTCACCCTTCTCGCCCTCCTCTTTTCCGGTCTGCTGGCCGTCTCCGTGCTGGGCAGCCCGAGCGGCCTTCTGCCGTCACTGCTCCGACTGGCCCTGCCGCGCCACCTTGGACGGATCAGCTACGGCCTCTACATGTACCACTTCCCTGCCTACTTCCTGGTGGATAGGCTGATCTGGGGCTACCTTCCCCAACAGGACGGCCGCCTGGAGCAGTTGGCCCCTCCCGCTGCCAAGCTGCTTCTCGCCTATCTCCTGGCGC
>Ga0315298_1003535_pt1 | contig 24714 bp, 22 predicted proteins | sample WHS_1_MG_FD_203077 | JGI IMG/M metagenome (GOLD analysis project Ga0315298, IMG submission 203077) | Extremophilic microbial mat communities from Washburn Hot Springs, YNP, Wyoming, USA - WHS_1_MG | ecosystem: Environmental > Aquatic > Thermal springs > Hot (42-90C) | place: USA: Wyoming...
ATTGAAATGATAAACCAATAAGAGAAATCAATGCTGTATTTATTGCCAAGAAGTAATTATTAGCTTGTTGTCTTCTATCGCTTATTTTCTCTATGCTTTCTATATAAAGCTTATATTGTTCGAAAAGGTGCTCTTTATAACTAGCGCCATAATCTTTTTCTTTTTTCGAAAATAATTCTTCTGCCATAAGTTATCTTTCGCCATTTAATAGCCGCTTTAAGTTGTCCCAAGTCCATTTATAAATTTTATCACTCTCTTTCGAGGTTCTTGGTTTAACACAAGTTTTATCACTTCTGCCCCACAGCAAGAAATAAGGTTTACCCTCCTCTTGTGTAATTTTAACTTCGGCAGCTACACCATTTGCGGTATCTGTATATTCTCCACATATTACAATCACTTGATCTACCTTTCTAATTCTCTGTCGTACTTTTTCTTTCCAATCACCAACCAGTTCTTCTTTTACTGACATATCAGTTATTTCAAAAGGGCTGTCTTCATTTTTTGCTTGACCAACAAGTAAGTTTTTCAGCTCTACATCGTGATCATAATCAAAACTAATAAATACTTTTACCTTTTGGCCTGCTTTGTAAAAATAGTTATAGTAGCTCATAATAGCATAATTTGAAAGTTATTAATCTTTGCCTCTTCTCGTAAAAGTTTTAAAATTTCCTTTTGCGAATAAGAAAGTTGATTTTCATTAAAATGATTTTCGACCGTTAATTTTAATACTGCTATTGGTTTATAATTTTTTCCATCCGCTTTTACATTTTCAAGATTAGAAAAGAGAATCATTTTCAATAAACCATCTTTTATATCTTCTAATGACGGCAAAGAGTTTGTTTTACTATGTTTCCCTTCAATTAAAAAGACATTATTGCCCCTAACCTCTACTTCATCAGCAGTAAAATAATATAAGCCACCTAAATAATTCTGTATTGTAATAATAGCTTTTGTTCCGGAAAGATTTTCTTTTGGTTGGACAGTCAACCGCTCTCTTCTTTGCGCCTTTTCCGCTAAAACTCGTGAAAGATACATAAATTCTTTTTTGCCTTTCAATAACTCATCTATTCTCTTTTCTGCACTTTGGCGTGAATGCATCTCCACCTTTAATTCCTTTGAAATTTTATCATACGCCTCTAAAGCTTTTTGGCCAATTCTTCCTGCATTACCTATATGAGTAATGTTCCAATGTAAAGCATCTGATTGATAAGAAAGAATGCTTTTAATCTGTTCTTTAAGATAGTTAGTATCAAAACGCTGATTTGTAATTTTGTTTTTGTATCTTTTACTTGGCTCTGCTTCGCTATAATAAGCGATGATTACATAAATTCCTAATAAACTCATCAACGAAACAGTGTCCCATTGTAAAAAATCTCGGTCTCCTTCTTTGCCCTCATCTTTTACAATCGGAATGATTGTTATCTTTTTTCCAGAAAACCCCAAAGTATCGTAAACTCTTGCGTAGGGATAAGAACGAGTGCGTTTAGCCGAAACCCACCAACTTATAGCAACCCTATTTTCTTTATTGATTCTTAAAATAAAAGAGGCAGAAGAAGCAAGCGCTTTTTCTAAGTCGATAAATTCAAAAACCTCTAAGTCTCTACAAAGAAACGGCTTATATTTTATACCTTTTATTTTAGCTGATAGGTCCATATTTACCCGGTTTTCTATAAATAATTTCTAACTTATCATTTTGATCTAAAAGTAAATCGCTTTGTCCGTCTCCGAAACCTAGTTTTTCTTTAATAATCGGAACTAAAGATTTTTTAATTTCAATACCGATACTGTTTCTTCCTAAATCTCTTGCGGCTTTCATTGTTGTTCCGCTACCAACAAAAGGATCCAACACTGTTTCTCCTTTATAAGAAAATAATTTGATAATACGATAAGGCAACTCATAAGGAAAAGCCGCAATATCCTTTTCTAAAGGAGAACCGGGTAAAACATTATTCATTTCCCAGAGTGTCATATACCATTTCTTATTTGAAAATTCTTTTGTATCAATTTTTGAAGATTCACGGATTTCTTTTGGGATAGAACGATAATTAAATTTTCCCTTTTGAAAAATGATAATGCTTTCCAAAAGATTATCAGGATAGAAATACATTGGATAAGGATTTTGAAGAATGACACCACTTCTGCGGCTAATTCTTAAATAACCATCAGGTTTCTTCCAAATAATTCTATCTCTATATCTAAAACCAGCTTCTTGAAAAATCTTTATTGCATCGGCGACAATTGGAAATTTCTCTCCGTTTACCAACATATCATCAATGTTTAAAACTGCTATTCTGCCTTCTTGCAAAACGCGAAAGGTTTCTTTTGTGAATCTTCGCAATACCCCAAGATATTGATCATAATTTTTAAATAAACCCTTATAATCAAATGGGGCATTAAAATATGGCGGCGAAGTAACCATTAAATGGACAGTTTCGTCAGGTATCTCTTCCATAACCATACAATTTCCAATTATAAGTTTGTGAATTGTTGCCATAAGTTTTAATCCTTAAATAAATCTGCAACGGAAACGTCAAGAGCTTTGGCGATTTTTTCTAAAGTTTCCACGGTAGGATTTGGATTTTCGCCTGTTTCAATTTTAACAATAGTATTTAAAGATAAATCCGCTTCCTTGGAAAGGCGACCTTTGGACATACCCTTTTTCTGTCTTAATTTACGTATGTTATGACTAACTTTGTTTGCTATATTTTTGTTTAACTTTTGTAAACTATTTTAATATGCTTTTTATAGTAAACTAAATTATTCTTACTTATTAAAGAATATGTAATTTTTTAAACAAAGTCAATAAAAAATCAAGGGGGATAATGTGAATGAATTTTTGCCCACCTGCCGTTTCTTTGCTGTATGTGTGAGAGTATTACAGATAGCAATGCATTAGTCAGTTAAAGGTTTATTCAAAAAAGGTTGTGCTTCTTTCATCAATTGCTATCAGACGATGTGCTTAGAATCCCTTGAAAAAAATGCACCACCATCATATCCGAGTGTGTTTGTAAGTTGCAATAATTTGCCTGTTGCAATTTCGTATCGCCAAAGTTCAAGGTCGCCGGATCTTGTTGAAGTAAATACAATATATTTTCCATCAGGAGAAACAGTTGCTTCTGCATCGTAGCCATCACCACCGATTAATAATTTTGGTTCCGAACCGTCTGAATTAGCGATATAAATATCATAACTCTTGTAAAGTGGCCATACATATCTTCCATTAGAAAACATTTTTGAGTCAGGACATTTTTCATCTGCAGCATGTGTTGATGAATAAATTATTCTTCCATCAGGTAAAAAGAAGCTACATGTAGTTCTCCCTTTTCCTGTAGAAACTAATTTGTATCTGTTTTGATTTTCTAATGGACTTTCATCAGAGTTCATTATAAAAATTTGGTCACAACCTTGAGGATTAATTTTATCCCAATCACTTTGAAATATTAACTTCCTGTTATCAAAGCTCCAGTAAGCTTCAGCATTATTTCCACCAAAAGTAAGTTGTCGAATATTTCTCAAATGAATTCCCCCTTCATATCTTAAAGAATCTTTTGCAGGGTCATAATTTCTATTACTGTTAATTTTTTGAATACTAAAGTCAATTGATAGAATAAAGACTAATAATATTGCTGTAAAGAATAATTTATTATTCATGAGCTTTCTTTCTTTTTGTTATTTAATTATGATGGATTTTTTGTCTTTGTGAAATAAAAGGTAAACACCCGCAATGATGAAAGGAATACTTAAAAGTTGTCCCATATTAAGTGGAAGGTATTGTTCGAAGTAAGTTTGGTCTTCTTTAATGAATTCAACAAAGAATCTAAAAGTGAAAACAAGAATGAGGAATAATCCAAGTAAAAAACCATTTTTAAATTTGGCATCGGAACGCAAATAGTATGCTAAGAGAAAAAAGAATATTAATAAATATGCAATTGATTCAAAAAGTTGTGCGGGATAGCGAGGAACATTATCAACGGCTGTAAAAATAAATCCCCACGAAGCATTTGTTGGTTTGCCAATAATTTCAGAATTGAAAAGATTGCCAAGTCGAATAAACGAACCTCCAAGTGCTGTCGGGATTGCAATTCTATCAAGCAGCCATAAATATGAATATTGTTTTTTCTTTTTTACGAAGTAATAAATTGCAATAAGAATTCCAATTGCACCGCCGTGACTTGCTAATCCACCTTTCCATACCTGCAAAATTTCTAATGGATTTGATAAATAATAAACTGGATTATAAAATAAACAATGCCCTAATCTTGCACCGATAACAGTTCCTAAAATCATATACCAGAGCAAATCATTTAAATCAGCTTCTTTTTTGCTTTCTCTTTTGAAGATAAATGACATAATTTGATAGCCGATAAGAAATCCAAGTGCAAATAGCAAGCCATACCATCTGATTGTAAATGGTCCGAGTTTCAAAATTTCGGGATTAACATCCCAGTAAATCAATCTTATCCTCAATTAGTCTTATCTTGTTACAGACAAATTTAGTAATCATAAGATAATAAACCAAAATTATGTTTCATTATTAATGATATTCTAAAACTAAAATTTCTTTTTACTTAGTATGATTTCAAATCAGAATCTTAATTTTAGATTAGATTAACACCACTTTAATTTTTATTTTTGAACAGAGAATGACTTCAAAAAGGAATTTAATTATGACACTAAAAAAAGCAGCAAAACACCACGAACTAAAAGAAGATGAATTAAAGTGGACTTGCGACCCAAAGATTTTTGAATTTGAAAGCACAGAAAAATTAGAACCAATTGAAGGAATTGTTGGTCAGGAACGGGCATTAAAAGCATTAAAGATTGGCGTTGAATTGAAAAGTCATGGATATAATATTTTTGTTACAGGATTATCTGGCACAGGCAAATTAACTTCAATCAAAAAAATGCTTGAGTCAATTGCGCCAAATTGTGAGAATCAACTTTATGATTATGCGTATGTAAATAATTTTAAAGATGAAGATAGACCACTGTTGCTTCAATTTCCTGCCGGCATGGCAAAAAAGTTTAAGAGAGATTTAAATAGAGCAATTAAATTTTTGCAGGAAAGAATTCCTCAAGTTTTATCAACAGAACCATTTGTAAGCAAGAAAAAACAAATTTTATCAGACTACACCAAACAGCAAAGAGCAATAATGATAAGTTTTGAAGACAAACTTAGGAAAGATAATTTCACACTTGGCGAAGTTAAAATGGGTGAAATGGTTCGTCCAGAAATTTTAGCTGTGATTGACAATCAACCATTTTTTGTAACTCAACTTCAGGACTTAGTTAATGAAAATAAATTATCACCAGACCAGGCACAGGAAATTTTTAATAAATATACTTCTTATCAGGAAGAACTGCAGCAGGTATTTAAGGACAGCTTAAAACTCACACAAGATTTTCAAGAAAAAATTATTCAGCTTGAAACCGAAGCTGTAAAAGTAATAGTCCAGGTTACAATAGATGATTTAAAGAAAAAATATAAATTCAAAAAAGTAAGATATTATCTCGACCAGGTAAGTGAAAATATAATTTTGAATCTTGATATTTTCAAAGGACAAAAACCTGTGCGTGAAGAAACAGAAAGTGGAATTATTGTAGATTACTTAAAAGAATATGAAGTAAATATAATTCTTGATAACTCTCACACAAAAGAATGTCCTGTAATAATTGAAACAAGTCCAACTTACACAAATCTTTTCGGAACAATTGAAAGAATCAGCGATGGACATGGCGGCTGGTATGCAGATTTTACAAGAATTAAAGCTGGTTCACTTCTGAGAGCAAATGGTGGCTTTCTTGTAATTAATGCTCTCGATGCTTTCAGTGAACCGGGAGTGTGGCGGTCTCTCAAAAGAGTTCTTCTTTATGGAAAATTGGAAATTCAAGACCTTGCAAATCTTTATCAAATTGCTCCGAGTATTTTAAAACCCGAACCAATTCAAATTGACACAAAAGTAATCCTTATTGGAAACAATTATATTTATTCAATCTTATCAGCATACGAAGACGACTTTAATAAAATTTTCAAGATAAAAGCAGATTTTGATTATGAAATGGTTAGAACCGACAAAGCATTGACGGAATATGCAAGAGTAATTAAAAAATTAATTCAAACAGAAAAACTTCTTGAGTTTGATAAATCAGCAATTGCAAAAATTATTGAATATGGTGCAAGATATGCTGGCGAAAAAAATAAATTAACAACAAGATTTGCATACATTGCAGATTTAGTTAGAGAAGCAAATTTCTGGGCACGAGATAATGGAGACAAACTTGTAACAGATTATCATGTTGTTCAAGCTTATGAAGCTTCTAAAGAAAGACATGGACTTTATGAATCCAAACTTTCCCAAATGATTCATGAAGGAACAATTTTAATTGATACAGAAGGTGAGCGTGTCGGGACAATCAATGCACTGGTTGTTTATCAAAGCGGCACTTATTCTTTTGGCAGACCATCAAGAATTACAGCTGCCGTTTCACTTGGCAGTGGTAATATAATCAATGTAGAACGAGAAGCAGGATTAAGCGGAAGTACTCACAACAAAGGTGTATTAATTATCTCGGGTTACTTCAGAGAAAAATTCGGGAAAAGAATTCCTCTCTCTTTTAATGCAAATCTTGTCTTCGAACAGGGTTATGGATTTATTGACGGCGATAGTGCATCAATTACAGAAATTTGTGCTCTGCTTTCTGCTTTGTCTGGTATTCCAATCAAACAATCAATTGCAATTACTGGCTCAGTAAATCAAAAAGGAGAAATTCAACCCATTGGCGGTGTAAACGAAAAAATCGAAGGCTTCTTTGATGTTTGCAAAAAGAAAGGATTAAATGGGAAACATGGTGTTGTAATTCCAGTTCAAAATGTAAAAGACCTTATGTTGAAAGATGAAGTTATAGATGCTGTTAAAGAAGGCAAGTTTCATATTTATCCAGTATCAACTGTTGATGAAGCAATTGAAATCTTAACCGGCATTAAAGCAGGAAGATTGTTAAAAAATGGAAAACATGAACCGAACACTGTTTTTGGTCTTGTTGAAAAAGAATTAATTGCAATGAAAAAAAGATTGAAATCAGAACCTGCTAAGAAAACGAATTCAAATCAGAAAGAAAATAATTCCAAGTCAAGTGAAGGGAAAAAGAAAAAGTGAAAAATCAATTTGCCAAAACAAAAATTCTTATTACAATTGGACCAGCTTCTGATACAAAAGAAAAATTACAAGCATTAATTGATGCTGGAGCAGATGGATTTCGTCTTAATTTTTCTCACGGTAATTATGAATATTTTGAACATGTGTTTAATCTTATTAATGAAATTTGTGTTGAAAAATCTTTGCCCATCCCGATTTTAGTTGACCTTCAAGGACCAAAAATTAGAATCGGAGATTTATCCCAGCCTGAGATAGAAATTAAATCAGGTGATTTAATTGAAATTACAACTCAAAATATCATTGGCACAAAAGAAAAAATTTCTACAAGTTATTCGCAGTTAGTTGAAGATTCTCAAATTGGCGAGACAATTTTAATTGATGATGGTTTAATCAAACTTTTAATAGAAGAAAAAAATAAAGATTCTTTAATGTGCAGAATAATTGAGGGTGGAATCCTAAAACCTAAAAAAGGAATGAATTTGCCCGGAATGAAATTAAGCACACCTTCAGTTACAGAAAAAGATTTTAAAGATTTAGAATTTGCACTCAAACACCGCGTGGATTTTATTGCATTATCTTTTGTTAGAAAACAGGAAGACATAATAAATTTAAGAACATGGCTTGAAGAACGAGGTTTTAAAATTCCATTGATTGCAAAAATTGAAAAAGAAGAAGCAGTAAAAGATTTTGAAAAAATTCTTGAAGTATCAGATGGAATTATGATAGCCCGTGGAGATTTAGGCGTTGAAATTGGAGTTCAGCAGGTTCCTGTTATTCAGAAAAAAATTATAAGAAGATGCAATGAAGTAGGAAAACTTGTAATTACAGCAACACAAATGCTTGAATCAATGATTAAAAATCCAGTTCCAACAAGAGCAGAAGTTTCTGACATTGCTAATGCTGTCTGGGATGGAACTGATGTAGTTATGTTGAGTGGTGAAACATCAGTAGGAAATTTTCCGGTTGAAGCAGTAAAGGTGATGAATCAAATTTTGCTTACAACTGAAACTGAGGCAGGTCATAGAAGAGATATTAATTATCATATCCCCGATAATATTTTTGAAAATATGATTGATGCAAGCGGAGCAGCAGTAGTAAAAGCTGCCGAACAAATGAAAGCTTCTGCAATTGTAATTTTCACTCATCTTGGAATTAAAGCAAGCATTGTTTCAAAGTTCAGACCGGAGGCTTCTTTGTTTGCAATCTCTGATAAATTCGAAACACTTAATACATTAAATCTTCACTGGGGAATCAAACCATTTTTTCTTGATAAAATTTATGATGAAGAAATTGCGATAACAAATTCAACTAAATTATTGAAAGAAAAAAATTTGATTAAAGATGGTGATGTAATTATTTTTACAGCAGGCGAACCAATGGCAGATAAAGGAAGAAGAACCTGGATGAGATTTATTGTTGTTTGATTTTATAAATACTTTGTAAAAATGCTCAGACAAGCATTGATAAGGAAAGGAAAGATATGATAGAAAAATTAGAAAAGAAGAATTTGAAATTAGCAAAGTGGTGGCAATTAACTAAGAATAATAAAATCCTTTGCACATTATGTCCACGCTATTGCACTATCGGAGAAGGTCAGGCAGGCTTTTGTTTTATAAGACAAAATATTGGTGGGAAATTATATTCAATTGGTTATGGCAGACCAACTGGATTTGCAATTGACCCAATTGAGAAAAAACCGCTTAATCATTTTTATCCAGGCACACAAATCTTAAGTTTTGGTACTGCGGGATGTAATCTCGGCTGCAAGTTCTGTCAGAACTGGTCTATAAGCAAAGCAAGATTGGATAACACAAATTCACTTGAGGCTTCACCCGAAGATGTTGTTGCACTTGCAAAAAAATATCATGTCCCTTCAATTGCATTTACTTACAATGACCCTGTAATTTTTGGAGAGTATGTAATTGATATTTCTAAACTCGCAAGAGAAGAAGGTATTAAAACTGTTATGGTTACTGCCGGCTACATTGATAAAGAAGCAAGAAAAGAAGTATATCAATTTATTGATGCTGCTAATGTTGACTTAAAAGCATTTACAGAAACATTTTATCACAAATTAACTTTTTCACATCTTGAACCTGTGCTCGACACATTAAAGTGGCTTAAGCATGAAACCAATGTATGGTTTGAAATTACTACTCTGCTGATTCCGCAGGAAAACGATTCTCCAGATGAAATTAAAAGTATGTGTGAATGGATATTGAAGAATCTCGGTGATAGTGTGCCTTTGCATTTCACTGCATTTCATCCTGATTTTAAAATGAGAGACAAAGAAAGAACCCCGCCTTCTACTTTGAGAATGGCAAGAAATATTGCACTTAGTGAAGGAATAAAATATTGTTACACAGGTAATATTCATGATATTGATGGACAAACAACTTACTGTCCTAACTGTAAAAAAGAATTAATTGTTCGTGATTGGCATTCAATATTGAAATACAAGCTGAAAGATGGCAAATGCATTTATTGCGGTAATGTTATTGAAGGAAGATTTGATTAGTTGAATCGAAAATCATGAGATTAATAATATTCACAGGAGGGCAAAAATAATTTTAAAAATTTTAGTGTATTTTTTCTTGATTATAAATATATTAACAAAAACCTTTCCTCTCTTTTGTTACTTATTTATTAATAATAAAATGGGGGTATGTATGAAAAAAGTAATTGGTTTCTGCCTATTAGTTTTAATAGGCTCGTTGATTTTTACATCAACGGCAGCAGCACAAAATAAGCATTTAAGAATTGGCAAAATCTTCGCAAAAGAAGAAGCCAATCAATTATTCGGTAAACCAGTATTTACAATTGCTGTAAAAAAAGATTTACTTAAAGCAGCCGTGGCAAAAGCCGATAAGTACATTCTGCTTTCCATAAAAGGCAAATATCCAGTAATTCTTAATGATAAACGATTGCCATTGTTATTGGAAAATAATATATCATTACAACCTGACGAAAAAGCTTTTGTGTTTAGCAAAGAAGTAGTTGAAGAATTCCTGAACAGCAGTAATGACCCGGTAATTTATTTTGAACTGAGAGGGCTTTATTATAATTCGAATAACATGAAAACACCAAGCATAGAATCAGGTTCTACTTTATTTACTGTAAGTAATTCAAATAATACTTTAGAATATGCTACAGATTGCCCACCATGGTGCCCAAAGTGATATGAGTATTATAACAATATTAAAAATATTATTTTATATAAGCATATTTATCTGGTTATTTCCACCAATACGTCAATGGAAAACAAAATTTTTTTATTTCTTTTTAATATTAGCTTTAGCTGATCCTATATCTATTTTTATCTCTTTATTTATAATTAAAAATAACAACTTTTACTTCCCATTAATTTCTTATTTACAACTAGTGTCGATAATAAATTATAAAAACATACCAAAACTTAAAGCAATAACATATAATTTATTATTGGTTGGTATTATTATCTCATTATTTGTTTTTAATCAACCTAAAGCAGTTGTTCCTATAATTCATTTTATTATAACTATTGTTTTTATGAAAGAACTCTTAGTTAAATTTGTTTTTGACAGAATGCTTAATATTTTTTATTTAATGTTAATTTTTTATGAATTTACAATTATATTAAAGTACTTTAATGTAATCTTAGGATTTACTGATGCCACGGCATTTTTTATTATTACAACTATCTTCCAGATCGCCTTTGGACTCTTCTTTTCAATCTTTAGAGAAGATAAAACCAGTATCGCTCTTAAGCGCGGATAACCCGGTTTTACTTTCTCTAATATTGATAGTTGTAGTCCTTTCGATATCTTATGTCTTTTGGCGGTATATTATTGTTCCTATGCAGAAAAAACATGTCGAGGAACAGGAAAGATTAAAGCTTCAGCAGACAGAGCTTATGGCTCTGTTTGCTGAACTTGCTCCCGACCCGATTATTCGTTTTGATAACAAAGGCAAAATTGTTTTGGCAAATAATTCTGCACATAAAATTATTCCACATAGAATGCTTCTTGGCGAACAGATTGATACTGTTCTTACTTTTATAAAAGATTATGATATTGAAGATATTATTAAAAACAATAAAACCATTACATGCACTTCTGCAATAGCAGGTAATCAATATCAATTTTTGATTGCTGGAATTTCAAGACTAAATGTTTGCCAGGTTTATGGAAGAGATATTACCGAACTGAAGAAAACAGAACATGAATTAAAAATTGCACTCGAAAAAGCTGATGAATCACGCAAGTTGAAAGAATATTTTCTTTCACAAATATCGCACGAAATTCGTTCACCGCTGAATGTTATAATTGGTTATGCAGATTTGTTTGTTCATGATAAAGATATTGATGAAGAAAAAAAACATGCTTATTTAGCTATGATAAATAATAGCAAAAGACTATATCGAACTTTCGATTTATTAATAAATATGTCACAGGTTCAAACTCATCAATATCAACCGCGAATTGAGAGAGTTGATTTAAATGCTGTTCTAAAAACAATCAAAAACGAGTTCGAAAGTCATGCTGAAGAGAAGAAATTAAAATTTATTATTACAAGCAATGTAAATGATGCAATAATAACTGCTGACCATTATTCAGTAACTCAAGCATTAGTAAATCTTGTGGATAATGCTATTAAATATACCGATTATGGAAAAGTTGAAGTTCTTCTGGACAGAAGAGACCAAAATTTAGTAATTGAGGTTTCTGATACAGGAATTGGTATTGATAAGGATTATTTAGAAAAATTATTTACTCCTTTTACTCAAGCCAGTATGTCATACACAAGGTTGTATGAAGGAACGGGTTTGGGTCTTGCTTTAGTCAAACATTTTCTTGATATAAACAGAGCCGATATAACAGTAAAGAGCGAGCCTAAAAGAGGTTCGGTTTTTACAATTATTTTTAAGGAGGGATTAAGATGGAAATCTTAGAAAATGCAAAACCAAAAATTTTAATAACAGAAGGGGATGAGGATAATCGTAAATTCTTAAAAAAGTTTTTGGGCAAATTTTTTCTGATTGTAACATGCGATTCTGCTGAATTGGCTTACTCATATTTACAAAAAGAAAAATTCGATTTAATAATATTAGAAATCGCATTGCGCGGAAAGAAAAATGGATTGGAATTTGCTAAGGAACTTAAGAACAATCCAGATTATTCACACATTCCAATACTTTGTTACACTGGTTATGCTTACAATCAGGATAGAATAAATGCACTTGAAGCAGGTTGTGATATGTATCTCAGCAAACCATCTGATATTAGAATTTTGGTTAATTCACTTTTTAAATTATTGAATAAAAAGGATGAATCATTTCAAGAAAAAGAAATAGGAAATATTTCATTTTCGGAAGCTTAATATATCCGAGGAGACCAAAGTTGGTCTCCCGGAAAAATTATGTTCCTGCACTATAATCGTTAATGTATTTGATTTGTTCTTTTGTAAGCTTATCTATTTTGTATCCCATAGTTTTCAATTTAATCTCTGCGATTTCTTGGTCTTGTTCTTCAGGTATTTCAAGAACCTGTGGTTCTAATTTAATTCCTTTTTGTTGGTATTGAACCAATCTTAATTGAGACATAAATTGATTTGCAAAAGACATATCCATTACTTCAGATGGATGGCCTTCTGCAGCTGCAAGATTTACAAGTCTTCCCTTAGCAAGCAAATAAATTCTTCTTCCATCTTTTAGAATATATTCTTCATTATTTGGCCTTACAGTTCTTTTTGATTTACTCAATTGTTCAAGTTGAGGAATATTTATTTCACAGTCGTAATGGCCTGTATTGCAGACAATAGCACCATCTTTCATAACTTTGAAATGTTTTGATGTAATTACATCTTTAACACCTGTTGCAGTAATAAAAATGTCACCAATTTTTGCAGCTTCGTCCATAGGCATAACACGGTGACCGTCGAGAGCGGCTTTAAGAGCTGCTGTTGGTTTTACTTCTGTTACTATTACATTTGCACCCATACCTGCAGCCCGCATTGCAACTCCGCGTCCACAATGGCCATAACCTGCTACAACAAAATTTTTACCAGCAAGAAGAACTGAAGTAGCTCTCAATATACCATCGATTGATGATTGACCGGTTCCATAAACATTATCAAAATCCCATTTAGTTTCAGCATCGTTTACAGCGATGACTGGATAAAGCAATTTTTTTGCTGCCGCCATTGCGCGTAGCCTATGAACGCCAGTTGTAGTTTCTTCTGTTCCGCCAATTATATTTTTTGCAAGTTCTGGATATTTATTATGAACAGTAAAAATTAAATCGGCTCCATCATCTAAGGTTAGGTTTGGTTTTATACGTAGAGTTTGCTCGATTGACCAATAGAACTCTTTAACATTTTGACCATGCCAGGCATAAATTTCAATTCCATTTTTTGCAAGAGCTGCAGCAATTTCATCCTGAGTAGAAAGAGGATTGCAACCGCTCCAGCTAACTTGTGCACCTGCAGCTTTTAATGTCTCAATTAAAACAGCAGTTTCTTTTGTAACATGAAGACACCCAGCAATTTTATATCCTTTCAGAGGTTTGGTTTTAGAATATTTTTCTCTTAATGCCATTAAAACAGGCATGCGTGATTCTGCCCATTCTATTTTCTTTCTTCCTTCAGATGCTAATTTTAAATCTCTTACTTTGTATTTACCTTCTTTGAAATCCATAATGGTAGTACTCCTTTAACGAATTATTTTTTTAAATGTTGAAACAAGGTCTAATTTTTCCCATGTAAAATCTTTGTCATTTCTGCCAAAGTGGCCGTATGCAGATGTTTTATGATAAATTGGTCTACGCAGTTTTAATCTTTCGATAATTCCACGCGGTGTTAAATCAATTTCTTTTTTGATAATCTTTGCAAGTTCAATATCAGGAATTACACCTGTTCCTTTTGTATTTATAAAAACAGAAACAGGTTGTGCTACTCCAATTGCATATGCAAGCTGAACGAGACATTCTTTGGCAAGACCTGCTGCTACAATATTTTTTGCAATGTGTCGTGCAGCATAAGTCGCACTTCTGTCAACTTTAGATGGGTCTTTTCCGGAAAATGCACCGCCACCGTGAGGAGCCCAGCCTCCATAAGTATCAACTATAATTTTTCTTCCTGTTAAACCGCTGTCACCATGAGGTCCACCAATTTCAAATCTTCCTGTTGGATTTACAAAAAATTTTGTTTTCTTGTCAAGAAAATGTTCTGGTATAACTTTTTTAATTACATTTTCTATAACATCTTCTTTAATTCTTTTTTGACTTACATTAGGGTCGTGTTGTGTTGATACAACAATAGCATCAACACGAATTGGATTATTGTTATCGTCAAATTCAATTGTAACTTGAGATTTTGCATCGGGCCTGAGATAAGGCATTTCTTCTGGTGAATTTTTTCTGATATCTGAAAGTCTTTTAACAAGTTTATGAGCAAAGATTATTGGCATTGGCATAAACTCTGGAGTTTGGTCGCAGGCATATCCGAACATTAAACCTTGGTCGCCTGCACCGCCTTTATCAACACCCATTGCAATATCTGGTGATTGAGCATGAATTGAATTAATTACGCCGCAAGATTCTGCATCAAATTTATATTCTGCTTTTGTGTAACCAATATTTCTTATAGTAGTTCTTACAATATGTTCAATATCCAGATAAGCATTTGTAGAAATTTCTCCGCCTACTACTACAAGTCCCGTTGTTACAAATGTTTCGCAGGCAACTCTACCTTCTGGGTCTTGTTTTAATACTGCATCTAAAACAGCATCCGAAATTGCATCACAAATTTTATCTGGATGCCCCTCTGATACAGATTCTGATGTGAATAAGTATGGCATTTATAACCTCAATTAATTTATTAGAAAAATTCTATTTCTGATGAATCACCAGCATTTAATTTTTTGAAATTTCCTTTTATAACTGCATTACTCCCAATTATTGAATTTTCCAGCATAGCTTTATCAATCTTTGCACCTGAACTTATAATCGAATTTTTAATTATAGAATCAGTTATTATGCAGTCTTCTGAAATTGTTGTGTATGGACCAATAACAGAATTTTTTATTAATGCACTTTCAGAAATAAAAACAGGATGATTAATCACAACATCATTATAAGTTTTAGTAAAATGATTTTTTGTAAGCAAAAATTGATTCGTTGATAATAATGTTTCCGGTTTACCGCAGTCATACCATCCTTCAACAGGAAATGTTGTAATTATCTCACCGCGTTCAATCATTAATTGTAAAGCATCTGTTAACTGATATTCACCTCGTGTTCTAATATCTTTTTTAATTATTTCATCTAAACATTCTTTCAATAATTTTGAATTGGCAATGTAGTAAAGTCCAACAAGAGCAAGATTAGAAACTGGTGTTTGCGGCTTTTCGATTAATTTAATAATTCTATTGTTTTCACAAACTGCAACTCCAAATCTGGAAGGGTCGTCAACAACTTTAACTCCAAGTGAAGTTACTTTTTGCAATAAAACATTTTTTAAGTTGACATCAAAAATTGTATCGCCAAGAATTATAAAAATATCTTCATCATCAAAAGTTGGAGATGCCATATAAATTGCATGACCAAGTCCAAGTAGTTCTTCCTGTTCAACAAATTTTGCTTCTAATTGTTTATAATTTTTTTTTATATACTCAATTATTTTTTCTCCCATGTAACCAATAATAAAAGTTGCTCTGGTAATGTTCTCAGAGATAATCTTATCAACAATATGACCCAGAATTGGTTTACCACCAACATTTAACAAAACTTTTGGAAGTGAATAAGTGTGTGGCTTTAATCTTGTACCAAATCCTGCTGCAGGTATTACTGCTCTCAATAACTACTTCCTTTTTTTTACATTCTCAATTTAATTAATAAGGCATCGTTTATCAAATTAGTGATTGTGCATTATAGATAATCTAAAATTATTTTATGATATTGAAGAAGCAAAACTGATGTTCTTACAAAATTTTTTTAATATACAGGAAAGGAGATTAAATTATGAATAACTCAGAAGATACATTAAAATATGTTTATACATTTGTTTTTAAAGATGGAAGAGAAAAAAAATTTGAGATACTGCTTGACAGGAAAACATTAAACATAATATCAAAAGCACAGAATGAAGTTGTTCAATGGGCAAGTCGCGAGCAATTTAAGTGTGCGAATGATTTATGCAATTCTATGCACAAAGAATATTGTCCAATTGCAGTTAATATAGATAACATAATTAAATTCTTTAGTGATACTAATTCATATGAGACGGTTAAGATTTATGCAGAAGTTGATGAAAGAACTTATTACAAAGAAACATCAGTTCAAAAAGGAATAAGCAGTTTAATTGGAATTATAATGCCAACAAGCGGTTGTCCTGTTCTTGCAAAGTTAAAACCACTCACAAGATTTCATCTTCCCTTTGCTTCAATTGAAGAGACTGAATTTAGAGTGATTGGAATGTATTTATTTGTGCAGTATATGATTATGCAAAGAGGAGGCGAACCTGACTGGGAGATGAAAAAATTAAAACAGATTTATGAAGATATTCTTAAAATAAATAGAACACTTTCTGAAAAAGTAGCAAATCTTGAAAATAAAGATGCAAGTATAAATGCCATTGTTGCACTCGACAATTTTGCACAATTTATAACAAGTAGTCTTGAATATAATGACCTTACAGATTTTGAAGATATTTTTAAAGAGTGGCTTGAATAATTTTTATCAATAATTTTTTAAATGCTTAAGAACATTACTGACTAAAATGTAAGCGAATAAGTATAGTTAAAAATAAATACTGAAGAAACTTTTGCTGTGCAAGTAATTCATTAAATAAAATAATTGTATTAATTTTATTTCAGCATATATTTTAAAAATATGTATAGCATCGAAGTAATAAATCTTACAAAGAAATTTGATTCGTTTACTGCAGTAGATAATATTTCATTTAATGTTAAAGAGGGAGAAATATTTGGATTCCTTGGCGCTAATGGTGCTGGAAAATCAACCACGATTAGAATGTTATGCGGAATTCTTGAACCAACATCTGGCGATGCAATTGTAGGAGGCTGCAGTGTAGTTGAAAATCCCGACAGAGTAAAATTAAATATTGGTTATATGTCTCAAAAGTTTTCTCTTTATAATGATTTAACAGTTGAGGAGAACATAGAATTTTTTGGTGGCATTTATGGATTGCACGGAAAAATTTTGAAAGAGAAAAAAGATTGGGTATTAAAAATTTCTTATTTGAAAGGGAATGAAAAATTATTAACAGGTTCACTGCCTGCAGGAATTAAACAACGGCTTGCTCTTGGAATTGCAGTAATTCATAATCCTAAAATTGTTTTTCTTGATGAACCAACCAGCGGAGTTGACCCAATTTACAGAAGAAACTTCTGGGAATTAATTAATGAACTTTCGAATGAGGGAACTACTGTTCTTGTTACAACTCATTATCTTGAAGAAGCTGAATATTGCAACGATATTATTTTAATTGACTCTGGAAAAATTATTGCACAGGGAAATCCAAAGCAATTGAAAACTAATTACATTGAAAATCCAATTTTCGTAATAGAGAGTAATAATACAATTGATACACTTGAAATTCTCGAAAAGCAAAATTTTGTAAGTGAAGTATCAATATTTGGAAATAATCTTCATGTGATTACAAATAATAAATTTCAAGATGTAAATCAGATTAATTCATTGCTGATTGAAAAAAATATAATTCCCAAAAGAATTAACTCAATTATTCCCACACTTGAAGATGTATTTATTCATCTTTTAGAAAAAAGAAAGGACAATGAAAAAGTTTCATCTTAAGGAAAGTTTTATAAGAATAAAAGCAATATCAAAAAAAGAAATTCGACAGCTTCTTCGGGATGTTCGAATGCTGGGAGTTATTTTTTTGTTTCCAATTTTTCTTCTGATAGTTTTTGGTTATGCAATTAATTTTGATGTTCGACATGTTAAAATAGCAGTATATGATTTAGATAAATCAACACTAAGCAAATCTTATATTCAATCTCTAATAAGCAGCGAATATTTTGATTTAGCAGGTTACATAGAAAAAGATAGTCATATTAAAAGAATACTTGATGAAAACTTAGCACAATGTGTAATAGTAATACCGGAAAATTTTTCAAAGGAGATTAATTCAAATCGAACTGCAAAAATTCAATATTTGATAGATGGAGTTCAGGGAAATACTGCAACTTTGATAATGAATTATGTTAACATAGCAACAGCAGATTTATCAAAAAAAGTTACAGTAGAATTTTTAGAAAGAATGGGAACTAAATTTTTTATCCCAATTCAATTAGAACCAAGGTTCTGGTTTAATCCCGAATTAAATTCAACTCGATTTTTATTGCCGTGCTTGATTGGAATGATATTAATTCTTGTTGCAGTAGTAACAATTTCTCTTTCAATTGTCAGAGAAAAAGAAAAAGGAACAATTGAACAGCTGAATGTTTCGTCGCTTTCTGTAAATGAACTTCTTCTTGGTAAAATTATTCCGTATGTTATCATTGCATTTATTAATGCAGGAATAGTGCTTTTAGCAGGATATTTATTTTTTGATATTACAGTTAAAGGAAGTTTTATCTGGTTAACAATATGCACATTTATTTTTCTTACAGCATCTTTAGGAATGGGTATAATTGTATCTGTGATTTCAGATTCACTGCAGGTTGCTTTTCAAATAGGCACATTAATTTCTTTGCTGCCTTCATTATTGTTGTCTGGATTCATATTTCCGATTGAAAGCATGCCGGTTGTTATTCAAATAATTACAAATATTACTCCAACTAAATTTTATATAGCCTGTCTTAGAGCAATTTTATTGAAAGGCGCTGGAGTAGAAAATTACTGGCAGCAACTACTTTATATGATTTTATTTTCAATCATAAGTGTATCTATTGCAGCAAAAGCTTATTTGAAAAAAATTAGTTAATCAATAAAGATGTAGATGAAAACTTTAATTTATTTTATTAAGAAAGAACTGCAGCAATTAAAGCGTGACCCGAAAATGTTCTTAATTGTTTTAATTGCTCCTGTGCTGCAAACTTTACTTTTAGGATATGCAGCAACATTCGATGTAAATAACATTGATATTATTGTTTTTAATCAGGATAAATCTTACTTAAGCAAAAAGTATTTAGAAAAACTTATTAACTCCGGCTATTTTACATTGAAACAATCGACAAATGAATACAAAGAAATTGAAGAATATATTTTAAGTGGTAAAGCAACTGTTGGGATTGTAATCCCTGTGAATTTTGAAAAAAATATTTACAGCGGGTTACCTTCAAAAATTCAGTTGATAATTGATGGTTCTGATGGCACGAAAGGTTCAATTTCAATTGGTTATATTCAAGCAATAACTTCAGAATTTTCTCAGGATATAATTAAAGATTTTGCAGCAAGAAGAGGAATTGCTGTTGTTACAAGGTCAATTCAGCCTGCAGTTAGAATCTGGTATAATCCAGAATTAAAAACGAGAGTATTCATGGTTCCGGCAATTACAGCACTGCTATTAATGATAATGACAATGCTTTTGACATCACTTGCAATAGTTAAAGAAAAAGAAGTTGGAACCTTAGAACAGTTAATTGTAACGCCAATTAAACCATGGCAGTTAATACTCGGTAAAATTTTGCCATTTGTTATAATAAGTTTTGTAATCATTCTGTTAATAAATTCCGTTATGGTCTTCTGGTTTGGAATTTCAATTAGAGGAAATATTTTCTTATTCTTTTTAGCATCATTAGTTTTTATACTTACAACTCTTGGTCTGGGATTGTTTGTATCAACAATATCAAAAACTCAACAGCAAGCTATGATGGTAACAGTATTTGGTGTTATGTTGCCGATGATTTACTTTTCCGGTTTTGTATTCCCAATTGAAAACATGCCGCAAATAATTCAATTTATTACATACATAATTCCATTAAAATATTTTTTAATTATTATTAGAGGAGTAATTTTAAAAGGAAATGGTTTTTATGAATTATGGAAAGAATTAGTTGTTCTTTTTCTAATGGGATTAATAATTCTCTTTTTAAGTTCGAGAAGATTTCATAAAAAGCTGGGTTAATTATAATTTCCCTCTAATGAACTCATCCTCGAATTTAAATCACATTTTGAAGAAACAAGTTTTTTTCTTCTTGAATTATTGTATAAATTAACTTGTGAATAATTGATTATTATCCCTATAGTTCTTTCAGTTCATTGAAAATTATATGCATGCTCTAATGTGACCCTCCTTACAAAATCGACAAATTTCTAATTCATATAGAGGCTGTCATGAAAAAATCAATCTTATTATCATTCCTCCTTTTTCTGAGCATTAAAATTACTGCTGAGAGTGAACCAAACAATAATTATCAGCAAGCAAATCCACTAACATTGAATTCAAGTGATAGTGGAACACTTTTTTCTATTGATGGGCAAAATCACGATGATGAAGACTGGTGGTATGTTATACTTCCTGAAGATGGAAGTCTTTATGTAGAAGTAAACAGCACAAATAATTTAGATATTGATTTATATATTTATGATATTGATGGTACGACATCAATCGCTACTTATGACATTTCTAATGGACAACGAGAATCAACACATCACAATGCCTTAAAGGCAGGTAAATATTATATAAAAGCAGTTAGATACAGCGGCTCGGGAAGTTATACTATATTTAATCGATTTACACCTGCACCTTTTTCCAATGATTTGGAACCAAATGATTCATTTGAACAAGCATTATTGTTGAATCTTAATTCTGAATCTACTGGTCATATTGGATATTATCAGGCTAATGTTATAGACAATGCAGATTGGTGGAAAGTTGTTATTCCTTACGACGGCAGTTTAAAAATTAGAACAGAGTCAGATTCCGCAGAGATTGATTTGTATATTTATGATGTTGATGGAACAACACAAATCGCTTCTTATGATATTTCTACAGGCTTAATTGAAGAGACACATTTTAATAATCTTATGCCTGGTACTTACTATGTTAAGGTATCTCGCTACAGCATGCACGGAGGATATAGAATTGTTAGCACCTATGTTCAAACATCTATCGAAGGAGTTACTACAAATGATATTGAAAATAATGACACTTATGAAAAATCACAAAATTTAGGTGCATTTTTTTTAAGCGGGAATTCAGTTAATTATGGCCATTTAGGTTATTATTCAAATAAGTTTATAGATGAAGTTGATTGGTGGAATGTTGATGTTCAAACAGATGGAGCATTGACTGTAAAAACATTATCAAACGAAACTCTTGAAATAGATTTATTCTTATATGATGTAGATGGTAAAACTCAAATTGCAAGTTATGATATCAGCACTGGCATTAATGAACAAACACATTTTAATAATTTGAGACCTGGTAAATATTTTATTAAAGCTGTAAAGTACAGTGGATATGGTTCATATAAAATTACAGCAGAATTTAATAAAGCAAAACTTGCTAACGATATCGAACCCAATGATAATCTGTTCTCAGCTTTTTTAATAAATCCTGATGTGGTGTATACGGGTCATCTTGGTTATTATTCAAATGGAATAAATGATGAAAATGATTATTATAAATTAATTTTGTCATCAAATTGGGATTCACTTTATGTTAGAACTGATTCTGATTCTACACTTGATATTGACCTTGCTTTATATGATGCTAATGGGCTCCAAATTTCATCATCAGGCACTGGAGGCATTAAGGAAATAATGTCATATAAAAATGCACTTGCAGGTACTTACTATATAAAAGTATTCAAATATTCAGGTTATGGAAGTTATGCAATCAAAATCACAAATAAATATCCTGGACAACCATTAACTGATGTTAAAGATGAAGAGGTAAAATTAATTCCTTTATCCTATGCTTTATATCAAAATTATCCTAATCCGTTTAATCCTGCAACAACAATTAAATATGAAATTCCCGAAAATGCACATGTAACACTGAAAGTTTATGATATTCTTGGCAATGAAGTGGCAGTAATTGTTGATGAATATCAGAATGCCGGGATTTATACAGTGAGTTTTTCTACAGAAAGTTCATCAAATTCAATCGGAAGAATTTCTTCAGGTGTTTATTTTTATCGATTAGAAGCAAATAATTTTGTTCAGGTTAAGAAATTTATTTTGATGAAGTAGGTATTAATAAGTGTAATCTCAAATTTTATGAAGAAGCTATTTCATAAGTTGAAAATATAGAAAGAGCATTGACATAAAACAGGAATCTATCCTATGCATTATAGATTCCTGTTTTAACCAGATAAAAAATATTCGATTGATGAGATAGCTTCTTTCATTATTTTTAGAATAAATAACTTAAACACGCACTCACTTTTTTTACATCATAAAAAATTTTTAATTCTTAGAAACTTTTGAAAAATAGATTTCGAATTGACTTTCATTCTCACTAAAGCAAGAAGCTGTTAGTAATCAATGAATTCCTGCTCGTTAAGGCAGGTTTACACATGAATGACGCATTAAATTTTTCGTAAGCCTTTTCTTAGTTAATTCAAAATCAAGTTGGTCACTTCTAAAATTCAATTTTTGTAAATGTATTCAACTCAATTCGCTTACAATAAGATTTCATATTTGAAAAAATTTTATTCTTGACTGCTATTTTATATTTCTGTTTGAAGTCTTTCTGAAATAATGAATATTTCTTTAATATATTTTTTCTATTAAGAAATGATTTTATTACATTTTTATTGTAAAAAATTGATTTATATAGTTTCTGCCATTATTAAATTAGCTTAATCATTTCTTAAAAAGAAAAATTAGTCTTTCAAAAATAAATTGAGGGGAACTATGGCAGATTCAATTCTTAATCATCGTGAATTATATCGATTACCATGGACACTTCCGGACAATGCAATTTCCTGGCTTGAACCAACTGCAATGTGTAATCTCGCATGTGATGGTTGTTATCGAGAGAACGAAAAAAACTCTCATAAATCTCTTGATGTAATCAAGCACGAACTGGATGTATTTCAGCAAAAAAGAAATTCTGATTGTATTTCAATTGCAGGTGGAGATCCTCTTTTGCATCCACAAATTGTAGAAATTGTAGCTGAGATTAAAAAGAGAGGATTAAAACCAATAGTAAATACTAATGGAGCTGCATTAACAAAAGATTTATTAAAAGATTTGAAAAAAGCAGGTGTTTTTGGATTTACATTTCATGTTGATAGCAAGCAGGGTCGTGGAGGAAAATGGAGAGGAAAGAATGAAGTCGAATTGAACGAACTCCGTTATCAATATGCAAAAATGCTTGCTGATGTTGGTGGTATTGCTTGTTCTTTCAATTCAACAGTTTATGAAGATACATTGCAATATACTCCTGAATTAATAAAATGGGCTGCAGAAAATATTGATATTGTTCATACAATGGTATTTATTTGTTTTCGTCATGTTGTTCCATCTTTGCCATTTGATTGGTATGCCGGTGGACAAAAGATTGACTGGCAGAATATTTCTTATCATTCAGATACCGATAGAAAAGTTGATATCCTTTCTACAGATGTCTTAAAAGTTGTTAGAGAATATTATCCTGATTTTACCCCCTGTGCTTATTTGAATGGAACGGAGAAAGTTGATTCTTTCAAATGGTTATTGACAGAAAGAATTGGAACGAAGAAAAAAATCTATGGTTATGCTGGTCCAAAATTTTTAGAACTAGTAATGGTAGCACATCATTTATTCAAAGGCACATATCTTTCTTATGCCTCTCCGAGAACAACTCGAATGGGAAGAGCAGCAATGCTCCTTTTATGGCCATTTGACAAAGGACTAAGAAAAGCACTCGCAAATATGTTAAAGAATCCTTTTAGAATTTTTAAGAAAGCACACATGCAAACTATAATGTTTATTCAACCAGTTGACTTTATGCAGGATGGCAGGCAGAGTATGTGTGATGGATGTCCCGATATAACAGTGTGGAATGATGACCTTGTCTGGTCCTGCCGCCTTGAAGAACAAAAAATGTTCGGAACATTTCTGAGGTCTGTACCAAAATCGTAAATAATGATTTGAGAACCACTAAGAATGATTTAAGATTTTTTTCTTAGTGGTTCTTAAAACTAAATTAAATTGTTTTTTTGAAACATACCAATTTATAATTCCAAGTGTAATATGCTTTAATCTTAAGCTGCCGTTTATTGAGAATAAATAACATTGTCATAAATATTGATTGAATAAACATTTTATGCTGACTAAGCATACCTAAAAACGGTTGATAAAATAACCGTAAGTAGAATAAATAGAAAGAGATACCCGAATTAACGATTTTGCACAGTCGTTAATAAGGGAAAATCAATGAAGGTACGCAGAGTGAGATGTCCAAACTGTAAATCATTAAAAACAGTAAAAAATGGTCGGAGAAAACTGATTGATTATTCTCTGTAGCGAAAGAGCTGTAAAACAAAGAAGAATACCAGAAGAATATGGAAGAATATCAGGAAGCTCAAAAGATATATGAACTCTGTAAGAAAGCATTATACAGTAGAAAGAAAGAATTCACAATTGAATTACTAAATCAGTTA
>Ga0315298_1003536_pt1 | contig 24713 bp, 28 predicted proteins | sample WHS_1_MG_FD_203077 | JGI IMG/M metagenome (GOLD analysis project Ga0315298, IMG submission 203077) | Extremophilic microbial mat communities from Washburn Hot Springs, YNP, Wyoming, USA - WHS_1_MG | ecosystem: Environmental > Aquatic > Thermal springs > Hot (42-90C) | place: USA: Wyoming...
GGCGTGCACGGCCCGTGCTTCACGTATGCTTCACTTTCCCCGGATAAGGTGAGACAAAGTGAGGCATTTGGCCGCCGGCTCGCGCTGGAAGCCAGCGACGTCATTCATCGCACAAGTCATTGATTTGGAATGGTGCCGACACCCAGGATTGAACTGGGGACCTACTGATTACGAATCAGACAACAACCCTTTAAAATCAAGGCGTTGTACACTTCGTTCTGGTCATGTTCACCCATATGATAATCAGTGATTATCTATGGAGTGTAAAACATAAATGGGCAATTTCGGGGCTCGGCCGGCGGCGGCGCGCTCCGATTTCCCGCACCTTCCGGCGGCGCCCCCCGGGCGCGCCATGTTAAATTCCGTCCCTCATTTGAGGCGGCGGAAAGTGACCAGGCCGCCGCCGCTGCCCAGGAGAAACGATGCTCCAGATCGGTGTGCAATCGACGGTCGATCGGCTGATCGCCAGCCTCGACGCCTTCAGTCCCGACCAGTTCCCCTTCACCGTTGCCAAGGCCCTGACGAAGACGGCGCAGGACGCCCAGGCGGCCGTCCGCGAGGCGATGCCGGTCGAGTTCATCCTCCGCCGGGACTGGATTGTGAAGGGCATCAGGATCGAGCCGGCGCGGAAGGATCACCTGGTTGCCCTCGTCTACTCGAAAGACCCGTTCATGGGGCGGCAGGAATACGGCGGCGAGAAGATGCCGAAGTTGGGCGGCCGGTATATCGCCATCCCCATGAAGGGCGCCCGCCCGAGCGATCGCGACCTGATCCCGACCGAGCTTCTCCCGCAGAACATGCCTCGCGGTCTCTACCGCACGAGCCGGCGCACCGGGCTGCCGCACGCCAGCAACAAGGGCCCGCACGGCGCCGCATTCATCATGCGGGCAACCGATGGCCGGATGTATCTCGTGCGGCGGTTGGGAAAGACGCTGCAGTTCCTCTACCGCCTCGAGGACGCAACCGAGGTGCGGCCGAGGCTGAACATGCGGGAGATCACCCTGCGGGTGGTGCATCAGCGATTCGCGCAGAATCTGATGGTCGCGGCCCGTGAGGCTATGGCCACCCGGCGGGCGGCCGGCGCGCTCTCCGATGTCGAGGCTTAGCCGACTTCCGGCTTCACAACCTCGACGCCTGCCTTCTCGCCGAGCTGGGCCATCCAGATGGGTCCGGTGAGGTTGTGGATGCCGCCGCCGGGCAGGCGGTGATGATGGCGGCAGAGCACGACCAGGTTGCGGATATCGTCCGGCGTGGCGACCGGCTCGTCGCCCTTCTCGTGCCCGAAGCCATAGAAGTCGATCTGGCGGAGCGCGGTCAGCACCTTGGCCGGATCCATGTTGCCCCATTCGGCCCACTCGAAGATGTGGTGCGTCTCGCGCTGCTCGCGGCTGCCGCAGATCCGGCAGGGCAGGTCGAGCCGGTCGATCAGGATGTGCCGGGCATGGCGATAGGCCGGGCTCTCGGCGCGCTCCTCGTGCGCCGGGTATTCGACCACCTCGGTGATGGTCTCGACCCGCTCATGCGCGGGGACGATGTCGCCGTCGCTCATTGTGCCCCCTTCGGCGCGACACCCTTGAGCTTCTCGTAGGTCCGCATACCGCCGAGGCCGAGCATGGCAAAGACCAGCCGGGACAGGTCGCCCATGGGCACCTGCGGCAGCGCCGCGGCACCCGGATGCACCACCTGCAGGATCCAGTTGCCCACCGGGTTCCCGATGAACTGCCAGGCGAGGCCCACGCCGCCGACCCAACCGATGAACGGGCGCCAGCCGGCGACGAAGATGCTCTTGTTGTTTGCCTCGGCCGCGTCGACCGCCAGCTGCTGCTTGTTGGCGTCCGCGACGAAGTTGAGCATCTCCGTCGTGGCTTCGGCCTCGGCCTTCGCCTTGGCCTCCGGATCCGGGATGTAGCTGGCGAGCCTCGAAATCACCGGGGTGAGGAAGCTCGTGAAGTCGAACAGGCCTGCCATCAGGCTTCTCCCTGCAGGAGGTTGTGGCCGATCCGGCGGGCCCAGCCGCGGCCGAAGCTCGGCCAGGTGGTCAGATCGGCAAGGAACAGAAGGCGCTGCGCGTCGAAGCGGGCGATCAGTTTCGGCGGCGGGATCAGTTTTGCGGCCTTGATGGTGATCGGCCCGAGATCCCCGTCCTCCTCGACAGCGCACGCCTGCTGCAGCCAGAGCACGGCGCGCGGGCCGGAATTGTAGATCCCGTCGAAGACCTGGGTGGCCACGCGCGGATCGAGCTCGTCGAGCCGGTAGGGACGCCAGTATCGCTCGTAGCCGATCTGCTCGGCCGTCAGGCGCGGCAGGTCTCGCATCGCGCCGGTGTAGCCGGCCGCGCGCGCCACGCGCTCGGTGACGCCCCAGCACGTCGCCCCGCCGGGATCGGCCGGGTTGTCGACGAAGCCGCCCTCGTTGCCGAGCACAAGCGCCCAGGCGGCGAGGAAGGCGGCGGAGGGCCAGCCGGCCTTACCGACGATGCCCTGCGCTTCAGGCGCGCTCGGTGACTGGCTCATTCGGGTCCCCTTTCGTGTTGGCGTGGATGGCGTCGAGGATCTCGCGGTGCTCCTGCAGGCGCTGCGCGTGCTCCGCCATCGCCTCCTTGTGCTGGGCATGCAGGATCAGAAAGCCGATCAGGAAGGTGATGATCGTGGTGCCGGTGTTGATCAGCAGCTCGTAGAAGGTGTTGGTGAACCCGATCCAGAAGCCGAAGAAAAACCAGATGGCGACCAGGGCGGCGGCGATACCGAAGGCATAGCGGGTGCTGGCTGCCCGCAGGGCGGCGTCGGCGAAGCTGTCAAAATCGAAACGGATGAGCATCAGGGCGATCCGCCCGCGCGCGATGGCTGCGCACCGGTCGGCCCCCACCGGTCGATCAGCCTTTGGTTCAACGTCGCGAGCTGCGAATCGATCTCGTAAAGCAGCGTCTGCTGGCCGGTTATCGTGGCCTCGATCTTGGTGATCCGCCGCTCATGGTCGGCGACTTCCATCTGCAGAGTGGTCGATGCGCTGCTGAACGAGTAGATCGCGGTGCCGACCGACATCGCCGCGATGATCCACGGAACAACCCGCGCGAGGGTGAGCGGGCTGTTCGCGTGCTTTTCGATTTCGGTCATACGGTGAAGCGCCTCGATCCAGCTGGTCACAACGAAACCTCGTGCTGCTGCGATGATACCGAGGGGCGGGTCGTTTCGCTCGCCGGTTATTGCGGGTTCTTCGTGGTGAGGACCGGCTCGGTGTCGTTGTTCGACCAGTGCCAGATCTCCCGGCCGAGCGTGCCGGGCTGAAGCGCCAGCGCGCAGTGGTCCGGATTGCGGGTGAAGATCCAGAACAGCCAGGTCAGCATCCGGCACGCGATCGCCGCCCAGCGGTCGCCCGCCGCGCGCGCCCGGGCGATGCGCCGGCTCATGTTCTCATTGGGATCGCCCAGGGTGAGCGTGTTCAGCGTCTTGTCCGCGAGCTCGAGGACATTCACCACCAGCTGGCGGACGCCACGGCAAAGGGCGCAACTCATGCGATCGTCACCGAAGCCGCCGGGAAGCTGGTCATTCCGGTCGGTAGGGTGTTCGTCCGCCGAATGGATTTGAGCAGCCCGACATAGGCGCCGATGGCGGTGGCGAAAGCCTTGAACTGCGCCGCGGTGAAGGTGTGCAGCGTGTTGCCGGTATCGGGCCACTGGATGGTGGTCTGACCGTCGAGGAACTGCCCGTTCGTCTCAAAGGCAAGCACCTCGGCCTGCAGGTCGCCCTGCGATTCGGCGTCGATCGCATAGGTCGCGTTCAGCGCCGGCGTGGCGTCGCTGGTCAGCTGCACAGTCCCGAACATGGCTGCGCTCGCCTGCTGTGCCAAGCTGATCGGCGGCGGCGTATAGGCACCGATCGGCACGGTAGCGGCGGCGGCGACGATCGCGTCGAACACGGTGACGCCATGCGCCTCGACATCGTCCTTCGACGCGGTGAATGGAATGGCGGCCGTGCCCAGCTCCTTGAACACCACCTGGGCATCGATCGCCGTCTGCGCGGTATTCGCCCAGGCCGGCTTCGAGTAGGAGACCATCGTCAGCATGTCACGCGATCCTTATGAACAGGCCGCCTTGAGAGGCATTGCCGGGAGCGAGGCCTCCCATGGACTGCCAAGTGCCTGAAACATTGTAGCTTGTGGCGCCGCCGCTCCCCATTGTCTGAAGCGCGGAGCCGTTTACCTGCTGGCCCGGATTAAGACCAAACGAGCTCGCATTGTAGTAAAGCCAAGCATAGGTCCCGACACCCAAAGATGAATTCGGGATATTGCTTACCGACCCGGCCGAGTTCGCATAGTTCGCCGTCCCGGCGGAGTTGGCGTAGTTCACCGAGAAGTTCGACGGGTTCCACACCTGCATTGTGATCCCGTCGCTGGATCCCCACAGCCAGGGCGGCTGACCACCTTGACCTGCCCAGTTCCATGTCGAGGTGCCGGCCGAGGTCTGCAGGTGGCTGGCATTGTAGGCGGTGTCGCCGGTGCCGAGCGCGCCGAGGGCGGTCCGCGCCGCCGCCGCCGTTGTGGCACCCGTACCGCCCTGGGCGATGCTGAGCGCTGTCGTCAGACCCGTGAGGCTGGTGATGTCGCTGTTGGCGCCGGAGGCGGCGTAGCTGCCCGCCGCCTGGTAGTTCCCCGCCGGCTGCGCGCCGATCGTCGAGAGCAGCTGCGCGGCGGTGAGCACGATATAGGCGGTGCCCCCGCCGTTGATCTGGATGAAGGATCCCGCATTCGTACTCGAGGGCACCGGCACCGGGCTCGCGGCATTCGCGATCGACGTATCGACATACCGCTTCGTTGCCGCCTCCAGCGGCGACGTCGGGTCCTGCCCGAGCGTGACGGTGGTGACCGCGAGGTTGACGGTCCAGGCCGACCAGGTGCCGGCGGATGCGCTCCAGCTCTCCCAGCGGTAGGTCGCCGGGTTCCAGCGGATCGCCTGGTCGGGCAGGTTGGTGCCGGCACCACCCTGCATCTGGGTGAGGGCGTCATTGTCCCGCGCCTGCATCAGCGACAGGAAGTCAGCATAGGTGCTGCTGAGGGTGGGTTGCGACCAGTCGGCCATGTCAGACTCCGTTCGCGGTCCAGCCGGCGTTGCCGCTGACGCGGTTGCCGGCATTGTCAAAGAGGTAGATCGAGAACCCGGTCGGGTTCGGCACGTCCTGGAAGTCGTAGACCGCCTGCACCGGCGTCGTGCCCTGCGGGGTGACGGAGATCGAGCTCACGTCGATGAAGCTCTTGTTGAAGGTAACCGGCGTGCCATTCGCATCGCTGGCACTGCAGACCGCTGTGCCGTTATCCGAAATCTGCTTGACCTCGAGCTTGATGTTCAGCCCGGTGATCCGGAGCAGGTCACCCGCCGCGCCCGCGACATTCAAGATCACCCGGACATAGCGGAATGCGGTGGCATAGACGCGGGTCGTGTTCGCATACGTGGTCCAGGTGGAATTGTCCGGTGATGTCTCGATGGTGACCGTGAGGCTCGGTGCGCCGGCGATCACATTCGACGAGGGGGTCACCACGATCTGCGAGGCGGCAAGGGTGGTGCCGTAATCGATTGCCTCGGTATAGGTCGCCGATCCCGGCGAGGGTTCGATGAACAGCGTATCGCCGGCGTTCACCTGGTCCTGCGGCGTGCTCCAGCCCTGGTTGGTGAAGTGCGCCTCATAGGTCGTGGTGATGTCGACCGGCGCGACCAGCGAGCCGTTGGTATCGGGGGCGGCATTCGTCTTGGTGCCGGCGAAGGTGCTGTCCAGATTGTAGTGCAGCACGTAATCCGGCGGCTGCGCCACGGTGGCCGTGATCGTGTAGGCCGGCCCGACATTGCCCGCCGTATCCACCGGCGAAATGCTGAATGTGTAAAGGCCGCCCTCCGTCTCGAAGACGGCGGCGAACAGGCCGTTGATATTGCCGATCGCCTGGCCGTCCTGGCTGAGCACATAGTGATCGATCGGCAGCGTTCCGGCCGCCGCCGTCCATTTCAGCAGCACATTGTTGTCGATCACCGAGACGGTCGCGCCGGTGACCTGCGGGAAGACCGCGGTCAGTGACACCGATCCCTGCGAGACCCGGTTGCCACCGATATCGACCGCGACCACGGTGAAGGTCTGCGCGCCGGCCCAGTTCACCTTCAGGGTGAAGGTCGTGCCCTTCACCGTGCCGATCACGGTGCCGGCGCCATTCGCCACCTCGTAATGGTCGATCGCCAGCGGGCCGATGACCGCATTCCAGGAGAGCACGGCATTGTCGCCGGCGAAGCGCGCGGCAACGGTGAGTGCCGAGGCGGCCGGGATCTGAACCGAGACCAGCGCAGCATCGGCCGAGTAGACGCCGCTGGTGCTGAGCGCCTTGACCAGCCAGTCGGCCGCATCGACGAGGTCGTTGGTGCCGGCAACGAAGGTGGTGGCGTTCACCTGCCCGGCGACACTGGCCGTGTCCCATGACGCGCCGCGGCGGATCTCGTAGGCGGCGATATCGACATCCGGGTTCCGCGCCCAGGACAGGATCAGCCCGTTGTTCGGATCGAACCCGTAGGTCAGGCCCTGCACGTCGGATGGCGGCGCCTGCTTGCCGAGCAGCTGCACCGTCACCTCGGTATAGCTCATGCTGAGCTTCTGCTGCGGCCCGAAGGTCCAGACCCGGACCACATAGGAGCCGGGATCCGCCTTGCCGACGGTGAAGCTGTTGCTCGGCGTGTTGGCATAGTTCCAGTTGCCGGAATCCTTCTGCCAGGCGACCTGGTAGCCGATGCCGCCTGACACGTCCGGCCAGGAGATTTCCGCCATCGAGAAGATCGTCGACTGGAAGGCGTAGAGCGATTCCTGAACGATCACGGCGGATGGCGAGGCGGGCGGGATGGTCAGATCGGTAATCGCCTGCTCGACCAGCGCCGCGCCATCCTCGATCGCCGCATACTTGCTCGGGTTGTGCGCCAGCGCGGTGATGGTGAACTCGCCCGGCTGGCTCTCGGTGATCTGGATGACCCGGAACAGCTGGGCGGCGATCGCCGGGATCTCGAGGATCCAGAGTGCCTGTGCCTGCGGCGCGCTCGCCAGCGCAGCGGTCAGGGAGATGACCGGCGCATTGGTCACCGAGGTGTCGATCCCCTGCACCGTGCCGCTCTCGATCGTGCCGTCGAGCGCAATGACCGAGAGCGTGCCGCCGGTGGGATCGATTGCCGCGCCGTTATTGTCGACCAGGGCGTGATCGAGGGTGATGGTGGTGGTGGTCGCAGCGCTGATCCGGCCGCCCATGCGCTGGCCGGCGCGCACGGTGTCGGCGACCTTGATGATGTCGCCCGGCCGCACCATGGCGGCGTCGAGCCCGACCTTGAAGCTGACCGTCTCGGTCTCGTACTGCTCGCTGTAGAGCAGCCACTGCCCGACCCGATGCGCCTGGCCGCGCGAGGTGCAGCCAAAGGCAGTGACCTGGGCGACGATCGCGCCGTATTTCTGGATCAGGGCGTCGTTGCCGACATACTCGACATACTTGGCGCCGAGGTCGTTCATGTTCTGCCAGGTCACCATCGCGATGGTGTGGCGCGCCTTCAGGCTCGATCCGGTATAGGTGAAGTCGCCGTCGATCACGTTGGCATTGGTGAACAGCGCCACCGGATCGGCGGGCGCGTCCTGCACCGCGGTGACGGTGCCGGTCGACCAGAACGGCATGCCGCGGAACACGCTGGCGAGATCCTGAATGACCTTGAACGCCGCCTGCCGGGTGTTGATCCAGCAATTGCAGGTAAAGCGCGGTTCGGTCCCGCCGAACCCGTCCGGCACGAGCTCGTCGCAATACTGCGCGATCTGGTAGAGCGACCACTTGTCGATCTGCGAGGCGACAACGAACTGGCCGAGCCCGTATCGCTCATTGGTCAGCAGGTCGTAGAAGCACCAGGCCGGATTGTCGGTCCACGCGATCTGGAAGGTGCCATCCCAGGCGCCGCTATAGGCGCGGGTCGCCGGATCGTAATTCGAGGGCACCTGCACCCGGAGCAGCTTGCAGCGATACAGCCGCTGCGGGATCCGCGAGAAGTTGGCGGCATCGACCCGCAGGGCGGCGATCGCGCTGTTGGGATAGGTCAGCTTCGCATAGACGATCTCGGTATACGAGTCCCAATAGACCTGGTCGGCGATGTAGCCGGTGGTGTCGTGGTCCGGTGTGATGCGACGCAGCCGGATCTCCCACGGGCCGCCGCCGGGCAGGCTGATCACATAGCTGCGCTGGTAGTTCGCCGAGGCCTTGCCGCTGATCGTGTCGTTGACCCGCTGCACCCAGCCGCCGCCATTGGTGTTCACGTCGATCGCGATATTGACTGAGGTGCCGGAGACATCGCCGTTCTTGGTGTTGGTGTAGCTGAGCTGCGGGATCAGCACGATCACCCGTACGGCGTCGACATTGGTGGTGGTGATCGTCCGGGTGACCGAAAGGGTCTGCTTGACCTCGGTCTGCACCGCGATCGTGTTGTCGACCTCGCCGAAGCCGGGGATCCAGTCCTGCGCCTGCGAGCCCGGCACGAAGGCGAAGGACACGCCCGAGTAGTTCATCGTCCCGTCGCTGTTCTGCAGCGCGGTGCCGTCGAGATAGACGCCCTGCATGCCGCCGACGAGGCCCTCGATCTCGCCTTCGCAGATGAGGTCCATCACCTGGGCATAGGCGCGGCTGGCCAGCGTGTCCTTCTGGATGTTGACGCCGCCGCCGCCGCCTTTGCCGCCACCCTTGCCGCCGCCGCCGGAACCACGGATCGGGAGCAGCGCGTTCATGGCGCCGCTCCGACATAGACGCTCTGGACCGTCGACCCGGGCCCGTAGGAGCCGTCGCTCTCGACGGGATTGCAGATGACCTCATAGGGGCCGGGGCCCGGCACCGCGACATAGACCGAGGTGCCGTTCGTGCGCGGCGCCGTCACCGGCCCGAAGCCCTGTCCCTGCACGGTGACATCGTAGCCGATCGCCAGGCCCGCCGGGTCCCAAGAGGCGTAGACCTGGTTCGATGTCGCCCCGCCGGCCGCCGTGGTGGTCTGCACGATCGCGGTGAGACCGGGAACGCCGGTCTCGCTGGTCGGCACCTGATCGACCGTCACCTCGGCCGAGATCACCGCCGAACCGCAGAACATCTCGCCATAGCCGATCGGGATGGCCGCGCCCTGGGCCGCGACGTTGACACTGCCCTGGATGGCGTAGCTCTGCTGGTTTGTCTTCGGCTGGGGACTGAGCAGGTTGGAGATGCCGCCGAGCACCAGGGCGAGGCCGATCGCGCCAATCTGCGCCGCCATAGCGCCACTCAGGAGGGAGCCCGCACCCATGCCAATCGGGCCGAGTGCGATCGCTGCGGCGATCAGCACGACACCAGCGATGATCTCGAAGATCCCGCCCTTCCCGGCGCCGGCGATCACCGGCACGATCCGGATCGTCGCCTGCCCGCTCGGATTGCCCAGCTCCTCGAGCGGAACATCCCGCCGATCGACCAGGACCCGATAGCCGACGCCACGCTGGTCGGACTCGATCAGATGCCGGCGGAACTCCGGGAAGTTGGCACAGAGCGCGCGGACGGCCTCGGCCGGATCCGAGATCGCGAACCGGTGCTCGCGGCCGAACCGCTTGGCGAGTTCGCCGCCCAGGCGGACGGTTTTAAGCGGTGGTGAAGCGCAGGACATGGGTGGTGTGCTTCCGGTAATAGCCGCCGAACACGTCCCGCGTGCTGAGCCGGTTCGACAGGTGGTGAAGGATGGTGCCGTCGCCCAGCCAGATCGCGGCGTGGTTGGGCACCGGCGCGCCGATCTGCATCAGCAGGACATCGCCTCGCTCGAACTCGTCCGCGCGCTTGTCGTCAGAGATCTGCACCCGCCGCCAGCCGTCGCGCTCGTACCAGTCGAGATAGAGGTTCTGCCCGCGCAGCCACCATTCGTCGTCGCGGCCGCGATCGGGCAGCACGATACCCCGCTCGAGGCGATACCAGTCGCGGATCAGCGCGTAGCAATCGAGCACGCCATGCGACCAGGTCCGCCCGACCAGCGGCGCGACGTATCCGCTGGGCTTCAGCTCGCGCCAGGTGGCGGCCGGGACGCTGACGATGTGCCACGGTAGCCCCGAGGCCTCGCATGCCACACGATCGGCCTCGCTGGGTTCCGGCGGCAGGTTCGGGTGGGAATGCACCACCGCGAGGATCTCGCCGCGGCACTCCGCCGCCGCATAGTCCTGCGGATCCAGGATGAAGTGTCCGTGGCCGGTCGCCAGGTTGCGCGCGGGCACATAGACGTGCCGTCCACGCTCAACGATCAGTAGGCCGCAGGCCTCAGCGGGGAAGCATTCGGTGGCGTGGCGGAGTGCCGCAAGGCGCCAGGGCTCGTTCATGCGCGTGTCAGCCCGGCAGCCGGGAAGCCGCCATAGGGGAGGGGATTGTTCGCACCAAAGCGCACCTGGCAGCTGCTCAGCCGCTTGCCGCAGACATCCTGCGCCGCGCTGCCGACCGGGTTGTCGTTCGTGTCGAAGTAGGCCGTCCCGGTGTAGCCACACTCGGCCGAGCGGTAGATCCAGGAGCAGACATTCTGCACGATCGCCCGCCGGGGCAGTTCCATCCCCTCGAAGTCGAACGCCGCGGCAAGCTGGAACTCGACCAGGTTGCGGTTTTCGACGGTGCGCTGCTCGATGTAGAAGATGTCGTCGGGAAACTCGGCGGTTGGATCCGCGGTGGGATTGGTCCCTGAGGCAAAGTTCGCCGCGTCGAGGAATTTTGCCAGGGTCCGCTTGCGCGTGATTTTGCAGCCGACCAGGTCGCCATAGGTGAGCACGAGGGCGGTGATCGTGCCGAGCACATTGGCAATCTGGATCTTCGGCCGGGGCAGCAGCCCCCGCCCGTTCCACTCGAAGCCCTCAGCCTGGACCGGCACCGCGGCATAGGTGTTGCCCTGCCAGACCACCGGTTGCCGCAGCCCATTGGTGCCTCCGTGGTAATAGACCACCGGGCCGCCGACTGGGCCCATGTCGAGCACGAACATCTCGATCACCGCGCTCGGTGCGAGCTTCTGGATCTCCGAATTGATGGTCGCGCGCGGCGGAGCGGCGACGGCCGGCGCGCTGCCGGCGCCAGCTGCCGCGCCAGCTCCTGGCGCAAGCGAGATGCCCTCTGTGACCGCAGGCGAACCGCCGGCGCCCGTGGCACCACCAGAGCCCGGGGAGAGGCTCGTGCCGGTTGCCGCCGCCGCGGTGACGGATGGAGCCTCGCCCGCGCCGGAGGCGCTCCCGGACCCGGGCGTAAGCTCGGTGCCCGCGGCGACGGTCGGCTGCCCGCCGGCACCAGCGCCGCTGCCGCTCGCCGGTGAGAGATCGGCGCCTGCCGTGACGGATGGCGATTCCCCGGTTCCCGTGGCTTGGCCGCCGCCGGCCGTCTCGCCTCCGCCGACAGAAATGCTCGGCTGCTCGCCGGCTCCCTCAGCACCGCCCGCGCCCGCCGCGAGCTCGGCGCCGATCGTGACGGATGGCGTCTCGCCGGTGCCGATGGCTGTGGCCGCCGCAGGCGAGAGATCCGCGCCCTCGGTAACCGCCGGTTGACCGCCCGCGCCAGCGGCGTCGCCGGCGGCAGGTGAAAGATCGGTGCCGACCGTGGCGGATGGCGATTGCCCGGCCGCCGCCGCATCGCCGCCGGCGGCAGAAACGTCCGTTCCCGCCGCGACGGCTGGCTGCTGGCCAGATCCGGCAGCAGCTCCGGTGCCGGCCGCGAGATCCGCACCGGCAGTGACGGTGGGACTTTCGCCGGCGCCGGTCGCAGTGCCGGCGACAGGATCAAGCGTGACGTTGCCGCTCGATGTTGTCCCTGATCCGAAATACAACCGGCGCCGCACCCGTGCGCGCAGCATGTGAAAGGGGGACCCCGTGACATACTTGATCTCGTCCTGCGACAGTGCACGCGGAGCTAAAAATAGCGCGATAATTTTGCCGTCTAAGAAAGAGGTCTGATCTGCAATGTCGTAGCCGGTGCTTTGGACAATGCCCGCATTGGTAAAGGCTGTTGTTACCCCAGAACCATTAAAGGGGATTGGGTTGCCGTCCATGTACGAGGCGACAGTGTTGTTTGAAAAAGTCCCGGCAACGACGTGGTCATATCCGTCAAAAAAGGAAACTGAACCAGTAATGTCGGTTGGATTTACTAGATTTCCTGCATCATCCCGATAAACGACAACTGGGAGCGTTCCATTTGGGGAAATCGCCAGCTTGAGGATATCGTTGCCGGACGGCGCGCGTTCGCAATAGAATACATTTCCGTAGCCCGACAGAGCCGCGGCATTGGCTATAGCGACGACAGTCCACTCGGGCAGCCCGCCGAGGTATGGACCATTCCCTATCGTGAGGCCGGACTGGGAGTTGGGCGTTAATAACGCAGGCCCAAACGAAGAAGAAATGACTGCCGAGGGGGAGCCATACGGCGACATCGCGGTGCTATTTTCCGCGACGTCGATGTTGGTGACGCCCGGCAGCAAGATCCGGGAAAATCCGAATGGATTGTCGCCAAGCTCGACCGGCTCGGTGGGCACCATGCGCGGACCAAGGCGAAGACTTCGCCGGCGAAAGAGGGCGCCCATGCCGCCTTAGCCGCTTATCGAGCCGCGCACGTAGATCGACGCGCTGGTCAATGCCAGCGCGACGCCGGTATTGTTGAAGAGACCGATCTTGAACTTCGGTGCGGAATGCCACGCAAGCGAAATGCGAATGATGTCGTTGGCCGCATAAGTGTTCGCCGGAACCGGGAACTGGCTGAACAGGTCGCTCGTGAACGGCTGCAGTTGTGTGGATCCGGCCGGCAAGAAGATGGGCTCATAATTGCTGCCATCGTCCGAAGGCGTCACGACGGCTTGCAAATTGCCGGCTGCGGTCGGCGCGAAAGACGAAATCACCAGCCAGAGATCGGCTTCGCTCGGCCAAGCATCGGTGCTTGAGCCGAGATTGACATTGCTCAAAGCGCCGGTGATCCCGACTTGACCGGCGCCGATCGCATTCAGGGCAGTCCCGCATGAGATGGCTTGAAGGGCCGAAAGGCCTGCTGGTGTACCGCTCATAGGAGTTCCTTATTCGACCGGAATCGATGCTGAAATCAGGCCGTCGCGTTGAAGGTTCTGCAGGTGCGCAACGGCTACCGGTGGGTCCCACTGAGGCGAGGTCGACTGTGCGAGCGCCAATATCGCAGATTGATCCGCGGCGGTGATGGGGCCGCTGATGTTCGATCCCGGCGAGACGAGCGCTGCCAGCTCAGTCTGCATCTGAGCTGCAACGGCCGGGTTGCTCATCTCGAAGACCGGGACGCTACCGGGGTTCTGGCAGGCGAACGCAAGCTCCTCGGCCGCGGATATCGATGCTGGAGAAGCTCCGGAAGGCGGCGATGTCGCCCACTGAATGAGCGCTTCCAGCTTCATGTTGGTTCCGAGATATCCCGCAATGGCCTGGATGCGAACGTCCACCGTGCGCGTCGTCGTCTGGCCGTTGAGGCTCGCCACCGCTGCGGCGAGCGATGACGGCGCCGGCGACAGCGCCTCGAAGGCGGCGAGCAACTCTCCGTCAGTCCATGCCATGGCGGTCTACCTCACGGCGTATGGGTGTCGGAGATCCAGCCAGAGGCGGAGGGCGTCACTGTCAGCGCGCCGCCCTGGCCGACAAGATTCACGCCAGCGGCAAGCGCGGTGTCGAGATCGACGTGCCCGACGATCAGGTCCGTCGAGGCGAGCGACGCGCCGGCCCGCTTGAGGATGTAGAGGTAGCGCGCCGATCCGCTGTAGCTCGCCCAAGTCGGCGCGGACGATGTGATCGTGACGACGCCGCCGCTTTCGCTCGGCGCGGTGATCGTGATGACTTCGCCCCCGACAGTGTAGCCGTTGCCCGTCGCCTCTTCGTCGGCGGACACGTCCGCATAGGTCTTGTCCGTCGCGGGCGCCGGCGTCTTGGCCGCCGTCACCAGAATGCCGACATAGGTATCGGTGGAGAAGTTGAAGGCGCCATCGTAGAGCTCGAGGCGGAAAGCGTCTTCCTGTGTGAAAGTGCCAGCGGCCATTGGTTATCTCCTAAGTTTTACTGAATAGATGGTTTCTTGACTGTCGATCATGGTTCGGCGACCTGCTCGAACTTGCCTGCCACGGTCCACAGATACGCGGGCGCGCCCGGCGTGCCCTGCCCGTGCGTCGGGATCTTGGTCCATTGCCGGCAGACGAACATCATCGGCGCCGACGCGCCGGGCGGCTGCCAGGCGAAGGATTGCAGCGCGCCCGCCGCGGCCAGGAAGGCATCGATCTCGCCGGCCTCGGCGTCGCTGCGATCGCGGAAGGTGACATCCCAGACCTGCAGGTCGGCATTGATGCCGAACTGCACCCGCTGCTCGTAGCCATCGCCGAACTTGGCGACGCGCACGTTCGGCTTATGCGTGACCTTCGCGGCGAAGTCGGGGATCCAGGTGAAGCTCCCGCTCATCGATAGGAGGTCCCGTTCGTGGCCAGCAGGCCGCCGTCGCGCTGCAGCTGGATCATTCGGCGGTCGATCATGTGCTGAAACTGCCGATGCATCTCGCGGGCCGCCTCGGCCGGATCGAACCCGGGCGCGCCGTTATGGTGGATCGTGGTGTGCATGTGGAACACCGATCCTGCTCCTCCGCCGCCGCGCATCTGCACCGGGATCGAGCGGCCGTCTGGCAGCGGCACATAGGCCTCCGGCATCCGACCCTCGCCGAACAGCGCGACCTGCGGCGAGCTGGCCACACCGCCGCCGGCGTAGGCATTGAGCGGCATCGGCCCCATCGGCGTCATGATGCCGCCGTTGGCGAAGCCGATCAGGCTGCCAATGTCGAGCAGCCCCTTCTGCAGCAGGGATCCCGACCAGGAATTCGCGATGGTCGACCCGATCCCGGCCAGCCCCTTGAAGGTGTTGACGATGCCCAGCCCGCTCTTGAGGCCGCCGAACAGGTTCCCGACGATCGAGCCGCCGCCGGTCGGCATCGGCAGGCCGGCCGTTCCCATGCCGCCCATGCGCGACGGCAGAACGCCACCCGCGCCGCCGCCGGGCGTCGCGCCGGAGGTGAAGCCCGCCAGGCTCTGAAAAAAGCTGAGGGCCGAGGCCTGCGGCGTGTTGAAGCCGAGCATCCGACCCATTCCCGACGCCAGCGGCGCCATGATGGCATCCTTCACCACCATGCTGGTCAGATCGGTGAAGATCCCGCGCGCAAAGGATCGCAGCGTGGTGCGCTGGCCTGTCAGCGCCTTGGTCAGTTGCCCGGTCAGCCCCGTCCAGGTCTGGCTCCAGATCGCCTTCACCTGGCTCGCCGTCTGCTGCGAGGACGTGACGAAGCCGCTGAACGCCGCCGCCGTTCCGGCCTGCGCGGTCTGCGGCGCGGCAGCTGCGCCGGTCGCGTCCGCCACCGGCAGGCTAGTGAACTGCCCCGCCTGCTGATGCTCAAAGGCGGTGATCTGCGCCGCCTGCGAAGGGTATTTCGCAATCTCCTTGCGCGCCCAGGCCTCGAGGCTCAGCTGATCGGCGAGCAGCTTCCGGGCCAGTGCCGCGCTCTTCACATGCGAGGTGTTGGCCCTGATCGAGGCGATCTCGTTCTGCACCTCGGCGCCCTCGAGGCGAAGCTGGGTGTTGAACCGCGCATCCGCCTGCGCCGCATGCAGGGCGCCCGAGGCATGCTCACGCAGCGCGCGGGTGTGTTCGTGGACCGCCGAAGAGGTGCTGCGGTGGCCGGCGATCCCCGCCGAATGCGCGCCGGCATAGCGGCGGTCGATCTGCGCGACCGCTTCGGACCAGTGCGACTGGATATAGAGCGCCGTCGGGTCCTGCGGGTTCGCAGCCAGCGCCTGCTTCACCTGCAGCTGCAGCGCCGCCACATGCTGGCGGGCGAGCGCCGGGCCCTTCAGCATCGATTGCCGGAACCGGGTCAGCGACTGCTCGGCCGCGATCCCCTGCTCCTGCACCTGCGCCTTGTGCGCCGTGTCCGCCGCCGCCTTGCGGTGCTGCTGCATCTCCGCTTCCAGCTTCGCGCGCTCGGCCAGAAGCCCCTCCTGCCGCCGGAACGGGTTCAGGTGGTTCGCCATGCCGCCGCCCTTCAGCCGCAGGTCGATCTCGGCGATCTTGTCGGCAAAGGTCTGCGCGCGGCCGAAATTCTTCAGCGAGTCCCAGGCGGAGACGATGACATCGCGCACGCCAGACCAGGCCTCAATCAGGTATCCGAGGTTCTTGGGAGCGTTCTCGCCGAGGCTGCGATACAGCGCGTTGGCCGTGACCTCCTCGGCCTTCTCCTTGTGCCCCTGCTGCTCGAGCTGGGCGATGTAGTCGTACTGGGCGAGGCTCAGGAAGTGATAGGAGCGGTTGGCGTTCGCCGCCCACTTGGCGACGCCATCGCTCATCTTCGCGAAGTCGGCGATCACCTTCGCGGATTTCTCGCCGGTGACCTGCCCGAACAGGACCGCGGCACGGGTGACTGCGAACAGCGCCTCGCCGGAGACCGATCCGGTGCGGATCAGCGCGATCATCGCCGCCCGCGCCTCGCCGATCGAGCCCGGGACCTCGCGACCGATCACCTCGGCCATGGTGTTGAACTGCCCCGCGGTGATGCCGGCATAGCCGCCGCTCATCTGCAGCGCGTGGCCGAAGCGGACAGTCTCCAGTTCGCCCTCGACAAAGGCTGCGGTAAGCACAACTGCCGCAACGGCCCCCGACGCTATACCGCCCGCCATTGCGGAAAACATGACAGTCGTCAGCTCCGCCCGCTCGGCCAGCACCATCAGCGACCCGCCGAACCGGCTGTAATTCCCCATGATGACGGACTCATGGAACAGCACGATCAGCTCGCGCATCACCCCGCCATGCTGCAGAAAGCCCTTGATACCGCCTTCCGCTTCCTTTGCTGCATGGCCGATTCCGCGGAATGCGCTCGCGCCGGCGACCTCTGCCTCGCGCCACTTCGAGATCACCGGCCCCAGCGTGCTGCCGAGCCCGAGTTGCTCCGCCCGGAGCCCGGCGAGCTCGGCCTTCGTCTTGCCGAAGGATTCCGCCTGGCGGAGCGTGGTCTGGGCGAAGCGCTGCTGCTGGCGGTTCAGCTCGACGGTCGAGAGGTTGAGCTTGCCGAGCTCCGCCTGCAGCGCCTGCACCTCGCGCGTGCCGGTGACGCCGGCGACAATGGCAACTTCGGCGATTTCCGGTGTGCCGCTCATGCGTCACCCCGCGCGTTGATCACCTCGAGCGCCGCGCGCTCCATCATCTGCACGTCTTCCAGCGTGCGGACATGCCGGTCGGCAGGGACAGTGATCTCCATGATCCAGCGGAGTGAGGCATAATTCATGCCGAGCGCACCTCCCATCGGTGCCACCACCCACTGCGTCGCCATCCGCAGAAACACGTCCAGGCTGGCCGCATTCTCAGGCAGAACCGGGAACTCTCGGCTTTGCCGCGTCGCTTCAACATGAGCGCGGAACGCTGGGGGCGCACCCATCGCCTCCAGATCACGATCGAGATCGCTCTCGTCAGGAACACCGCCGCGGGCCCAATGACGCGCGGCATCGATCAGTTTTTTCTTTCGAGACCGCGCAGCGCATCGAAGTAGGAGCCAATCAGCGCCGGCACCACACCCGGAATGTCGAGCACCCGGCCGAGCGCGTCCGCACTGAACGGGACCGGGCCGGCATCGTCCTCGATACCCTCCCAGCCGACGACGATCTCGCGGCAGACCGTCGCGCCGTCGCCCTCGTTCTGTGTCAGGCGCACGGCCATCTTCTCCAGCTGCGACTGCGGCAGCCGGCGGAACTCGGCATCGAAGGTCGCCTTCTGGTGCCGCCCGCCATCGGTCGGGATCCGCACCTCCACCGGCCATTTGAACGTGTCGCTCGTCGTGATCTTGAACATCATGCCTCCGTCGAATGGATCAGGTCAGGGTCAGGGTGATCTCGTCGTTGCCGGACACGGGCGTCGGATCGAACGGGATCGAGAGCATCTGGACGCCCTGGCTGTCCGCATAGTTCGGGTTGAGCAGGAAGCAGTTCGGCATGCTGAGGCCGACGATGTTGCCCGCCGCCGTGCCATGGGTGAGCGCGATCTCGCCCTGCAGCGTCCGGTTCGCCGTGCCGAAGAAGTCGTGCACGTCCGGCGTCATCGACTGGATGTCGATCGAGCCGCTCGGCTCGCGATCGACCAGCATCACATACTGGCTGCCCGGCATGTTGCGGAACTCCACCTTGTTGCCGAGCTTGAGGTCGAGCTTCTCGAGGATCGCAGCCGCATAGCCGCCGACCGAATTGACCGTGGTCACCCCTTCGGCAGGAACCACCGGAACGGCCTGATCTTTAAATGCGGTATTCGCCGGCAGGGCCGCTGCAGACGGGTCCGCATAGAGCCCGGTCATGGTGAACTTCAGCGTCGGGATCTGCTTCGCCTGCAACATGAACTCGACATCGCCATAGGCGCCAGTCACCTTGTGCAGGGCGCCGTCGTTGTAGAAGTAGAGCGTCGCCGACTTGATGCCGGTCGAGATCGGCGCATAGACCACGCTGGTCGCGGCGGTGATCGTGGCCGCGAACCCGCATGCCTGCAGCAGCGGATCCCAGGCGGGTGCGGTGCCCGCCGTGCCGGAACCGGAAAGCTCGACCTCCGCCTCGATCTTCACATAGGTGTCGGTCAGGATCGTGCCGTTATTGCCGAAATACGGTTTGATCAGATCTCGCTTCAGCGATGTCGCCGCCGCCGGTGTGACGGTGAGCGACTTCAGCAGGATCGCATTCGCCGAGGCGTCCGGCACCGCGTCCACGCCATAGGTCGCTTCCAATATGGCCAGCAGGAGCCGGCGACTGGTGCTTTGCAACATGCTCATGCGCGAAGGCTCCTCATTGCAGGGTCAGGTCCCGCTCGTCGCTGCGGTAGCGGATCTCGTATTCGGCGATCACGCGGCCAATCGATTCATCGCCGTCATGGAAGTGGAACCGCCAGGAGCGCGGCACGGTCTGGATCGCCAGGCCGCCCAGGGTGATGTCGGCCATCAGCGCGCCGTTCATCGCCACCAGGATCGGATCGGCCAGCCGGTCCGGCACATCGCCGCGGGTGATCACCTCGATCTGCACCTGCAGCGTCCATTGCAGCTTCGGCATCACCGTCTGCACCGCGCCGTCCGAGGCCGGGCGCACGATCACCGCCGGCGTCTGCCCGCGCGAGACCGCCGCCGTGCGGCTGCGGTAAACGCCGGCGCCGATCGTCGCGGCTTCCAGCTTCTGGACGATCTGCTCGAGGATCTGCTCACGGATGCTTGCCATCACACCTTGCTCAGCGTGACCAGGGCGAAGGCGCCGTCACCTTCGGGCGCGAGCTCGCGCACCGTGTAGGCGCCGTTATTCGCCGGAAGGCCGACCAGGCTGGTGAGGGTCAGCGACGCGCCGGTGTCGAGCCCGGGCAGCGACGCCGCCTCGATCGTCAGCTTGTAGTCGGTCGACAGCGCGAGGCCGCCCTCCAGCACCTGAGTCGGCGTGTCGAGGATCCCGGTGACCGATAGCGCGCCATAGCTCACCATCACGTCGCCGAGCTGCTCGAGATAGACGGAGGGCGGGACATCAAGCGCCACGACGCGCACCCTTCTTCGGCTTTTCGTCAGCGCCGTCCGGGTCGGCCTGATCGGGCGCGGCTTCCACCTGGTGGCGGCGAAGATCGGCCTCCGCAGCCGTCAGGTCGACGATCTCGTCCGCGCGATAGACCCGCTTGCCAAGATGCAGAGTGAAGCCGCCACGCACCTTGTATGGCGCGCGTTCGACCTCCTCGGAGGGCGCGTCCTTGCTCATGCAGCGCCCGGCTCGGTCGCTGCGGGTGCGGTTACGGGTGCGGGCGCGCCGGCCGACGTGGTGGCGCCCTCGTCGGCCGGCGCAGCGGGACTCGGCTGGTCGGAGGCGCCGCCATCCGAACCCGCTTTCTCTCCGGCCGCCGCCGGATCGGTCTGTTCGCTTTCAGCCTTGGCGGAAGCGGGATCGGCCGCCGCCGGCGCGTTGGCGATCGGCAGCGCCGCCGCCGCCTCGGCCGGGATGACCTCGAGCTTGTGGGCATGCAGCCCGAACACGCCCTCGGCCATGCGCAGCACCGCGCCGGCCTCGTGCACAATGCCGTCCAGGACAACGGTGAAGCCGTCCCGCACCCGCGCGAATATCGTCATGATTGCCTCCTGAGTTGCGACGGCCCGGCCATCACCGGGCCGTCAGTGATTCAGCCCGTGCCGATCAGGTCGCGTCCGTGATGACCGCGAAGGACACGGCGTGGCGCACCGCGATGTCGATCGACTGCATCGCCCGGATCTGGATGCCGCCGCTGTTGTAGGTGCTGCCGTACGGGTTCGGCACGATCTCGAGGACGCCCCACTCGCCGACGAGCAGCTCGGACCAGTTGCCGAACAGGATCGCCGAGAGATTGGTGCCGGTGCCCTTGGTCAGCGTGCTCGGGACCTGGTTTGACCGCGCGACCGGATAGCCGTTGATCTCGCCAGGCGCGCCGGCGCGCGGCATGCCGTTCGCCGTGTACTGGGTCCAGAGATACCGCCCGGTGGTGTCCTTCAGCAGCTTGAGCTCGCCGACCACGTGCGCGTTCGTGAGGTAGGCCAGATTGTCTTCGGGCGCGTTCGCCTGGGCGAGCTGCGTCTCGAGCTGGATCAGCGCATCGAAGGTCGGCGCGCCACCGTTCGTGCCCAGCGCCACGGAGCCTACGCCGGCCTGATTCAGGATGCCGGTCGGCTGCCCATTCGCACCGGTGCCGGAGATCGCCGCGAGATCCACGCCGAGGGCCATCACCGCGGTCAGATCTTCGCGGACCAGCATCTCGATATCCGGGGTGGACTGCATCATCATCTGCCGGGTGATCTGCGACAGCGTGCCGATCGTCCGCGGCGTCAGGCTGATCTTGTCGAAAACGCCTTCGGACTCGGTTACGTCCGCACCTTCCCCGACCCAGTAGGCAGTCGAGGCGCTGTCCTGCCGCGGGATGTCGACATTGCCGACCAGCCCGGTCAGGTGCCGCGCGCCGAGCTGCATCACCCGCGCCTTGTTGCGGAGCACCTCGATGAAGCTGCCGGCCAGAAGGTTCGTGGCAACCAGGTTGGAGCCGCCTGTCGTGCCAGAGGTCGCCGCATAGGTGGTGGCGGACGCAGCGCGGGCCGCAGCCGCGATAGACGGATCGACCGGCAGGTTCGTCGGGATGAAGAACCCCTCGGTGTCGCGGTTGGTGCGCTCGGCGATCTGCCGCGAGCACTCCGCCTCGAACCCGGCCTTGCTCCAGTCCTTCGACAGCGACGCGCGGATTGCGCGGATGATCGAATACTGGCGCAGCTCGTTGCGCGACGCATCGATGTGGCCGGCATCCGGCCCGGACGCGGCAACCGGCGTCGAGCGGCCCTCGATGTTGTCCAGGAACTGGCGCTGCGCGGCTTCCATGCCGACGCCGTCGTCCACCAGCTTGCGGGCGAGGTCCGGCAGCCCGAACCGCGCGCCCCAACCATTGATCGCGGCGATGCGCTCGCGCTCGGCCCGGGTGGCATCGGTCGCGGCCGCGCTGCGGGCGGCTTCGATCGCGGCCGGGTCGGTCGTCGGCGCGGCAGGGGTCGCAGGATTGTCGTTCGGCATGGTGGTGCTCCTGGTGGCCGGCTGCGCCGGAATTGCGGGCGGGTCGATCGGGGTGATGGAAACGTCATGCTCGGCGTCGAGCTCGGCACGGCCGATGCCGACCGTGTGGTCGGCAGCCACGGGGGCGAGGCTGATCTCCTGGGGAAGCCAGCGCGTGACGCGATACTGGCGCTCGCCGTCCTTCTTCTCCTCGGCCATGTCGAGGATCCGGTAGCCGACCGAGACACCCTTCACGATGCCGTCGCGGACCAGCTCCATCGCCTCGTCGCCCGCCGGGGTGCGGGCGAACCGGACGCGGGCATGGCCGCGCCTGTCGGGTCCGATCGAGGCGCTCTCGACCACGCCGCGAACATCGCCGTTGCCGTGGTTCCAGAGCAGCGGCGCGCCGCTCTGCATCCGGCTGAGGTCGACAGCGCCGGGCTCGTGCGAGAGGATCTCGCGGCCGAACCACTGATCGACCGGCTCCTCGCTGGAAAACGAGAGATCGACCGTGCGCGTGTCGGGATCGACCGACGCGCGGGTGATGGGCAGGAATCGGAACTGGCTTTTCAGCTTCATCGGCTCGGCATCTCCATCCGGGAGACTACCGGGCGCGTCGCGTCGCCGTATCGCGGGTTATTGCGGGTTTTTTGTAGTGGAAGGTGCGCCGGCGGCCGGGGCGGCGGCTGCTGGTGGGGCTGCCGCCGGCTTGTTGCCGGACAGGACCGGCTTGCCGTTATCGTCGATTTCCTGCCCGGGCTTCAGCTTGTTCGCCGCCGCCGGCTCGGCCGTGTAGCCGGGTCCGGCAGCCTGCGGTGGCGCCTCCCCGAGCGCGTAGCCCGTATCGGTCGGCAGCGCGCGCTGCGCCATACCCTTCTGGTCGACCTGCGAGGGATCGGTGTCGAAGACCATCTGCTTGTCCTTCGCGAACTTCACCTCACGCTCGCGCCGCTCCATCAGCTCGCCGAAATCGTGGCCGTGCTGCTCGACCACGTCCTCCATCGTCGAGAAGCCGGCGCGCACCTGGTTGACGTAGGCCGAGACCTCCTTGTCCGGGTCGACAAAGCCCCAGCCGCGCGGGCGCCAGTGGATCTGCTCGAGGACTCGCTCCGGCGCCTGGGCATAGCCGGGGATCGAGATCTCGCCGGACAGCACGGCCATATCCAGCCATGCCGCGAACACCCGCTCGTGGAACTGCTCGATCACCCAGTCCTGCAGCACGCGCCAGACCTCGATGTCGTCGAGGCGGGCGAGGCGATCGCTGCTGTAGTTCGACTTGCTGTAGTCCTTCGACAGGCTCGAGTACGACACGCCCAGGCCCGCCGCGACGCCGCGCAGCATCAGGGACATGAAAGGGTCGAGCGTGCCGTTCGGCCGGTTCGGGGCGAAGCCGGTGAATTTCTCGCCGGTGCCGAGCTTCCGGATCATGCCCGGCGCGAACTCGTCAACCGCCTGGCCGTCCATGACGGTGTCTGGCTCGTCATCCGGGTTCATCGGCTCGGGCGTCTCGATGAACCCCATCAGCGCAGCCGTCGCGCGCGCCGCGACCACCTCGGACTCCTCGAAGCCCTCCATGTGGTGCAGCCGCTTCAGCGCCGTGTGAAACCAGCTGATGCCGCGCGTCTGCGGTGCCCGGTCAGAAACGAACAGGTGGATGATCTCCGCCGCCGGCACGCGCAGCAATCGCGAGGGCTGCTGATAGGCGAACATCAGATCGCCAGGGTGGTGGGGATACATCCAGTAGGCGACCGGCCGCTGCCACTTGTCGACCTCGACGCCCATGCGAACGGGATTCTCGCCGTCGCGTCCGGTGCGGTATTCGGAGCACTGGTCCGCCTCGATCACCTCGAGCGCCAACGGCACGCGCGAGGTGCCGAACTTCTGCCGGACCAGGCGCACGAAGATCTCGCCGGACTCGACAGTCTCGTTCAGCAGAAGCCGCTCGATCTGCTTGAAGCTGAGCTTGCCCGCCGTGTGGCAGTTCTGCGCCTTGCACCAGCGGCGCCAGGCGCGCTCGATCTCCTCGTTCAGATCGTCGTTGTATTTCTCGCCGCGGAGCATCTTGATCTTGGGCTGCAGCTTCACGCCGCGGCCGATCACATTGTTGGCGATCAGTCGCTTGGCGTTCTTCGCGTAGTCGTTGTCGCGGCAGAGCTGGCGGGCGCGGTTGCGCAGGGCGCGGATCGAGGTGAACGCCTCGGAGTCCTGGCTGGTGCTCTGGGCGATCCAGTCGGCGGTGAGGCGGTCGAAGAAAGCGCCGCCATACATGCGCTGCCCGCGGCGCGGCGTGGTGATCGTCGGCTCGATGCGCGTGCCGCGCGATGCCGGCGTTGCCGCGCCGAAGATCCTGTCGAGAATGCCCATTACCAGTTCCCGTTCGGCCAGGGTGAATTCGACGGCCGGAAGACCGTGAAGCGTTCGGTCGGATCGCCGAGGCCCTGCTTGATTCGCTCGGCCCGCACCTCGCGGGCATAGATCTCGAGGTAGTAGGAGCGCAGCTGGATCATCTCCTTGACCGTGTGCTTGCGCAGCGAGCGGCCGGCGATCGAGAACTCGACCGCGGCACCGCCCTGGGTGCGCCGGAGCATCTCGGCATCGATCGCATCGACGATCTGCTTGGCCTGCGACCGCCCGTCATAGGGCGCCTGGATGCCGGCGAGGTTCGGCTGAACGAAGACCTGCCCGCGGCCGATGGTGACCAGCGTGCCGTCTGCGGCGCTCTTGGCAGTGCACTGCCAGTCGTAGCGGCCTGCCGCCAGCGTTGCGGTGTCGGCGCCGGTGGCCACCAGCTGCCAGCCGCCGTCGATATCGGTCGAGGCGATGTCGAGCGATGCCGCCCCGCGCAGGGAATAGGTCAGCGACCAGGCGCCGGGCGTGATCGGATTGCCTTGCGGATCGCGGGTCGCCTGATCAACCCATGTGACCGTGTCGCCCGCCGTCCAGATCCCGGGAATTCGCACCGCACCTCACCACTTGTTCACCCAGCCACGTCGCCGCACCGCGATTTTAGGCGCTGTCTTGCGCTCGGTATCGACAGTTACTGCGGGTTTTTCGTGCTCTGTGTCGGGTTTTGCCGGGCTCAGCTTTGCGACAGCCTCGTCCAGGCGCGCGCGGAGCGTCT
>Ga0315298_1003538_pt1 | contig 24704 bp, 23 predicted proteins | sample WHS_1_MG_FD_203077 | JGI IMG/M metagenome (GOLD analysis project Ga0315298, IMG submission 203077) | Extremophilic microbial mat communities from Washburn Hot Springs, YNP, Wyoming, USA - WHS_1_MG | ecosystem: Environmental > Aquatic > Thermal springs > Hot (42-90C) | place: USA: Wyoming...
ATTCATATGGCACATCCTATACAATGTGACATCTTATAGGAAGCCTAAGCGTAGCTAATCCGCGTGTCGCCAACTGGATGAGCAGACAGCACGGGACCGTAACTTGTTGATTAAGAAGGACTGGTGGCCAGGGGCGGAATCGAACCACCGACACGCGGATTTTCAGTCCGCTGCTCTACCAACTGAGCTACCTGGCCGCCGGAGGAGGGGCCGCGTATTAGACCGGGCCCCGACCGCACCGTCAAGGCGGACAGGATCGTCGGCCCCGAACCCGTTTCCGGGCCCCCACCCCATTCCTTGGGCGCGCTGCGCCCCCCGCCGATCCCTTCACTGGAACCCCGATCACGTCCGGCGGTCCGTCCTTCGGAGGACACCGGACCCTGCCACCTCTCCCATCCGGGGGAGGCCGCCGCCCGGAAGCCGGGAGACCCGGCGCTTTGTACGCTGCGCAACGCGCTAGACTGCAAGGTCGCGCCGATATGGAAATCCTGCGCAAGAGGTTCGAGCCCGTCGATCGCCGCCCAGACACCGCGGCGCGCGATGCAGCGCCCCGGCGCGCTCGGCTCGAGGGTTCACCTGGAACGCGAGAGACCTATCGCCATGAGCACAGCGGCCGACACCGGCCTCACGCCCCGCCTGGCATCGGCGGCGGACCTCATCCCCTGCACCGAGGAGCTGACCCATATCAATGAGTCGCTGCACCGACAGGAGGCGCTGCTCGCGGCCTCGGCCAAGGCGAGCCGCATGCTGCTCGAAGCCCCCGACGTGCGCAATGCCATTCCCGAGGTGCTGCGCCTGATCGGCGAGGCCGCACACGTCGACCGGGTAAACGTCATGCTCTCGCGCAGCGGTCCGGAGGGCGAGCCGCTGCTGGTTGTGGTCGGAGAGTGGACCGCCCAAGGCGTGCCGCCGCACATCAATGATGCCGAGGCCCGCGCCTGCGACGAGCGGGAGATTTCCGCCGTGTCGAGCGAGCTGCGCGCCGGTCGCAGCGTGTGCATCAACCCCATCGAATCCAGCGCAGGCTGCACCCGGGCGGCGCGCTTCGAAGGTATCGGGACCAAGAGCAAAGCCGTGGTGCCCATCGCGGTGGCCGGGGAGTTCATCGGCGTCATCGGCCTCGACAACACCCGCCAGCGCCGCGCGATCGAGCCGGCCGAACTCTCCGCGCTCGAGACCGCCGCGAGCGTGATCGGCGCGGCCCTGCACCGCCAACGGCTGCTCGATGACATGCGCCGCGAGCGCGAACGCGCCGCCGAGGAGCACGCCACCGAGCTCGCCAAGGCCAACGTCGTCATCCGTAGCAACCTCGAGCGCCTGGCGAGCGAGCCGGACCTCAACGGGTTTCTCGGCCATCTGCTGCTCGAGGCCACCCGCCAGTTCAATGCCGCTTCGGGCGCCTTCGTCGTCTCGCGCGACAGCCTGCAGGAGTGGCGCATCGCCGCTCACGTGGTCGAAGGGAAGCTCGAGGAGCCGCCGTACCCGATCAGCGTGCCCACCGGCTCGCCGTTCGGCAACCGCTTCGGCCAGCCACACGAGCCGATGTACCTCGACATCGCCCAGCAGCATCAGGAGTTCTGGCCCGGCATGCTCGCCTTCGACCGGCGCGAGGGTTACGTCGGCAAAGTCGTCTATCCGCTGGTGTTCGGTTCGCGCAACGTCGGGTTCTTGATTCTGCGCTTTCGCCGCAAGGCCGAGGACGTCCCGCACAGTGAGCTGCTCGTAGCTCTCGCCCAGCAGGCCACCTTGGCGGTGCAGCTGACGCGCCTGGCCTATCAGGCGAAGGAAGCCGCGGTGCTGGTCGAGCGCGCCCGCATCGGCCAGGAAATCCACGACGGCCTGGCGCAGGCGTTCACCGGCATCCTGATGCAGCTCGGCGCGGTCGAGGAAGACCCGCCCTGCAAGAACAAGAACTCCAACCTCGCCATCGTGCTGACGCGCATCCGCGATCTGGCGCGTGACGGCCTCGCCGACGCGCGCCGCTCGGTGATGGCGCTCAGGCTCGATCAGACCCGGCGCACGGGACTGGAGCTCGCGCTGCGCCAGCTGGCCGAGCGCTCGACCGTGCCCGGCGGGGTGACCAGCACGTTCAGCGGCGATGAGATCAATACGGGCCTGAAACCCGAGCAGGAGCACGAACTGCTGCGCATCGCCCAGGAGGCGGTGAGCAACGCGGTGCGTCACGCGCGTCCGAGCACGGTGCGCATTTCGATGACCGACGATGACACGCACTGGGTCATGGCGATCGAAGACGACGGCCGCGGCATGGGCCAGAGTCCCGAGCGGCACGAGCGCCAGGGCTTCGGACTGACCAGCATGCGCCAGCGCGCCACCGACATCGGCGGCGAATGGCGCATCGAGAGCCGCCCCGGGTCCGGGACCCGCGTGAGCGTGCGGATACAGAAGCGGAGAACCTGATGGCGGCTGAACTGCACAAGAAGATCCGGGTCATTCTCGCGGACGACCACCCCGTGGTGCGCGACGGACTCGCGGCGATGGTGAACCAGCAGCCCGACATGGAGGTGGTCGCCGAGGCCGGCGACGGTGAAGCGGCGCTAACGCTGTTCGAGCAACACCACCCCGACGTGATGGTGCTCGATCTGCGCATGCCCAAGCGCGACGGCCTCGCCGTCGTGCAGCGCGTGATGGAGATCAACCCCAAGGCGCGCCTGCTCATCATGACCACCTACGACGGCGATGAGGACATCTTCCAATGCCTCTCGCACGGCGCCAAGGGCTACATCCTGAAAGATGCGCCGCGGCCGGAGATCCTCTCGGCGATCCGCGCGGTGAGCGAGGACCGTCCCTATACCTCCTCGACCGTGGCGGCCAAGGCGCTGCAGCGCATGGCCAAGCCCAGCCTCACCGAGCGCGAGCTCGACGTGCTCGAGCTGGTCGCCCAGGGGCGAAGCAACAAGGACATCGCGCGGCGGCTCTCGATCACCGAGGGCACCGCCAAGACCCACGTGAAGTCGATCCTCACCAAGCTCGATGCCATCAGCCGCACCGAAGCGGTGGCGGTGGCGCACAAGCGCGGGCTGATCCGGCTTTAGGGGTGCGCACGGCGGGCGGCCGCGCTGCCCGGCGGTGACCATTCTGTGACACCTCGGACGGGCATTCGTGGTGTCCTTGAAACTATGGAACAGATCGGGGTCGTCGGCATTTCCTACCGGCACGCGGGCGTCGATCAGGTCGCCCGCCTGTCCATCGAGCGCACCGAGCTGCAGGAGCGCCTGCCGGCGCTGCGCGCCGCGCTCGGGGTCTCGGAATTGCTCTACCTCGGCACCTGCAACCGCGTCGAGCTGCTCTACGCCACCGCCGATGGCCTCCCGGCCGGCGATCTGCGGGCCGAGGTGCTCGAGCAGCTGAGCGGCGAGCCCGCCTCGCCCGGCCACGCGCCGCGGCTGCTGCGCGCCTGGGCAGGCGAGTCGGCCATTGAGCACGTGCTGCTGGTGGCCTGCGGCTTGGATTCGGCACAGGCCGGGGAGCGCGAGATCGCCGCGCAGCTGCGCCTCGCCTGGGAGAGTGCCCGCGAGGCCGGCACCAGCGGGCCGCTGCTGAACCGGCTGCTGGGCGAGGCGCTCGGCATTGCCAACCGCGTGCAGCGGCTGAGCTCCGGGGTGCGCGCCCCGTCGCTCGCCGATCTCGCCGTCGATCGCATGCTGCGCCACCTTGGCACCGCCCGCCCCACCGTCGCGCTGCTCGGGGTATCCCCCATGACGCGCCGCTGCGGTCTGGCCCTCACCGCCGCCGGGGTCCCGCTGCTCATCGTCAACCGCACGCTCGCGGCCGCTGAAGCGTTCGCCGAGGAGACCGGCGGTCGCGCCCTGGCGCTCGAGGCGTTCCGTGAGCGGCCCGAGCCGGTCGCAGGACTGATCCTCGCCGCCGGCGGCGGCACGACACTGCTCGGCGAAGAGACGCTCGAGCGACTCGCCGCGGCGCGCCGCCCGCTCGCGATCGACTTCGGCGTCCCTCCGAACCTTGATCCCGGCGCGGCGCGGCACGCACACGTCGAGCGCATCGGCATGGATGAGCTGGTTCAGGCCGTCGAAGAACAGCGCCTCGGCGAACTGCTGCGCCTCGCACCGGTGCGCGCCGCCATCGACGAGCAGCTCGCCCGCCTGCGCGCGGAGATGGCGAGCCGCGCCATCGGCCCGCGGCTCGCCGAGCTGCGCGAGACGTTCGAACGCATCGCCGCTGAGGAGGCCGAGCGGGCGCTCGGCACCCATCTGCACGACCTCGCGCCGGCGCAGCAGGAGGCGGTGCGCCGGCTCACCGAGCGCGTGGCGCACAGTCTGGTGCATCTGCCCATCTCTGGGCTGCGCGCCGCCGCACCCCACACCACCGCCGAAGTGCTCGAGGCCTTCTTCCGCGAGGCGCATCTGCACCGGCGCGGCGGCCCGCACGACCCCTCATCGTCCGAACGAACTGCCCCCTACTCCTCATGAACCATCCTCGTTCCGAACAGCTCTACACCCGCGCCCGCGCGGTCATCCCCGGTGGCGTCAACTCGCCCGTGCGAGCCTTCCGCGCCGTCGGCGGCACGCCCTTGTTCATCGCCCGCGGCGAGGGCCAGTACCTCATCGATGCCGACGGACGGCGCTACCTCGACTTCGTCGGCTCCTGGGGTCCGCTGATCCTCGGCCACGCCCACCCGGAGGTGATCCGCGCGATCGGCACGGCCGCCGCCGGCGGCACTACCTTCGGCGCACCCTGCGCCGGGGAAGTGGAGCTCGCCGAGCGTGTCGTGGCCGCCTACCCGGGGATCGAACAGGTGCGCTTCGTCTCCTCGGGCACCGAGGCGGTGATGAGCGCCATTCGCCTGGCACGCGCGGTCACCGGGCGGGACCTGATCGTGAAGTTCTCCGGCTGTTATCACGGCCATGCGGATCACCTGCTGGTCGCGGCCGGCTCGGGGCTCGCCACCTTCGGGCGGCCCTCTTCGGCCGGTGTACCCGAGCCGTTCACCGCCTGCACGCGCGTGCTGCCGCTCGATGACGAGGCGGCCATTGCGGCGCTGATGGCGCGCGAGGGGGCCCAGATCGCCGCTGTCATCATCGAGCCGGTACCGGCCAACCACGGCCTGCTGCCGCAGCGGCGCGAGTTCCTCGAGCGGCTGCGCGAGCTGACGCGGGCACACGGCACGCTGTTGATTTTCGATGAGGTGATCTCGGGGTTCCGGCTGGCGCGCGGCGGAGCGGCCGAGCGGCTCGGCATCACGCCGGACCTCGCCACCTTCGGCAAGGTGATCGGCGGCGGTCTGCCGGTCGGCGCCTTCGCCGGCCCGCGGGCGCTGATGGCGCGGCTCGCGCCGGACGGGGATACCTACCAGGCCGGCACGCTCTCGGGCAATCCGGTCGCCATGGCGAGCGGGATCGCAACGCTCGACGTGTTGACCCGCGAGAACGGCTGGCAGCGGCTCGAGACGCTCGGCGAGACGCTCGAGGCGGCGCTGCGGCCGGTGCTGGCCGGCGCACCCTTTCCGGTGCACCTGGTGCGGGTCGGCTCGCTCTTCTGGCTGTCGATGCACGGCGGCGGCGCGCCGCGCACGGCGGCGGCCCTCGAGGAGAGTGCGAGCGCGCGCTATGGACGGCTGTTCCACGCGCTGCTCGAGCAGGGCATCTACTTTCCGCCCTCGGCCTACGAGGCCTGCTTCCTCTCGCTTGCGCACCGGGACGCGGACGTGCGCACGTTGATCCGCGGACTGCAGCACGCGTTCGCGGCGGCCGCATGACGCAACGGGCGATCAAAGTCCCGCGCGTCCTGCAGATCACCGTCATGGTGCTGGTGCTCGTCTGCACCGTGCAGGTGGGCTGGTGGATCTACGACCAGCACCGCTACGCGGTGGAGAAGGTCGCCGAACTGCAGCGCGCATACCGGCAGCAGGCCGCTGCGGCGCGCGCGCTGCTCGTCGCCGGCGTGCCGGTCGCGCGCGTCCAGACGCTGCTGCCCGGTGTCGAACTGACACCCGACGGGGCGCGACCGAGTCCAGCGGCCGAGCATCGCCTGCTCACCGAGGAGCATCTGCGCATCGAGCAGTACGCCTGGGAAGGCGCGTTCTTCCTGTTGGCACTCGGCGCCTGCATCGTGATCATCGCGCTCGCGCTGCGCGCCGAGGCGCTGGTGATGCTCGAGCAGGACAACTTCCTCGCCATGGTGTCCCATCAGTTCAAGACGCCGCTTGCGAGCCTGCAGCTGTCGCTCGAGACGCTCGCGCTGCGCCCGACCTCCGCACAGCAGACCCAGGTGCTCACCGAGCGGATGCTCGCGGATCTCGAGCGCATGGAAGGCATGGTGAGCCGCATCCTCGAGAGTGCGCGCCTGGATCGGGGCCGCGTCGAGCTGCGTCACGAGCCGGTCGATCTGGCGAGCGCCGTGCGCCGCGCGAGCGCCTCGGCCGAGGAGCGCGCCGCTCAGGCGCACATCAAGATCACCACCGAGATCGACCCGGGGCTGGTGGTGCTCGCCGACCCGCTCGCTCTCGACGTCGTGCTGCGCAACCTGCTCGACAATGCGCTCGCCGCCGTCGCGCCGGTCGGCGGCGGTCACATCGCATTTGCGGCACGGCGCGCCGAGGCCTCCGTGGAGCTGACGGTGAGCGACACCGGCGTGGGCTTCCGGCCGGCCGACGGGGTGCGCCTGTTCGAGAAATTCACGCGGCTGCAGCCGGGCGGTGGCAGCTATCACGGCACGGGACTGGGACTGTACATCGTGCGGCGGCTGATGCATCTGATGGGCGGGCGGGTGAGCGCCGAGAGCGCCGGCGCCGGCCAGGGCTCGCGCTTCGTGTTGGTCTGGCCGGCGGCGCCGGCGGAGTCGGCATGAACGCCGCGGGCGAGGCGGTCCACCACATCCTGGTGGTCGAGGATGATCCGCACCTCGCTGCAGGCGTGGTCGAGAACCTGCGGGCCGAGGGCTACGCGGTCGAACGGGTCGACAACGGCCGCGCCGCGCTGGAAGTGCTCGAGACGGACGCTTTCGCGCTGGTGCTGCTCGACGTCATGCTGCCGGAACTCGACGGGTTCACGGTGTGCCGCACGCTGCGCGAGCGCGGCGACAACACCCCGGTGCTGTTCCTGACCGCGCGCGGCGATCCGGCCGACCGGGTGCGCGGCCTGGAGGCCGGCGGTGATGACTATATGCCGAAGCCGTTTCATCTGAAGGAGCTGCTGCTGCGGGTGCGCGCCATTCTGCGCCGCTGGGACTGGTACCACAGCGCCGCGGCCGAAACCTCCGTGCTGCGCTTCGGGGAGAACGAGGTGGACTTCCGTGCCTTTCGCGCCCGGGCCTGGAACGGTCTGACGCAGGAGCTCACCGAGAAGGAGGCGATGATCCTGAAGGTGCTCGCCGAGCATCCCGGGCAGATCGTCTCGCGCGAGGACCTGCTCGAGCGCGTGTGGGGCTACGACGTGTTTCCCTCCACGCGCACCGTCGACAACTTCATCCTGCGGCTGCGGCGGCGCTTCGAGCGCGACCCGGCCAACCCGCGCCACTTCCTCACCGTCTGGGGCGTGGGCTACCGCTTCCTCATCGAGGCCGAATCATGATCGGGAACGTACTGCGCATCGGCACCCGCGCCTCGGCGCTCGCGCTGTGGCAGGCGCGGCACGTCGAGGCGCTCCTGCGCGCCCTGCCGGGCGCGCCCGCGATCGAACTGGTGCCCATCGTCACCACCGGGGATCTGCAGACCGAAGTGCCGCTGTGGGCGGTGCGCGGTCGGGCATTCTTCACCAAGGAGCTCGACCGCGCGCTCATCGATGGACGCATCGACCTGGCCGTGCACAGCCTGAAGGATCTGCCCACCGAGCTCGAGCCGGGGCTCGCGCTCGCCGCCGTACTCGAGCGCGAGGATCCGCTCGATGCGCTCGTGAGCCAACAGGGTACACCGCTCGCCGCGCTCGAGGCCGGCGCGCGGGTCGGCACCAGCAGCCTGCGCCGCCGTGCGTTTCTCGCCCGGGTGCGACCGGATCTTAAGCTGTTGGAACTGCGCGGCAACGTACCGACCCGCATCGAGCGGCTCGAGCGCGGCGAGTACGACGCAATCGTGCTCGCCGCGGCGGGTCTGAAGCGCCTCGGGCTTCAGACCCGCATCAGCGAGCGGCTCTCGCCTGAGGATTTTCCGCCCGCGGTCTCGCAGGGCGCGATCGGCATCTGCACCCGCGAGCGCGACGCGGACACGCGCGTCTGGGTGAGCCGGCTCGAGCACGCCCCGACGCGACTCGCCGCCACGGCCGAGCGTGCGCTGCTGCGGCGCATCGAGGGCGGCTGTCAGGTGCCGCTCGGTGCGTTCTCGACCCTCGAAGGCACTGAGCTCACTCTGCGCGCCGTGGTGTGCGCACTTGACGGCCGCAGCAGCCTCAGCGCCACGGGCACTGCGCCGGCCAGGCCCCCCGAGGCGCGCGCGCTCGGGGAGCGTCTGGCCGAAACCCTGATTGCGCAGGGCGCCGGCCGGCTGATCGCCGCGCAGCGTGCCGCGCAGCAGGACGCAAACGCGTGAGCGACGCCGCCCGCCCCGTCGTCGTGACGCGCGCCGAAGCGCCCGGCAGCGGCTTGAGCGGCGAGTTGGCTCGTGTCGGTCTCGCGGCACTGCATTGGCCGGTAATCAACATCGAACCGGCGCCGCCCGACACGTGGCGCGAGACGCTCGAGGCGATCGACACGTTTGACTGGATCGTGTTCACGAGTGCGCATGCCGTGGAAGCGTTCACCGATGCACTGCCGACGCCACCGCGCGCGCGCATCGGCGCCGTCGGCCCCTCGACCGCCGAGGCGCTGCGCGAGCGCGGCTGGCGAGTCGATCTGACCGGGTCCGGCGGTGCGCAGGGTCTGCTCGGCGCACTCGCCGAAGCCGGCGTGCGCGGCCAGCGCGCGCTGCATCCGGCCGGCTCGCGCGCCCTGCCCACCCTGCCGGCTGGACTGCAGCAACTCGGCGCAACGGTGCTGAGCTGTGTCGTGTACCGCACGGTCGCCAGTACACTCGATGTCGGCGAGTGCCGCCGCTGGATCGCCCGGCGGGGCGTCGGCGCGGTGACTTTCGCGAGCCCCTCGGCCGTCACCGAATTGGAACAGGCGCTCGGCGAGCGGGACTTCTCGCAGCTGCTCACCGACGCACCCGCACTGGCCATCGGACCGACCACCGCGCGCCAGCTCACCTCGCGCGGCGTGACGGCCGTGACGTCCTCTGCTCCCACGCTGCGCGCGCTCGCACTCGCCTGCCGCACGCTGCATCGAGGGGTATCCCCGGGTTCGCCTGAGGCGGACTCCGAATCTTTAGCGGCGCTCAGCGCCGAATCGAGGCCTTCGTCATGAACTTCCCTGCCGTCAGACCGCGCCGCACCCGCCAATCGGACCTGTGGCGGCGCATGGTGCGCGAGACGCGTCTCACGCCCGATCAGCTGATCTATCCGTTGTTCGTCGTGCCCGGCCGCGGCGTGCGCCATCCGGTGCAGAGCATGCCCGGAGTCTGTCAGTTGTCGGTGGACGAGGCCGTCAATGAAGCGCGCGCCATCGAGCAGGCCGGCCTGCCGGCGGTGCTGCTGTTCGCAGCTCCAGATCACAAGGACGCCGAGGCGAGCGCCGCCCTCGATCCACACGGACTCGCCGCCGAGGCGATCGCCGCGATCAAGGCCGCCTGCCCGAAGCTGCTGGTGTGGGCGGACGTGTGCCTGTGCGGGGCGACCGACCACGGCCACTGCGGCCACGTGCGACCCGGCGGGGTGATCGACAACGACTCCTCGGTGCAGACGCTCGCGCAGGTGGCGCTGAACTACACCCGGGCCGGCGCCGACGCGGTCGCGCCGAGCGACATGATGGACGGGCGCGTCCAGGCGATCCGCGCGCTGCTCGACCGCGAAGGATTCTCGATGACACCGATCGTGTCCTACGCGGCGAAGTACGCCTCGGCGTTCTATGGACCGTTCCGTGAAGCCGCCGAATCCGCCCCGGCGTTCGGCGACCGGCGCAGCTACCAGATGGACCCGGCCAACGGACGCGAAGCGCTGCACGAGGTGTTGCTCGATGTGGCCGAAGGCGCCGACCTGGTGATGGTCAAGCCCGCGGGCCCCTACCTCGACATCATCCGTCAGGTGCGCGATGCGGTGCGCCTGCCGGTGGTGGCCTATCAGGTGAGCGGGGAGTTCAGCCTGATCAAGGCGGCCGCCGAGCGCGGCTGGATCGATGAGCGCGCCGCGGTGCTCGAGACACTGACCGGCATACGCCGCGCCGGCGCCGATCTCATCATCACGTACTTCGCGCCCCAGGTGGCGCGCTGGCTCGGCGCATGAGTACCGACACGCCGGTCTTCCTCGCCGCCTGCCGCCGCGAGCCGGTGCCGTACACACCCATCTGGATCATGCGCCAGGCGGGCCGCTACCTGCCGGAGTACCGCGAGGTGCGCGCCAAGGTGTCTTTCGAGGCCCTGACGCGTACCCCGGAGCTCGCCGCGGAAGTGACGCTGCAGCCGCTGCGGCGCTTTGCGCTCGATGCCGCCATCCTCTTCAGCGACATCATGACGCCGCTGCAGGGCATGGGCATTGACCTGACGTTCGAGCCCGGCCCGGTGGTGCGCGCGCCCATCCGCACTCGCTCGGCCGTCGAGGCGCTGCGCGCGCTCGAGCCCGAGCGCGACGTGCCGTTCGTGCTTCAGAGCATCCGCCTGATCCGCGCCGCCGCGCCGCGCGGGGTGCCGCTGATCGGTTTCGCCGGCGGCCCGTTCACACTCTTCTGCTACCTGGTCGGGGGGCGGCCGTCGAAGGAGTTCGAAGCCGCACGGGCGTTCCTCTATGCCGAACCCGAGGCGGCCACCGCCCTGCTCGATCGACTCGCGGACGCCATGGCCGCGTACCTCGCCGCCCAGGCCGCCGCCGGCGCCCAGGCGCTGATGCTGTTCGAATCCTGGGGCGGCCTGCTCGCCCCGCCGCAGTTCGAGCGCTTCGCACTGCGTGCGGCACGCCGCACGCTCGCGACACTGCGCGGCTGCGGCGTGCCGCTCATCTACTACCTCAACCAGGGCAGTGCGCTGCTCGCGCAGCTCGCGCCGATGGAAGCCGACGTCATCGGTCTCGACTGGCGCACACCGCTCGGCACGGCGCGGCGGATCCTCGGCCCCGACAAGGCGGTCCAGGGCAATCTCGATCCGGCGGCCCTGTTCGCGCCGCCCGAGGTGCTGGCGGCGGAGGCCGAACGGGTGCTGCGCGAAGCCGGCGGTGCGCCGGGGCACATCTTCAACCTCGGCCACGGGATCTGGCCGCACGCCGATCCACAGGCGGTCGCTCGGCTGGTGGACGTCGTGCACGAGCGTTCGGCCCGCCGGACCGGCACATGAGCGCACTGCAGACGCCGCTCGCGGAGGCGGCCGCGCAGTACTTCCGCGACCTGCAGGGACGGATCTGCGCCGCGTTCGAGGCGTTCGAGCCCGAAGCACGCTTCGAGCCGCGCCGCTGGAGCCGCCCGAGCGGCCATCGGCTCGAGGGTGGCGGGGAGTCGCGCCTGATGCGCGGCGCGGTGTTCGAGAAGGTCGGCGTCAACGTCAGTCACGTCTGGGGCACCTTCTCCGAGCAGGCGCGCGCACAGATGCCCGGCGCGGCTGAATCCGACGGCCGCTTCCTCGCCTGCGGCCTCTCGCTCGTGACGCACATGAGCAATCCTTACGTGCCCACGGTGCACATGAACCTGCGGTATCTGCACACGAGCCGCGGCTGGTTCGGCGGCGGGGCGGACCTGACGCCGACGTTTCCGTTCGAGGAGGACACCCGAGCCTTCCATGAGGCGCTGCGGGGCGCCTGCGACACCTACCGGGCGGATGCCTACGAGACGTTCAAGGCCTGGTGCGACCGGTACTTCTACCTGCCGCACCGGCACGAGCCGCGCGGCGTGGGCGGCATCTTCTTCGATGAGCTCGCCGGGCCGGACCCCGGGCGCGATTTCGCGTTCGTACGCGCGGTGGGCGAGGCCTTCCTCGCGGTCTACCCCGCCCTGGTGTCGCGTCGACAAGACACCCCCTACGACGAGGCCGCCCGCGAACGGCTGCTGTACAAGCGGGGGCGGTACGTGGAGTTCAACCTGGTCTATGATCGCGGCACACGGTTCGGCTTTCAGACGGATGCAGACCCCGAGGCCTACCTGATGAGTCTGCCCCCGCTAGTCAGATGGTGAGACGAGTGGCTCGGATGATGAGGATATCGGTGCCGGCATTGTGCGCGCTGGCGGCCGTCGCGCTCGGCGCGTGCAGCCAGCAGAACGCGGAATTCCTGCCCGGCGGCTCGACGGGGCCGGCGGCGAGCGCGAGCACACCTGCGCCCGCACCGCCGCTGCCCGCGGCAGCCGAGCGGGCCTCCACCCTGATCGGGCTGCCCGTGGAGTCCCGCGCCGGTGATCCGCTCGGCACCGTGCAGGACATCGTCTTCGGCCGCGACGGCCGCGCGACGCACCTGATCGTGGCGCCGGCCTCGGGCAGCAGCGTCTCGAGCCTCACCCCCGTACCCTGGTCCGTGGCCCTGCGGCATCTGCACGGCGGGGCGCTCGTGTTCAAGCGCCACCGCTTCGCCGGCGCACCGGGATTTGCGCCCGGCCAGTGGCCCGCGCTCGGCAGCACGGACTGGAGCGCTGCGGCCGATGCCTACTGGTCCCGCACCGCCGGACAACCCTTCACGCCGGTCGACCCGACGGGCCGCTCGCGCGCCCGTCCGACCATGCACCTGTAGATGAAGGTCCTGCGCTGGAGCCTCGGCATCCTCGGCGCCGTGGTGCTGCTGCTTGCGCTCGCACTCTTCATCGTCACCCAGCTCATCAATCCTGACCGGTACCGCGGCGAGCTCGAACGCGTCGTTGCACGCGACACGGGACGGCCGTTGCAGATCGAGGGACATCTGCGGCTCGAGTGGTATCCGTGGCTGACACTGCGCATCGGGGCGGCCCGCCTGGGCAATGTCGCGCCGGTCCGGGGGCCGGACCTGCTGAGCTGGCACTCGGCGCGCCTGCCGGTGCGGCTGCTGCCACTGCTGCTGCACCGGCGGGTCGAACTGGGCACGATCCGGATCGACGGGGCCCACCTCCACCTGTGGCGCACCGCCGCCGGCACCGGCAACTGGCAGCCCCTGCTCGCCGGCGCCGCAGGTGGCACTTCGAGCGCCCCGCCGAGCCTCGGCGGCCTGGTGCTGCGTGACGCGACGCTGCAGTACACCGCCGCGAGTGGCGTGATCCGCCTGACGCACTGGCAGCTGCGCCTCGGCGCGTGGCAACCCGGTCGGCCGTTCGCGCTGGCCACCCGCTTCCGGCTGCATGCCCCGACTCTGCCCGCGGGCGGCGTGCCGATCGCCTTCCGAGGCCGGCACCTGGACGTGAGCTCCGCGCCGCTGACCCTGGCCGCACCCCACTGGCGGCTGACGGCGGCAAACGCCGCGCTGTCAGGATCCGGGCAGTTCACCGACCGGAACGCGCAGCCGCGAGGAACGGGCGATCTGACCGTACGCGTCCCCTCGGTGCGCGCGCTGATCAGCCAACTGGGATTGAAAATGCGCCTGCCGACGAACCCCGCCGCGCTCGGGCGGCTCGCACTCTCCGGTCACTGGAGCCTGCAGGGCAGCGCGCTGCGGATCGACCCGCTCACCGCGCAGCTCGATCAGACGACGCTCACCGGGTGGCTGGCGCACTCCGGGGGGGCGACAGCACTCTGGGCGTTCAACCTCAACGCCGACCGCATCAACTTCAGCCACTACCTGCCGCCGACCCGCCCACACGCTAAGCCGCTGAAACTGCCGCTCGCCCTGCTGCGCAAGCTGCACGTGCGCGGGGTCCTCACCGTGCAGCGCGCGCAGCTCGGCACCTCCACACTGCGCGACGCGCGCCTGCAAGTTCAGTGAGCCGCCCCCGACCGCAATCGCCGGCCGATCCCGGCGCGGCGCAGACCGGCGCAGCAGTGGCGCACGCGCTCATCGCTTGGCACGAGCGCTGCGGCCGCCACGATCTGCCCTGGCAGCACGAGCGCACGCCGTACCGCGTCTGGATCTCAGAGATCATGCTGCAGCAGACGCAGGTCAGCACGGTCATCCCGTACTACGAGCGGTTCATGCAGCGCTTTCCCGGCGTCACGGCGCTCGCCGCCGCACCGCTCGATGAAGTGCTGCATCTGTGGTCGGGCCTCGGCTACTACGCCCGGGCGCGCAACATGCACCGCGCCGCGCAGCAGGTGCGCGACGTGCACGGCGGATGCTTCCCGGAAACCTTCGAGGCGGTCGCAGCCCTGCCCGGGGTGGGCCGCTCGACGGCCGGAGCGATCCTGGCGCTCTCGCGCGCCGAACGCTTCCCCATCCTCGACGGCAACGTCCGCCGCGTACTCGCCCGGGTCTTCGAGGTGGACGGCGATCCGTCGGAAGCGGCCACCCTGACGCGCCTCTGGGCGCTGTCCGAGGCCTGCACGCCCGCGACGCGCACCGACGTCTACACGCAGGCCGTCATGGATCTCGGCGCCACGCTCTGCACGCGGCGCAACCCCAGCTGCGAGCGCTGTCCGCTCGCGTCGCTCTGCGGCGCACACCGCACTGGCCGCCAGCACGAACTGCCCGCACCGAAGCGCCGCCGGGCCCGGGCGCTGCGCCGGACCTGCCTGCTCGTCCTGCAGCGCCCCGATGGCGCGGTGCTGCTCGAGCGCCGGCCCGAGCGCGGCATCTGGGGCGGGCTGTGGAGCCCGCCGCAGTTCGACGATGCGGCCGCCGCCCGAGCCTGGCTCGGCTCGCGCCTCATTGCGGTGCCCGCGCTGCAGCCGCTCGCGGCGGTCGAACATGCGTTTACGCATTTTGACCTTGTCATGACGCCGCTTCTGGGCCATTGTTCGGGGTATGACGGCGCGCCGGATCCGGCGCAGTTCGCGTGGTACTCCCTCGCAGCGCCTGACGCGCTCGGCCTACCCGCTCCGATCCTGCGGTTCCTGCAACGCCTCTCGGCCGCGGCAACCCAGACACAACTTTTTGATTGAATTAATGTTTCCAGTCCGGAGGACGATGTGTCCCGCATGGTGCAGTGTGTCATTCTCAAGCGCGAGGCGCCCGGCCTCGACCGCCCGCCGTATCCCGGTCCGCTCGGCCAGCGCATCTTCGAGCAGGTCTCGCGCGAGGCCTGGACGCGCTGGGTGCAGCATCAGGTCATGCTCATCAACGAGTACCGCTTAAGCCCGATGGAGCCGAAGGCCCGCCAGTTTCTCGCCGCGGAAATGGAGAAGTTCTTCTTCGGCGCCGGCGCCGAGCGGCCCGAAGGTTACCGACCTCAGGAGCAGGACTGACGCCCCGATGCCCCAGACGCCCTCCGTTCTCGATCCCCGCGTCCGCGACGTCACCGAACGTATCCGCGAGCGCAGCCGCGAAACTCGCACCGCTTACCTCGAGCGCATGCGCGAGCAGGCGCGCGGGCCGGCCCGCACTCGCCTCTCCTGCACCAACCTGGCGCACGGCTTCGCCGCCGCCGGCCCCGACAAGGAATCGCTGAAGGCGCTGCGCTGGCCGAACCTCGGCATCGTCACCGCCTACAACGAGATGCTCTCGGCGCACCAGCCCTACGAGCGCTTTCCGGGTCTGATCCGTCAGGCGGCGCGCGAGGTGCACGCCACGGCGCAGGTCGCCGGCGGCGTGCCTGCCATGTGCGACGGCGTCACGCAGGGCCAGCCCGGCATGGAGCTGTCGCTGTTCAGCCGCGACGTGATCGCGATGGCCACCGGCATTGCGCTCTCGCACGGCATGTTCGATGCGGCGCTGTGCCTCGGGGTCTGCGACAAGATCGTGCCGGGCCTTCTGATCGGCGCACTCGCCTTCGGCCAGCTGCCGACGGTGTTCGTGCCGGCCGGCCCCATGCCCTCGGGCCTGCCCAACAAGGAGAAGGCGCGCATCCGCCAGCTGTTCGCCGAGGGCAAGGTCGGCCGCGACGCGCTGCTGCAATCGGAGGCCGACAGCTATCACTCGGCCGGAACGTGTACGTTCTACGGCACCGCCAACAGCAACCAGATGCTGATGGAGGTGATGGGGCTGCACCTGCCGGGCAGCGCGTTCGTACCGCCGAACACGCCCCTGCGCGATGCACTGACCGCTGCGGCCGCGCAGCGCGCCGCCAGCATCACCGCGCTCGGCTCGCAATACCTGCCGCTCGCACAGATCATCGATGAGCGCAGCATCGTCAACGCCGTAGTCGGACTGCTCGCCACCGGCGGCTCCACCAACCATACGCTGCACATCGTCGCCATCGCCAGGGCAGCCGGCATCCTCATCGACTGGAACGACTTCAGCGACCTGTCGGCGGCTGTGCCGCTGCTGGCGCGCATCTATCCGAACGGCAGCGCGGACGTGAACCACTTCCACGCCGCCGGCGGCATGGGCCTGCTGGTGCGCGAGCTGCTGAAGGCCGGACTGATGCACGCCGACGTGCTCACCGTGGCCGGCGCAGGCCTCGCGCGGTACGCCCAGGAGCCCTGGCTCGGCGAACAGGGACTCGCCTGGCGCGAGGCACCCGAGCACAGCGGGGACACGGAGGTGCTGCGCAGCGCAGCCGATCCGTTCAGCGCCGACGGCGGCCTGAAACTGGTGCAGGGCAACCTCGGGCGTGCGGTGGTCAAGGTGTCGGCGGTCAAGCCCGAGCACCGCTCGATCGAGGCGCCGGTGAAGGTCTTTCACAGCCAGGAGGACGTGCAGCGCGCTTTCAAACAGGGCGAGCTCGACCACGATGTGGTGGTGGTCGTGCGCTACCAGGGTCCACGCGCCAACGGCATGCCGGAATTGCACGGACTGACGCCGGCGCTGACCTCGCTGCAGAGCAAGGGCCACCGCGTCGCGCTGATCACGGACGGACGCATGTCCGGCGCCTCGGGCGTCGTGCTCGCGGCGATCCATCTGACGCCCGATGCGGTGTGTGGCGGCCCGATCGCCAAACTGCGCGACGGCGATGTGATTCGGCTCGACAGCCGCACGGGCGTGCTCGAAGCCCGAGTCAATGAGGACGAGTGGAGCCGGCGGGAATGCGCGAGCGCCGATCTTTCGGCCAACGCCTTCGGCATGGGACGGGAGCTGTTCGGCCTGTTCCGCGCGAACGCGGCGCCTGCGGAACAAGGCGGCGGCGTCTGTTAGTGCGCAGCGGGCGGCGCCGAGCCGCCCGCTGCCTCATGGCCCGGATCAACGGGAACCGGCACGCGCCCCGGCTCCCGCGAAGCGCAGGCAGTGCGCCAGCGGCGCTCAGGGCTTCCTGAAATACAACACGGCGCCGAGATAGCCGCCGTGATCGGTGAATTCCACGTGCAGATCGGCGATGCACGCGCGCTGCAACATCGAGAACAGCCGATCCAAACGGTAGTTGTTCATCTGCAGGTGCGGCGCCCATGGCCGCATCCCCTTGAACAGGTTGACCAGATACGATCCGAGGGGAACGCGCGAGACGAAGATCCCGCGCAGCGTCTGCCCGAGCCGACTCTTGGCGTACGTGAAATGCACCACACCGATGCCCCCCGGCGCCAGACGCGCCAGCAGCTGCGCAAATACCGCCTCGCCCCGCGCAACTCTCATGTGTTGAAAGACGATGTGGGAGTGGATGAAATCATAGGATCCGTCCAGCACGGAAGGATCGCGAACCAGGCTGACGTTACCCACTCCCTGAGTCTCGCAGTTGCGCCGGGCTTCGGCCAACATCGACGCCGAGATGTCGATGCCGGTCGCCTCACCCGAGCGCCGCGCCAGCGGGATCAGCAACCGGCCGACGCCGCAGCCGAAATCCAGCGCCCGCCGCGGCTTCAACGCGACACCGAGATGCCGCTCGACCGTGTCGATCACGGCGCGGATGCGCGCTTCACCGGACTGGAAGAACTGCTCGCGGGCCTCGGGGGTCAGGCTTCGGGTTCGATATTGAGGATGTCTGAGGACGCCGAAGTACGGATCCTTCCGGCCGATCTTCTCCCAATCCCTGTCCGGTTCGTTCAGCAACATTGCGACCCATCCCTGCCCCGAGCCTCGCGGCGATCCCAGCGTACCCCGACGTGATTAGACAGCGCACCGGCCGCCAGTTCCCCGGGGGACTTCGTCGCGCGACCGTACTGCCTGAGCGGACGCCATTCCCCCCGGACTCATGCCGGGCGGCACCGCCGGATCCTCCAGCGGGAACTACGGCGTGACCTCGCAGATGCGGTCCATTCGGGCACTGGAGTCGCGCCGGGATCATCCCGCCGCGCACGGCAGATCCTCAGCGCCCGTGCGCTGATGCCTTCAGGCTGAAAACATCACTGCAGGAAGCAAGGCCGGGCAGACGCCCGGCCGCCCTCAGGCGCCGGGTTTCTCCGGCAGCGCGATGCTGAACTCGAGCACCTCGTGCCCGGCTTCGCGCTCGAGATTGATCTGCACCGCTTCCGGGTCCACGTTGACGTACTTGTGGATCACCTGCAGCAGTTCACGCCGGAGCAGAGGCAGGTAGTCCGGTCCCCCGCGGCCGCCGCGCTCCTGCGCGACGATGATGCGCAAGCGCTCCTTGGCGATGTTCGCCGTCGAGGGCTTGCTGCGAAACATGGCCAACAGACCCATGGTCAGCCTCCGAACATGCGCGCAAAGAAGCCGCGCTTGGGTTCTTCGAGGAACCTCAGCGGCAGCTCCTCGCCGAGCAGGCGGGCCACCGCATCAGAGTATGCGGCCGCAGCGTCGCTGTCGTCGTTGAGGATCACGGGCACCCCGGAGTTGGAGGCCGCGAGCACGTCGGGGGATTCCGGCACCACGCCGATCACGTCGAGCCCGAGGATTTCCTTCACGTCCCCGACGCTCATCATCTCCCCGCTCGCCACGCGTCTCGGGTTGTAGCGGGTGAGCAGCAGGTGTTCCTTGACGCCGCCGTTGCCATTGGAGGAGCGATGGGTCTTGCTCGAGAGCAGACCGAGAATGCGGTCGGAATCGCGCACCGAGGAGACTTCCGGGTTGACGACGACGACGGCACGGTCGGCGAAGTACATCGCCAGGTGCGCACCCTTCTCGATGCCGGCCGGAGAGTCGCAGAGGATGTAGTCGAACCCATCGGCGATGAGTTCATCGAGCACCTTGCGCACGCCCTCTTCGGTCAACGCGTCCTTGTCCCGCGTCTGGGACGCGGCCAGCACGAACAGCGTCTCGATGCGCTTGTCCTTGATCAGCGCCTGCTTGAGCGTGCAGTCGCCGTTGATGACGTTGACGAAGTCGTACACCACGCGCCGCTCGCAGCCCATGATCAGGTCGAGGTTGCGCAGGCCGATGTCGAAGTCGATGACGGCCACGCGCTTGCCGCGCCGCGCCAGTCCGCAGGCCATGCTGGCCGAGGTGGTGGTCTTGCCGACCCCGCCCTTGCCAGAGGTCACCACGATGATTTCAGTCAAAGCTCGCTCCTAGAATGAGGTTCAGTGCCCCAGGCATACTCAAACGCCCAGGCGCTCGAAACGCAAGACGTCGCCATCCAGCCACGCCTGCACGGGTTTGCCCGCGAGCTCCGGCGGCAACGTCTCGAAGACGCGGAACACGCCGGCGATCGACACCAGCTCCGCGTGAAATTCCTGGCAAAACACTCGCGCCGCGGTGTCGCCGCGCGCACCGGCCACTGCCCGTCCGCGCAGCGCGCCGTACACATGCACGCAGCCGTCGGCGATCACTTCCGCACCGGCGCCCACCATGGCCGTGACGACCAGGTCGCGCCCGCGCGCATACGTGCGTTGGCCGGAGCGCACCGGATGCGTGTGCACCTGCGCCGCGACACCCTCCGGCTCGATGTCCACCGGTACCGGTTCGACGCGCCGCGCCGAGCGTCCGAGCGCCTCGGCCGGCGGATGGAACTCGCGAAACGGCGGCAGCAGCGGCAGATCGAGCGGCTCGCTCAGCGCCTGGGCCGCCGCCGGCCCGCTGGCAAGCCCGACCGGAGCCATCCCGGCGCGGCGCACCGCCTCCAGCACCCCGCGCATCTCCTCGACCGACGGCTCGCGGCCGAGCGGCCCCACGTCCACCGCCACGGCGGTGCGCTGGAAGAACTTCGGCGCCGTGGCCACCCGCCCCGTGAGCTCATCAAGGATGGCCCCCGGATCGGTCGTCCAGATAAGCACCTGGATCAGACCCACCTGTCCGAAACGGATGTCGATGGCCGGCGCGGCGGCGGCCTCGGCTCTCTGTGTCGTCATGTCTCCCTGCTGAGCGGTGCGCGGCTGGGGTGATGTTGGGCGTGAAGTGTACCGGCTCAGGGCCGCCGCCGCACGCCCCGCACGGGTTCGGCGGTGAGCGGATCCTCCGGCCAGTGATGCTTCGGGTAGCGTCCGCGCAGGTCCTTGCGCACCTCCGCGTACCCGCGGCGCCAGAAACTGGCCAGGTCGCGCGTCACCTGCACCGGCCGATGTGCCGGGGAGAGCAGGGTGAAGGTCACCGGCACGCGCCCGCCGGCAAGGCGGGGCGTCTCGGTGAGCCCGAACACCTCCTGCAGGCGCACGGCGACGACCGGCGCACGCTCATCGAGGTAATCGATGCGGATCTGCGAGCCGCTCGGCACGGCGAGGTGCGTAGGGGCGAGCGCCTCGAGCTCGCGCAGGCGCTGCCAACCCAGCCGGGCACGCAGCGCCTCGCCGAGCGCCACGCGCGAGAGGTGCTCGCGGCGGGTCACGCCGTCGAGCCAGGGGGCGAGCCAATCCTCGAGCGACTCGGCGAGCGCCGCATCAGCGAGGTCGGGCCACTCGGCATAAGGTCCGCCGAGGCTGCGCACCAGCGCGACGCGCGCCTGCAGCTCGCGGGTCTCACGCTCCCAGGGCAGGGCGTCGAGACCCAGGTCCCGCAGCCCCGTCAGCATCGCCTCGCGGGTGCGCCCGGTCGGCACTTCGGCCAGCGGCTGCGCCACGAGCAGCAGCTGATCGAGGCGCAGCTCGCGCCGCGCCACCACGGCCTGCTCGCGCCGGCTCCACTGAACCGTCTCGTGCCACTCGAGCGCTCCGGGCATCACCGCCTCGAGCGCCTCGCGCTCGAGCGGCGCGGCGAGCAGGATGCGCGCATCGCGCTCGCGGTCATCCAGATGCACCGCGACGATGAGCGGCTGACGGGCGAGGCTCTGCACCTCGGCGAAGTGCGCGCCGCGGCCGTTGGCGAGCGTGAAGCGCCCTTCTCCGCCGGCACGCAGTGCACCGATGCGGTCGGGGAAGGCCAGCGCAAGGAGCGCTCCGGGGGACTCGGCATACGGGCCGGCGGACGCTGCACCGCCGAGCTGGCGGACGAACTCGCGGGCCTGCGCCCGGACGGCCGCGAGTGCCCCTCGGTCCGTCTCGCCGAGCGGCGCCTCGCCGCGCAGGATGTCCAGGCGCGTGCGGATATCGGCATCCCGGCCGCCGCTGCGCAGCAGATCACGCTCGGCGAGCAGCGCCGCAAGGTCCGCCGCGAGCGCCACGGCACCGAGCTCACGGGCGCACAGCAGCATGTGCGCAAGCCGCGGATGCACGGCCAGGCGTGCCATCTCCCGACCGTGCCCGGTGATGCGCCCGTGCGCATCGAGCGCCCCGAGCCGCGCGAGCAGATCGCGGGCGCTCTGCAGCAGTGCCGCCGGCGGTGGATCGAGCCATCGCAGCGCGCTCGCCTCGTGCGCGCCCCACTCCGCCAGCTCGAGGGCAAGCGCGGCGAGATCCGCCTCCAGAATCTCCGGCGGCGTGAACGGGGCGAGCGAGCGGTGCGCCGCCTCGCTCCAGAGCCGATAGCACACGCCGGCCTCGAGCCGCCCGGCGCGGCCCTGACGCTGCTCAGCCGAGGCACGCGAGATCCGCTCGAGCTCGAGGCGGCTCATTCCCGTGTTGGGATCGAAGCGCAGGCGGCGCACCAGCCCGGAGTCGACCACCACCCGCACCCCCTCGAGCGTCAGGCTGGTCTCGGCGATGTTGGTGGCGAGCACGACGCGGCGCACGCCCGCGACCGGAGTGAGCGCCGCGTCCTGCGCCTCGGCGGACAGGTCGCCATAGAGCGGCAGGATGCGCGCCCCGGCCCCGGCACTCTCCAGCAGTGCCGCGACGCGCCGGATTTCGCGCGCCCCGGGCAGAAACACCAGCACGTCGCCGTGCGTCTCCCCGAGCGCACGCAGCACCAGTCGGGCGAGGCTCTGTTCGGGACTCGCCGTGCCGCGGGCAAGCGCGTCCGGCAGCGCAGGCGCGCCGCTGCCCGCGTAACGCGTTTCGACCGGGAAGGCGCGACCGGCGGCGCGCACCACCGGCGCCGCTCCGAGCAATGCCGCGATCCCGTCCGCCTCGAGCGTGGCGGACATGATGAGGAACTTCACTGGCGCGCCGAGGGTCTCGCGCGCATCGAGTGCGAGCGCTAGGGCAAGATCGGCCTGCAGGCTGCGCTCGTGAAACTCATCGAACAGTACCGCCGCGACGCCCTCGAGCGCCGGATCGCTCTGCAGCATCCGCACCAGCACCCCTTCGGTGAGCACCTCGAGACGTGTGTCCTTCGAGACGCGCGTGTCGCGCCGCATGCGGTAGCCGACCGTGCGCCCGACGGGCTCTGCGAGCGTGCGCGCCATGCGCTCGGCGACCGCGCGCGCCGCGAGGCGCCGCGGTTCGAGCATCAGGATGCGTTTGCCCCGGGCCCAGGGCTCCCTGAGCAGCACCAGCGGCACGACCGTACTCTTGCCGGCGCCGGGTGGCGCGCTGAGCACCACGGCCCCGTGCGCAGCCAGCTCGGCACGCAACGCCGGCAGCGCCGCATCGATGGGCAGACCCGACTCGTGCACCGCGACGGGCAATCAGCTGCGCCAGGCTTCCACGGCGAACACTCCCCAGGCGACGATCATGAGCGCACCACCGGCGGGCGTGAGCAAGCCGACCCAGCGCGGGGCGTGCAACGCCAGCCCGTAGAGACTGCCGGAAAACAAGAGGATGCCGACGAGCAGCGTGCGTGCGACGCTCGCGCAACGCTGGACTCGCAGGCGCCGCGGGCTCGGCAGCGTCTCGAGGTTGCGCGTGGCGAGCCATACGCCCATCGCGAGCAGCCCGAGCGACTGGAAGAACTGGTAGCGCACCGCGATGTTGTAGATGTGCACCCGCTGCGCGCTCCAATCGTGCGGCAGCGCGTGCGCCCCGACTGCGCCGGCGATCGTCGCGAGCGCCAGCAGTGCCGCGCCCGCCACCACCGGCAGACGCCCGAGCGAGGACTCCGACCCCATCGCGCCTCAACCCTTCGGCGGCGTGCCGCCGCGGTTCAGCAGCGGCCCGATCAGATCGAGCGGCAGAGGAAAGACGATCAGCTGCGACTTGTCGTGCGAGATGTCCGCGAGCGTCTGCAGGTAGCGCAATTGCATCGCGCTCGGCTGCTGCGAGAGCGCCTGGGCGGCCTCGACCAGGGTCTGCGCCGCCTGGCGCTCGCCCTCGGCGTTGATCACCTTGGCGCGGCGATTACGTTCGGCTTCGGCCTGGCGGGCCATGGCGCGGACCATGGTCTCATCGAGATCGACGTCTTTCAGCTCGACATTGGCCACCTTGATGCCCCACGCCTCGGTGTTCTCGTCGAGAATCCGCTGGATATCGGCATTGAGCTTGTCGCGCTGGGAGAGCAGATCGTCCATCTCGTGCTGCCCGAGCACCGAGCGCAGCGTGGTCTGCGCCACCTGGCTGGTCGCCTCCCAGGCGTTGGCCACCTGAATGATGGCCTTGCTCGGATCGACGACGCGGAAGTAGACGACCGCGTTCACCTTCACCGAGACGTTGTCGCGCGTGATGATGTCCTGCTTCGGCACGTTCAGCACGATGACGCGCAGGTCCACCTTGCTCATGCGCTGGATGAGCGGCCACAGCAGGATGATGCCGGGACCGCGGATGCCGGTGAAGCGCCCCAGCGTAAACATGACCGCGCGCTCGTACTCATTCAGCACGCGCACCGAGCTGACCACGAGCAGCGCGATCAGCACAATCACGACGATCAGGAAATACGACATGTGAACCTCCGCGTGGGGCGCCGGCCCATCAGAGCGGCTCGACCCACACCTGCAACCCCTCGACCTTCACGATCCGCGCCCGCTGGCCCCGCTTCAGGGGCGAGGCGGCGTGCGCATTCCACAACTCCCCGCCGTAGCGGACCCGGCCGTACGCCTCGATGTCCTCGTGCGCCTCGACGAGCGCGCCCACCATGGCCTGCACGCCTGCGACCGGCGGACGGCGCTGCGCACGGGTGCCAAGATACACGATCCCGAGAATGACCAGACCGCCGACGGTGGCGAGCGCGCCGATCAGCGCACGACTGATGTACATGCCGGGCACTCCGGAGTCGAACAGCACGAGCGATCCGATGACAAACGCGATCAGCCCGCCGATGCCGAGCGAGCCGTAGGTCGGGAAGAAGAATTCCGCGGCCATCAAGCAGGATCCGACGGCGATCAACGCCAATCCCGCAAAGTCCGTCGGCAGCAGCTGGAAGGCGAACAGCGCCACCAGCAGCGCCACCACGCCGACGACGCCCGGCAGCACGCCGCCCGGGTTGAAGCCCTCGAAGAGGAGTCCCCACAGACCGACGAGCAGCAACCCGTAGGCGATCATCGGATTGGTGATGACCGCAAGGACCCGGGTGCGCCAGCCCGGCGCCCGCCACACCACCTCCGCCCCGGCGCTCGCCAGGGACACCGTACGGCCGTGCAGCACGATGGCGCGGCCATCGAGCTGCGTGAGCAAGCTCGGGACGCTGGGGGCGATGAGGTCGATCACGTGGCGGCGCAGCGCATCGCCG
>Ga0315298_1003539_pt1 | contig 24697 bp, 17 predicted proteins | sample WHS_1_MG_FD_203077 | JGI IMG/M metagenome (GOLD analysis project Ga0315298, IMG submission 203077) | Extremophilic microbial mat communities from Washburn Hot Springs, YNP, Wyoming, USA - WHS_1_MG | ecosystem: Environmental > Aquatic > Thermal springs > Hot (42-90C) | place: USA: Wyoming...
CGTCGCGCCGGCGCGGAAACAGAAATCCCGGCCAGCGAGTTGGCGGTGGGCGATGTGGTGATTGTCCGCGCCGGCGAACGGATCCCGGCCGACGGCGTGGTGCGAAGCGGCCGGGCGGCGGTCAACCAGGCGGCGGTGACCGGCGAGAGTCTGCCGGTGGAGAAAATGGAAGGCGACGAAGTGTTTGTCGGCACGCTGAACGAGTCCGGGGCGTTGATCGTCGAGGCCACGCGGGTCGGCGAGGACTCGACGTTGGCGCGAATTGCCAAGCTGGTCGAGACGGCTCAACAGCGCGAAGCGCCAATCCAGCGGACGCTCGACCGGCTGGCGGGCGGGCTGGTGCCGGTCATGTTGGCGGTGGCGGTGGCGGTGTACGTGGCGAGCGGGGACATCACGCGGGCGATCACCGTGTTGATCGTCGCGTGTCCGTGCGCGTTGATTTTGGCGACGCCGACGGCGGTGATGGCGGCCATCGCGCGGGCGGCGCGGGCGGGCGTGTTGATCAAGGGCGGTCAGCATTTGGAGGCGACGGCCCGGTTGCGCACGATTGTGTTCGACAAGACCGGCACGCTCACCCACGGCCAACCCGAGGTCACCCATGTTCACCGGTTCTGCGATCACAACGAAGCCGAGTTGGTGCAGATGGCGGCGGTGGCGGAAAAAATGAGTTCGCACCCGATTGCCCGCGCCATCGTCCGCAAGGCCGGAAACACACCGGCGGATCCGCGTTCGTTCACGCCGCAGACGGGCGGGGTGGTCGCCGAACACAACGGCAGCAAATTGGTTGTCGGCCGCCCGGAATTGATGGGCGCGCAGGCGGTGCCGTTGACAGCGGAGTTGCTGGCGCACATGGACGAGCACCACGAGGAAGGCCATACGACCGTGGTGGTGGCGCACGATGGCAAAGTCTGCGGCACGATCTGCGTGGCCGACACCGTGCGCGCCAAAGCCGACGAGGCGATCCGGGATTTGCGGCGGCTGGGCATCGAGAAAATCGTGATGCTCACCGGCGATCATCGCCGGGTGGCGATGCGAGTCGGCAACGCACTGGGCTTGGACGAGGTGCAGGCGGAAGTGTTGCCGGAGCAAAAAGCCGAGCGCATCGAGGCACTGAAACGTCATGGCGGCGTGGCGATGGTGGGCGACGGTGTGAACGACGCCCCGGCGTTGGCAGTGGCCAACGTGGGCATTGCGATGGGCGTAACCGGCACCGACGTGGCGCACGAGGCGGCGGACATCGCGTTGATGGCGGATGACCTGTCGAAGATCGCCTACACGGTGGGTTTGAGTCGGCGGGCCTTGCGGATTATCCGGCAAGGTTTGCTTTTCTCGCTCGCGTACAACGTGGTGATGGTGCTGGCCGCCGGCAGCGGTCATCTGCACATGATTGGCGGTGCCATTGCCCACCAAGCGAGCAGTTTGGTCGTGATTCTGAATGCGATGCGACTGTTGCGGTGAGGCGACCGCGTGCGAGGAGCCCTGATTTTTGAAACTCCAAATCTGCCGGAACTTTGTAACACCTGTTACAATATTCCGGTAGATCAGTGGGAGGCCGGGGGGGAGGGGGAAACGGTTAGGCGGGCGGTTTTTCGCGGAGGCGGACGATCATCTTTTTGCTGCCAGCTTCGTCGCCTTCTTCGCTGACCACTTCCAGTTCGGGGTCGCGTTCCATGTGCCGGTGGATGGTGCGCCGGTCGAACGCGCTGTACGGGCCGATCTCCACCGGCTCGCCCCAGCGACGAACTTTTTCGGCGGCTTGTAACGCTTCCTTGATGAGGTCGTCGCGCTGGCGTTCGCGGTAGCGTTCGCAGTCCACAATGATGCGCGGGGCGTCGGGGTTGTGCCGCTGGACAATTCGGTTGAGGAGGAACTGGAGACTGTTGAGGGTTTGGCCGCCGCGGCCAATGAGGCGGCCGGGGTCGGCGGTGGCGATGTGCAACAGCGGCGCGCCGTCCATGGTGTACGGCTCGACTTTGGTTTGGATGCCGAGCGTGTCGAGCATTTTCTGAAGGACTTCGCGCGGGTCAACGGGCGTGGGCGTGGGGGTATCCATGGAAGTTCCTGTGATTTTTCAAGGTTTGGCCGGCGGGATGACCGTGACGTTGTGGTCCTCGCGACGGAGACTCCACCATTGCTGGCCGATGGACAGCAACTGTTGGACCGTCCAGTACAGGGCCAGCCCGGAACTGGCGTTGTAGAAAAAGAACAGCATCATCAACGGCATGAACATCATCATCTTTGCCTGTTGCGGGTCGCCGACGGTCGGCGTGATTTTCTGTTGCCAGATCATCGCGCCGGTCATGATCAGCGGCAGCGGGTTGATCGGCAGGCCGAACAGCTGCCCGACGGTGTCCGGCTGCGAGAGGTCTTTGACCCACAAAAAGCTCGTGCCGCGCAATTCGATGGCGCTCCGCAACATCGCGAACAGGGCGAAGAACACCGGAATCTGCACCAGCATCGGCAGGCAACCGGAGAACGGGTTGATCTTGTGCTCTTTGTAGAGCTTCATCATTTCCGCGTTCATCCGTTGCGGGTCGTCCTTGTATTTTTCTTTCAGCTTCGCCATCAACGGCTGAAACTTCTGCATCGCCTTCATGGACTGGATGCTCTTGGCCTGAATCGGCCAGAAGACAATCTTGATGGCGATGGTGATCAGGATGATCGCCACGCCATAGTTCGGGATCAACCGGTAACAGAAATTCATGCTTTTCAGCAAAATCACACTGACGACGCTCCACATCCCGAACTGGAGCACGTCCTCCTGGCCCTGTCCCAGCGCGCTCAACCGCGTGTAATCTTTCGGCCCGGCATAGAAGGTGAACTCGTACCGGCCTGTGGCGTTGGCCGGCAGTTCCGCCACCGCCGTCAGCCCGTGGGGCGGCTCCTTTGCCTTCCAATTGGGCGGCGGCGCCATCACGGTCGGCTGGTACGCCACCGCCACCGCGTTTGTGGCCGGCGTCAGGATCATCGTGAAAAACTGGCTTTTCACAGCCACCCATCGCGCCGGTGTCTCCTCGCGGCCGGGACCTTTTCGGGCGTGTTTCAATTCGCGGTTTTGGAATTTCGCGTGCGCCAGCCAGTCCACGCCGAGAAACGCTTCGCCTTCCTTCACCAGGTCCGCCGGCACCGCCGTGCCGACCACGACCGGCACCGCCTGCGTTGTCGCGCCGCCAAACTCAATGCAGCCGGTCAACAGGTACTCCGCGCCGAGCGTCAATCGCTTCGTCACCGGCCCCCGCAACACGACTTCGCGGGAGCCGACCTGTTCCACCGTGTAGTTGGCCCGGTCGTCTTTCAACGCCAGTGCCGGCGCGCCCGCGGCGCCGTTGAGCACCACGTGGCCGTGGCCGTTCGCCCGGTGCTTGAGCAGCTCGACGGACTGGATTCCGCCGCCCCGGCTCGTGATCGCGACCCGCACGAAATCATTCTGGAGCGTGACGACTTGTTCCGGCGCGTGGTCGTCCGGGGGGGCAACCGGCGGGGCGGGAGCAATCCGCGCGACGGTGTGCGTCACGGCCACGGGCGGCCCGCTGGTCGCGGTCAGCGGCAGTACCGGCCGCGCCTGTTTCGGCACCGGCGGATAGAGCCAGTTGACGAACGCGGACCAGCCCATCAACGCCGCGACGCAAATCACCACGATCACAATGTTTTTGTTGTTCATCATCTCTTCGGGACCGGGTCCCATCCGCCGGGATGCCACGGATGACACCGGGCGATCCGCCGCGCGGCCAGCCAACCGCCCCGCACCGCGCCGAACCGGTCGATGGCGCCGAGCGCGTAGTGCGAGCACGACGGCTCAAACCGGCAGCACCGGCCGCCGAGCGGCGGCGCCGGCAACAGCAGTTTCAGCGGCGCCACCAGCCGGTAGCCGCGCACCAACAGGATCAGCAACTGTTTCATGATTCGTCGGACAGAATACCCGCTTGCCGGCAAAGTGCCAACCATTCCGCTTCGACCCGCGCATAGGGCTGCCCCACCAGCGCGCGGCGGGCGACAACCACGAGTTGCAGGCCGTCGGGCAACTGGTGTTTGTGGCGCCGGTAGGCCTCGCGCAGCAGGCGCCGGACCCGGTTGCGTTGAACGGCGTTGCCGAGTTTGCGCCCGGTCACCACGCCGATGGCCCGCGGCGCCGGTGATTTCAGCCAGTAGAGCACCGCCAGCGGCCCGGCGACCCTGTGGCCGGCGTCATACACACGGCGGAACTGCCGGCCGTGTTGGAGTCGCTCCGTTTTCGGGAATGTGGCACGTTCGGGCAAAGGTCACAGCGCGAGGCGTTTGCGGCCGACCCGGCGGCGGTTGGCGAGCACGGCGCGGCCGCCCTTGGTTTTCTTGCGCGCCAGGTAGCCGAACTTGCGGCGGCGGCGGATTTTTGACGGTTGATAGGTTCGTTTCATGTCGTTTCCTGTTTGAAAAGCGCTGCATCATATCAGCGTCCCCGGCCATGTCAAGAAACCCATCCGAATTAACGATCTGCGATTCAACAACTGTGCGGGCCGGGCCGCAGCTCGTTTGCGGTCGCCTATGACATGCCCGGCAAGGGGCGGATTGTGGAGGCGGTGGTGGCGCGGGTGGTCAGCGCGCATCGCACCCCGCGCGACATGGCCCGGTATGCGGAGACGTCAGAACGACGCGGTTGCAGGTCATCATTGCCGGCGCGGCGCATTTGCCGGGCAGGACGGCCAGCTACACGGCGTTGCCGGTCATCGGGGTGACGCTGGAGAGCAAGACGTTGCACGGACTGGATTCGTTGTTGTCCATCGTGCAAATGCCGGGCGGCGTGCCGGTGGCAACGGTGGCCATCGGCAACGCGAAAATGCCGGCTTGCTGGCGGTCAGCATCCTCGCGGCGGGGGGCGACGAGCGGTTGCGGCGGTGGCGTTGGGTGCGGTCATTCCGTTGTGGACCTATCCGATTTTGCGGTTTGTGGGACGCTTGCCGGGCGTGGATGCGGCGGCCATTGCCGGGCATTACGGGTCGGTCAGCGCGGCATGGAGGCAGTCGGCGGATTGCTGGTGACGCCGTTTCAAGGAGTGCTGGCGCTGTTCCTGTTGGAACTGGGCACGGTGGCCGGGCGACGGCTGGGAGATTGGCGAAAGGTCGGGCCGTTCCTGCTCGGTTTTGGCGTGGTGATGCCCGTGCTCCATGCGGTAGCCGGCGTGGCGGTGGGACACGCGGTGGGATTGCGTGTGGTCGTGCCGCCGCCGGTGGCCGAGCAATTGTTGCGTCGGCTCGAAATCGAGTTTTTCCCGCGCTTCGGAATCATCGCTGACGAGAGCGATGTTCGGGTTCTGCGCCCCGAAAAATTTTAGCGCGCCGTTGCATGACCGCGTTGAGATGGGGTTGCGGCAGCAGCTACAACCAAATTAAAGGACTATCCCCGTTTTTTGAGGCTGCATTTCTGTAAGTCGTTGAATCGCGACTTGTTGGCGAAATGGGGAAATGGCAAAGTGACCCCCGCAGTCTGAACTGGTTTTCGGGGTGTTGATCGCACCCCACCACCACGGAGGTCACCGATGCAGCTTACCAAAGTCGCTCACCAATTGCGCGCCCAACTCCATCAATTTTCGGGGATATTTTCCCCCCACTTTTCCAAACCCCAAGCGGCGTTCATCGAGGAGATGCTCTTCGGGTTGAGCGCCAGCCAAGACTGCAAACTCAGCGCCATCAGTCGCGCGCTCGGCGAACCGATCACCTTGAAGAAGACCGCCGAGCGCCTCACGCATCACTTGGCCGCCCCACAACTCGGGCCGACGCTGCACCAACAGATCGTGGCCCATGCCGCGCGGCGTATCCACCCCGACACCTTGATCGTCGTGGACCCGACCGACATCCGCAAACCCTACGCAGCCAAGATGCCGCATCTGGCGACGGTGCGTGACGGCAGCACGGGCGCGTTGGTCACCGGTTACTGGGCGTGTCTGGCGTTGGCGTGTGAGCCGACGAGTCGGCGCGTGTTGCCGTTGGTGCAACAACTCTGGAGCACGGAGGCCCCGGACTTTGTCAGTGAGAACGCGCAACTGTTGGGTCTGATCGACACGATTGCGGGGGCCACGGCCCAGCGCGGCATCTACGTGGTGGATCGGGGCGGCGACCGGATCGAGTTGTACAAGCCACTGCTGGAACGAGGCTTGCGGTTCATCATCCGGCTGCGTGGGAACCGGCATTTGGTCGTGCGCGGCCGGGCGCGACCCGCCGCACAGATCGCGCAGGGGGTGCGGCTGCAGTACGCCGAGACGGTGGTGCGCGAGGCGCAAGGCGGCGAGAAGAAGGTGCACTTGGAGTACGGGTATCGCCGGGTGCGATTACCGGGGCGGCGGAACGTGGAGTTGACGTTGGTGGTGGTGCGCGGGTTCGGCGAGCAGCCGTTGCTGTTGCTGACCAACGTGGCGGTGACGAACAGTCGGCGCTCGGTGTGGGGGATCGTGCGCGGGTATCTGACGCGGTGGTTGGTGGAGGAGACGATTCGGTTCATCAAGCAGAGCTATCGGTTGGAAGATCTGCGCGTGTTGGACTACGAGCGGCTGCGCAACCTGGCGGCGTTGGTCGTGGCGGCGGCGTACTTCGCAGCGGTGTGGTTGGGGGAATCGTTGAAACTGGCGGTGCTGACCTCCCGGGTGACGAAGGTGGCCAAACGATTCTTTGGGGTGCCCGAGTTTCACTACTACGCACTGGCCGACGGACTGCGCGTCTTGCTCTCGCGGCTGGGGATGAACTGTGCGCTCTGTCGCCTCGCCCGGCCCGCCACCGCATCGGCCCAACTCCCCCTGTTCAACGCCTCATAGAAAAAACGGGGAATGTCCTTACCAAATTAGGGTTGACATCGCACGGCGAAGTATTGAGTGTTTCCACCAATGAAAATCGTCATTACCGGGGCCAAAGCAACCGGCAAGAGCACGCTGGCGCGGCGGGTGGCGGCGGAGTTGGGGCTGCTGCTGTTCGAGAAGGACCAGCGCGTCGAGGAGTTGTATGCCGCGCAGACCGGGCACCGATTGACGTGCCGGGAGATTTACAAAGCGGCGGGCGCGGATGCGTTTCGGGTGTTGGAAATCGCCGCGGCCCGGGAACTGGCCACCCGTGACTGGTGCGTGGTCGCCACCGGCGGGTCGTCCATGCTCCATCCCGAAGTCCGGCAGGCGCTGCGGCGCGACGCCGTGGTGGTGTTGCTGACCGCGCCGCCGGCCGTGCTCTGGCCGCGCGTCCAACAACTCGGCCTGCCGGCCTATCTGACCGGCGCTGACCCCGAACAACAGTTCGCGAAACGCGTGGAGATGATCGAGGAAGTGCTCGCGCCCTACGCTGATGTGCGGGTGGATACCAGCACCGGTGACGAGGCGGTGTGTTGCAGTCGGATCATCGAAGGCATCAGCACGGAACTGACCGTGCGGTGCGGCGCGCCGAACACGTTCGGCGAAGTGGTGCGGGTGACGACGTTCGGCGAGAGCCACGGCGTGGCCATCGGGTGCGTGCTCGATGGCGTGCCGCCGGGCACGCCGATTGACGTGGACGAAATTCAGCGCGAGCTGGACCGCCGCCGGCCCGGTCAGAGCGCGCTGAGCACCCCGCGCAAGGAACGCGACCGGGTTCGCGTCGTGTCCGGCGTCTTCGAGGGCAAGGCGACCGGCGCGCCGATCTGTTTGATGATGATGAGCGAAGACCAGCGGCCCGCGGCCTACGAAGGGTTGCGCGATGTGTTTCGGCCGGGGCACGCGGATTTCACGTTTTGGAAGAAATACGGGATCCGGGATTACCGGGGCGGCGGGCGGTCCTCCGGACGCGAGACGGCCGGGCGCGTGGCGGGCGGGGCGATTGCGAAACAGATGTTGCGCGCGCGCGGCGTGGCGATTCACGCCTACGCGCTGGAAATCGCCGGCATCCGGGCGCAGACGATTGATTATTCCGTGATCGAGCAGAACCCGGTGCGTTGCCCGGACCCGGTCGCCGCCGAACGGATGGCGGCGGCGATTCTCAAGGCGAAAGAAGAGAAAGACTCCGTCGGCGGCATCGTGGAGTTGCGGATTACCGGCGTGCCGGCCGGTTTGGGCGATCCGGTCTTCGGCAAGCTGGATGCCCGGTTGGCGGCGGCGTTGCTTTCCATCGGGGCGACGATGGGGTTCGAGATTGGCGATGGGTTTGCGACTGCGCGCCGGCGCGGCAGCGAAAACAACGACCCGATGCAGGATGGCCGGTTTTTGTCGAATCACGCCGGTGGCATCGTCGGCGGGATTTCCAACGGCAACGAAATCATTGTCCGCGTGGCCATCAAGCCGACCTCTTCGATTGAGCGGCCGCAGCGGACGATGGACATTCAGGGGCAGAATCGCGAGATTATTGTCGAGGGCCGGCACGACCCGTGTATCGTGCCGCGTGTCGTGCCGGTGGTGGAGGCGATGAGCGCGCTGGTGCTGCTCGATGCCTGGGAAATGCAAACCCGGATCCGGCCCGGTTGGCCGGACACACCGTAAAGGAAGATTGTCATGCTCGGATGCAATATCGGGACATTGTTCAAAGTCGCCGTGGCCGGCGGCTCGTATCAGGAAACGTTGGTGACGCATTTACAAGGCGTGCCGCCCGGCTATCTCATCACCGAGGAGGAAATTTACCGGGACCTGCTTTTGCGCAAGCCCGGACAGGGCGAACTGACCTCGCCCCGGCGCGAGCCGGATGTGCCCGTGATCGTCACCGGGCAAAACTGCGACGACACGATGACCGGCTTCCACAACGCCTACTACACCAACGGCACGCCGCTCACAATTCTGATTCCGAATCTGGACCGGCACGCCGAACACATCATTGCGTACCGGGACACCAACCGGACGCCGCGGCCCGGTCATGCCTCGTACGCGAGCTACGTGAAGTACGGTCCGTGGGATGACGCCATCGGCGCCGGGTTTTTCAGCGGCCGGTACACGGCAACGATCGTCGCCGCCGGCGCGGTGGCGAAACGGATTCTGAAAGACCACGGCATCGAGGTGACCGGCTACATCAAAGAAGCGGCGGGCGTGCGGCTCGCCGACATGCCAATTGAGAAGATTCGTCCGAAGGTCGCGGCGTACAAGGAAATGCGGTGGAAACACGACCCGGTGTACGATTGGGTGTTCACGTCGGGCCGGTTCAAGCCGGGGATGCGGATGTTGCAGAAGATGGCGGTGCTCGCCGAGTTGGAGCAGGAAGTGCCGGAGATGTACAAGAAGATGATTCATTGGGACGAAGACGCAATCCGCAAGGAGTACGGCATCCATCCGAAGTTGAACTGCCCGGACCTCGCCACCGCCGACGCGATGTACGAGCGGATTCTGGAAATCACCAAGCAGGGCGATTCCAGCGGCGGTGTGGTGGAAGTCGTCGCGACCGGCGTGCCGTGCGGCCTGGGCGAGCCGGTGTTCAACAAACTGGAGGCGGAACTGGGCCGGATGCTCGGCATCGGCGCGGTCAAGGCCGTCGAATCCGGCGCCGGGCTGGCCGTGAAAGACATGACCGGCAGCCAGAACAACGATCAGATTTCCGTCAAGAATGGCCGGGTCGTTTTTACTTCCAACAACGCCGGCGGGATTACCGGCGGACTGGCGACGGGCCAGAACATCGTTGTGCGGCTCGCCGTCAAGCCGACCCCGACGATTGCCAAGCCGCAACACACGATTGACAAAGTCTCGCTGGAGAACAAAGACCTTGCGGCGGTCACGCGCCGGGATCCGACGATTGTGCCGCGGGTCTGGCCGGTGGCCGAGGCGTTCACGGCCATCATCCTGCTGGACCATTACATGCAACACCGCGCGTTCCAGGCGATGGTCCCGAAGAAGTAGCGGCTACTGCACGATCTCGAATGGAATGGCTGGCAGAGCGGTCAACAGGCGGCGCGGTCTTTTGTGTTGCTCCCGGCCTTTCATGGTGGCGGGGTCGCGGTAGGCGTACACGTTGACGATCAGGTTGCCCTTGAGGCCGGGCTTGGCCGTTTGCGAGTCGCAGTGGAACGTGATGCCGCCGCCGCTGTGGCCGAGTAGAATGTTGGTGATGGTGATGCCGGGCGGCGGATTGTCCAGCGCAAGTTGGACTTCACCCCAAGACGTGTGGCTCGGGATGTTCACCGGCAGGCGCGTCTGGCCACCCACGGGAAACTGGAGTGACGTCACACCGAGCGCGCCGACCGCAAACCGTTGCGCTGGCCCGAGTACACACAGCAGAAGCTCCTCCGCCGGCACGAGATGTCGGTACACGAACGCCTGCATTAGATCATCGGCCGGCACGGCCGGGTGGGTGATTTCGCGTTGCTGGATGATGGCGCGACCAATCAGGTTGAGCGGCATTGGCTTCGTCGGCGTATCAGCCGGAACGGTCAACGTCAGGCGCACCATATCCTGTCCGGCAGGAATGCGCGCCCCGGCCAGCTTGCATCCCTTCGGAGCGTCCTGCAACGCGAGGGCAATCTCGCCGGCAAAACCGTCTCGGCGCAACGCATGTACCGTGACCGGCACGGTGGTGCCGGCTTGGGCGTTAATGGCGGAGGGCACGACACGAAGTTCGAAGTCCGGCTGCGGCGCGCGGAGGTGCAACCGATAGCCGTAATCTGTGCCGCCCTTGTGTCCTTGATCCACCAAGTGGACGTAATACAACCCATCGGCTGGCAACGTGGCACTGAGCCGCGAGTCGGCGTGGTGCGTGGTCAGCCCGGCGCCCTTGTCCTCATCATCGTCATTGAAGGCGAGTTGCTGGCCGGTGGCATCGGTGAGTTTCAGTGCGGAGTCGAGCGAGGAATCAAGACGGCGCGCCTTCACTTCGGCCACGACCTGTTGTCCCGCGCGACCGTCGAAACAGAAAACATCCACATCGCCGGGGCGATCAATCCGGCCGTTGATGATGACCGGCAATGACACGCGTTGCGCGGTCGGCGATTCGTGTTCCGTGCACTCCGGCAGTGTGTCCACCGCGAAGGGCACACGATTGGAGATGAACTTGCCACTGCGTACGAAGACCGAATGAATGCCCGGTGCCTGAGCAGTACCGGTCAGGTTGGTCACCGGTAGATTCCAGCCGGTGAGTTCCAGCGTCGTCTTTGATCCCGTCCGGCTGCCCAATGGGAAAATGCTGGTGACGTAGGGCAGTTCGCCGATGGCGACGCGATACACGAAGTCTTCGCGGCCCCGGTGGAGTGCATCTCTGATTTTGAGTACGTAGTCGCCGTCCCGCGGGATCTCGCAGTGGAGCACCGGGTCGGGATGAAAACGGAAATCATCATCGTAAGCGACTTCCTTACCGGTGGCGTCGGACAGCGTGACCACCGCTTGAAACCAACCCGGCACCGCGTCAGACAGATACGGGAGCAAACTGCGTGCGCCAACTTTGACAACGAGATGTTGGCCTTTGCGGGCCGGGAACCGGTAGTGGTCCGCATCGCCGGGCAGGATTTGGCCGTTGAGCGTGGCGGGCAGGGCGATGGGGACGACCGTGTTGGGCATGTTCGTGACCGGCAACGTGCCGGGCGCCGGCTTCTCCGCGCCTTGGGGTGGCCGGCGGCGGCGCACGCCGCTCTGGCTCTCGGCCACGGCGATGCTGCGGCCGGACCGCTCGGTGTACTCGTGTAGTTGTCCAACCTCGAAGATGAGCGGATTGGTCAGGCCGTCCGCCGTCTGAAGGCGCAACTCCCGCTGGCCCGGCGCGGCATCGGGGGCGATGGTCACCTCGAGCGTGACCGTTTCCACAAGGGCCGGCACCGACGATGGCCGGATATAGAACGTGGTCATCCGGTCACGGAGTTCGGCAACCCGCTTCTCCTTCGCGTCGGTCCAGGCAGCCGGGTTCTCCTTCTTCTCGGCCAGCAAATCCTGCATCTGCTTCTGCACGGTCTTGAATGCGCCCTGATTCAGCGGCCGTATGTGTTCGATAACTTCCGCCTGTACGCCGGTTCCGGTGACGCGGACCGATCTTGCGCCGTCGAGATGTTGGCCGCCGAGCACCACTTGAAACGTCGTGCCCTGCTGGCCGCCGGCAGGATAGACGTAACCGATATGCGGGGCTTCCTCCCGAGCCAACGCGACAGGCAACAAAGCAAAAGCGATCAACAGCGCCAGCCGACCCGCTTGCTTGTTCTTAATCATCTTCTCTTTACATACCAAGAACCGCGCACCGGCGCAGCATGCGTCTGGTAGTTGTTTTGACCCTCATGCCGCTATAGACGGTCCGGAGCTCGACAAAGTTACGCATGTTGGAAACCGCCCCGGGCAGCGCCAAAGCCATCCAGCGCACGTGCGTCTGGCCGGTGGCCGAGGCGTTCACGGCCATCATCCTGCTGGACCATTACATGCAACACCGCGCGTTCCAGGCGATGGTGCCGCAACAGTCGCCGGCGCGGGTTGGTTGACTTTCGTCCGGTGATTGTGGCAGTCTGCAGCGGACGGTCCGAAGTCCGGGGGCGGAGCGGGTGCCCGCTGGACTCGATCCATTGACGATCATGCAGGCCCACACACGCGCAGAAACTGTTGCCGCCCGGATGGGGGTGTGGCTGACCGCCGGCGCGGGGATGCTGGCCGCGGTGGCGGCAGTGGGGTGGTGGTTTGACTGGTGGGTGGTTCTGCCGGCGGACGTGCCGATGCCACCGGTGACGGCGTGGTTGTTTCTGTTGTTGAACGCCGCGATATACGCGCTCCGCCGGTGGCCGGAGCGGCCCGCCGCACGTCGGCTGGGTTGGGGCATCAGCGTCAGTGTCGGGGCGGTCTCCCTGCTGGTGTTGGTGAATCTCGGGCGGAAACACGCATTACCGGCAATGTTTTGGTTTTGGCCGGATCGCGCGGCGGCGATGGTGCCGTCCACGATGGAGGGGCTGACGGCGATTGCGTTTTTGCTTTCGGCGCTGGCGGTGGGGGCGGCGCTGGCGGTGCCGCGGCACAAGGTCTGGGGTAGTGTGGTGTCGCGCCTGGGCGCGCTGGTTTTCCTGATCGGCGGATGCGTGCTGCTGTGGTACCTCTCGGGGGCGGCGCGGCTGGGCGGGGTCGGGGCGGGGCCGATGCCGGTATTGGCCGCGCTGGAGTTTGTGCTGGTGGGGTGGGCGTTGCGCACGCTGGCCGGGACTGCCGACTGGTTGCTCCAACTGTTGGTCGGCAAGCCGGTGGATTCGCCGCAAGGCCGCCGCAGTCTGGTGTGGCTGGTTCTCGGTGTGGTGTTGGCGGCCGGGATTGGTCTGGGCAGCGCGTTTTATTTGCAACAGCAGACCGAATTGGTCCGCGCGCGCACGCAGGATGAACTGGACGCGATTGCCCGGATGAAGGCCCACCAGATTGCCAGTTGGTGGGAAGAACGTTTGGCGGATGCCCGGTTGGTGGCCGCGTCGCCGCCGTTTGCGCGCAGCATTGCCGACTATCTCGCGTCACCGGCCACCAGTGCGGCGCGCGACGCGGTGGCGCGGTGGCTGCAGGCGCTGCACCAACAGGGCCGGTACGGTCGGGTGTTGCTGTTGGACACGCAGCCGGTGGTGCGGTTGAGCGTTCCCGCGGCGGACGACGGGTTGGGGCCGTTGGCGCAGGCGCAGATCGGCGAGGCGCTGCAATCGGGCCAGGTGACGGTTTCCGACCTGCATCTGAGTCCGGTGCGGACGAATTATCCCCACATTGATTTGATCGTGCCGGTCGCGCTCCCGGGACAGCCGCCGGTGGGGGTTGTGCTGCTGGAAATTGACGCGGCGCAGAGTTTGTTTCCGCTGGTGCAATCGTGGCCGACCGCCAGCCCGACGGCGGAAACGCTGTTGGTCCGGCGCGAGGGCAACACCGTCCTCTTTCTGAACGAACTGCGGCACCGCCGCGATAGCGCCCTCTCCTTGCGTCTGCCGCTGTCGGCCCCGGAGTTGCCGGCGGCGTTGGCGCTGAAACAGAAAACAGGCGTGACCGAAGGCCGGGATTACCGCGGCGAGCCGGTCCTGGCGGCGTTTCGACCGGTGCCGGGCACGCCGTGGACCATGGTGACCAAGGTGGATGCGGCGGAAATCTACCACCCGCTCCGCCAGCAGGTGTGGCTGTTGATTCTCGTGCTCGCGGCAGTGGCGACCGCGCTGTACCTGAGTTTGGGTCTGTGGTGGGAACACCGGCACGCGGAGATGCTCCGCCAGCAACTCCGCGCCGAGCGCGACCGGCAGGCGCTCAGCCAACGACTGGCGTACCTGCTGAAATGCGCCAACGACGCCATCATCCTCAACGACGCGCACGGCCGGATTCTGGAGGCCAATGATCGCGCGCTGGAGTATTACGGCTACAGTCTGGACGAATTGCGGCAGTTGCCCCCCGGCGGATTGCGGCCTCCCGCCGGGCAGGCAGATTTCGCGCGGTTCCTGGAGCAGGTCCGGACGCAGGGATGGGCGCTGGCGGAAACCGTCCACCAACGCAAGGATGGCTCGACGTTTCCCGTGGAAGTGAGCACGCGGCGGATCGAACTGGACGGCGGCACCTACCTGCTGGCGATCATCCGCGACATCACCGCCCGCCACCGCGCCGAAGCGGCGTTGCGGGAGAGCGAGGAGGTATTCCGCGCGTTGAGCCGGTCCTCCCCGCTGGGCGTGTTCATGACCAGCCGCGACGGCCGCTTCGAATACACCAACCCGCGCTGCCGGGAAATTTTTGGCCTGACCTTCGGCCAAAGCGTGGGCGACGGCTGGAAGAACGCCATCCATCCGGACGACCGCGACCGGGTGGCGGAGACCTGGACGGCCAAAATCCGCGCGGCCCAGCCGGTGAATCTGGAATTTCGCGTGCGCCAGCCCGGCAGCGCCCGGCGGTGGGTGCATTTGCGCGGCGATGTGCGGCTGGCCGAGGACGGGACGCCCCAGGGCTACGTGGGCACCGTCGAGGACATCACCGCGCGCAAACAGGCCGAAACCGCCATCCGCGACAGCGAACAACGCTATCGGAGTCTGGTGGAAACCGCGCCGGACGTGATCTTCGCGGTCACGCCTGCCGGTAACATCGCCTCGCTGAACCCGGCTTTTACGAAGCTGACCGGCCGGCCGGTCCAGGAGTGGGTGGGGCGGCCCTTCGCGCCGCTGGTGCATCCTGACGATCTGCCGCGGGCGATGGCGGCGTTGCAGACCATTCTCGCCGGCCAGCCGGTGGCCGGGCTGGAATTGCGGACGGCCAACGCGGCGGGCGATTACCTGCTGGGGGAATACACCATCACTCCCCAACGCGCAGGCGACCGGATCGTCGGCGCGTTGGGCATTGCCCGCGACATCACCGCGCGGAAACAGGCGGAGGAAACAATCAAACGGTTGGCGGCCTTTCCGCAGTCGAACCCGAATCCGGTGCTGGAGTTTTCCGCGGCGGGCGAGATTCTCTATTGCAACGCGGCCGCCACCGCCCTGGCGCGCGCCCTGGGGTTTGCGGAGCCGGCCGCGATGCTGCCCCTGGACACGGCGGCCATCGTCGCGGAATGTCTGAAAACCAATCAGAGCCGGACCCGCCTGGAATTCCCCTGCGGCCCGCGGATCATTTCCTGGTCGTTCTATCCCCTTGCCGACCGGGGCGTGGTTCACTGCTACGCCGGCGACGTGACGGACCGGCACCAGTTGGAGGCCCAGATCCGCCAATCCCAAAAGATGCAGGCCGTTGGCCAACTCGCCGGCGGCATCGCGCACGACTTCAACAATCTGCTCAACGTCATCATCGGCTACGGCGAGCTGGCGCTGGCAAAGATGGACCCGGCCAGCCCGTTCTACAAACACGTCAGCGAAATGAAAAAAGCCGGCGAGCGCGCGGCGGGCCTGACCCGGCAACTGCTGGCCTTCAGCCGCAAACAGATCATCGAACCGAAGATCCTCGACCTCAATGCCGTGGTCAGCGACCTCTACCAGATGCTCCGCCGGTTGGTGCGCGAAGACATTGAAATCGTGTTCAGGCCCGCCGCCAACCTGGGCCGGGTCAAAGCGGACCCCACGCAGTTGGAGCAGGTGATCACCAACCTCGTCGTCAACGCCCGCGACGCGATGCCGCAGGGCGGCAAGTTGACCATCGCGACCGGTCTTGCCACCTTCGACGCCGCCTATGCGCAAACGCACCCCGATGTGGCGCCGGGCCACTACGTGCGCCTGTCCATCCGCGACACCGGCATCGGCATGACCGATGAAGTGAAGGCGCGATTGTTCGAGCCGTTCTTCACCACCAAACCGCTGGGACAGGGCACGGGACTGGGGTTGGCCACGTGCTACGGCGTGATCAAACAGAGCGGCGGCCACATCACCGTCGAGAGCAAAGTCGGCCAGGGCACCGTGTTTCATGTGTACCTGCCGCGGATTGCGGAGGAGGCCGCCCGCAAGGACGGCGAGGAAAGCACCGCGGTGCTGCCGGTCGGCCGGGAAACGATTCTGCTGGTCGAAGACGAAGAGGCGGTCCGCCAGATGGCGGAACTGATGCTGACGGAACTGGGGTACACCGTCCTCGCGGCCGCCAACGGCGAGGAGGCCTTGCGGGTCGCCCGTGAAAAAGGCAGCGCCATTCAACTCCTCGTCACCGACGTGGTCATGCCCCGGCTGAGCGGCAAACAACTGGCCGACACGTTGCGCCAGCAGCATCCAACACTCAAGGTGCTCTTCGTCTCCGGCTACACCGCCGATGCCATCGCCCACGACGGCGTGCTCGACCCCGGCGTGGCGTTTCTGAACAAGCCGTTCCAGTCGTTCATGCTGGCCCGCAAAATCCGCGAAGTCCTCGATGCCCCATGAATGCCGCCGCTGTCCGGCAGCTTGCCCGCGCCCTCGGCTTCGACCTCGTCGGCATCACCACGGCCGACCCGCCGCCGCACGCCGCGGAATACCGGCAATGGCTGGCCGACGGTTTCCACGGCGAGATGCGCTACATGACCCGCCGCCGCGACCCGCAAGAAATCCTCCCCGCCGCCAAATCCATCATCGTCGTCGGCCTGAATTACACACCCGCCCCTCACCCTGTCCCTCTCCCCCAAGGGGAGAGGGGATCCGGTCTCCTCTCCCCACCGGGGGAGAGGATTAAGGTGAGGGGGCGGGTGGCTCGCTACGCAGCTGGCCCGCGCGACTACCACGACGTGATGGGCGCGAAACTCGCCGCACTGGCCCAACGCGTCAACGGCAAATGGTACGTGGATACCGGCCCGATCCGCGAGCGTGACCTCGCCCAACGCGCCGGCCTCGGCTGGATCGGCAAACACACCAACCTCATCAGCCGGCAGCTCGGCAACTGGTTCTTCCTCGGCGAAGTGTTGACGCCGCTGGAGTTGCCGGCGGACCCACCGGCGCGCGAACATTGCGGCACCTGCACCCGGTGCCTCCGGGCGTGCCCAACCGGCGCGCTCGTCGCGCCCTACCGGCTCGACGCCCGGCGCTGCATCAGTTACCTCACCATCGAACTGAAAGGCTCAATCCCGGTCGATTTGAGACCGAAAATTGGCGACCGGGTGTTCGGCTGCGACGACTGCCTCGCCGTCTGCCCCTGGAACCGGTTCGCCAAGCCGGCGATTCGGGCGCGGGCGTGGCCGGCGGTGACGGACCTGTTTTCGTGGGACGTGCGCGGCACGCCGCTCGAACGGCTTGGTCGGGAACGGTTGCTGCGGAACCTCTGCGTCGTGCTCGGCAACACCGGCGACCGGTCGGCGTTGCCGGCGCTGGAACGCGCCAGCCGGGAGGAATCGCCGCTGGTACGCGAACACGCCCAGTGGGCGATCGAACGGATCCGGCAGTGCTGATTCTCTTCACGGTCACAATCTTTCTGGGGGCGTTGTTGCTCTTCCTGGTGCAACCGCTGGTGGGCCGGATGTTGCTGCCGTTGCTCGGCGGCGCGCCGGCGGTCTGGAACACGGTGCTGGTGTTTTTTCAGGCCGCGCTTCTGGCCGGTTACGGTTACGCGCACCTGTCCACCCGGTGGCTCGGCGTGCGCCGGCAGGTGTGGCTGCATTGGGTGGTGATGTTGATGCCGCTGACGGTGTTGCCGATCAGCGTGCCGGCGGGTTGGGAACCGCCAGCGGCGGGCCACCCGCTCGGCTGGCTGCTGGCGACGCTGGCGGTGGTGGTGGGGGCGCCGTTTTTCGTGGTGGCGGCGACGAGTCCGCTGCTGCAACGCTGGCTGGCAGCGAGCCGGCACCCGCAGGCGCGCGATCCGTATTTCCTCTACGCGGCAAGCAATGCCGGCAGCCTGTTGGCGTTGGTCGCGTATCCGACGCTGATCGAACCCCGGTGGCGGTTGGCGGAACAAAGCTGGTGGTGGGCGGCCGGCTACGGGGTGTTGGTGTTGCTGATGACCGGGTGCGGGTTGTGGGTGCGACCGGCACAGTCGGCTGCCGAGCCGGTCGCCACGGCGGCGGCGATTCCCTGGCGGCGGCGTGGCCGGTGGGTGATGCTGGCGCTGGTGCCGTGCAGCCTGATGCTGAGCGTCACGACGTATCTGACGGCCGACCTCGCACCGATCCCGTTGCTGTGGGTCCTGCCGCTCGGGTTGTATTTGCTGACATTTGTGTTGGTGTTCGCGCGCCGGCAACTGGTGCCGCACCAGTGGGTGGTGGCGGCGGTGCCGGTCGTGGTGGCGGTGTTGCTGACGTTGCTGTTGTCCCACGAACTGGAACCGCTGTGGCTGGTGCTGGGCATGCCGCTGGTGGGGCTGTTCGTCGTGGCGCTCGCGTGCCACGGGGAACTCGCGGCGGACCGGCCGCCGGCCGCCCAGTTGACGGAGTTTTACTTTTGGCTGTCGGCCGGCGGCGTGTTGGGCGGCGTGTTCAACGCGCTGCTCGCGCCGGTGGTGTTCCGCACGGTGCTGGAATATCCGCTGACGTTGTTGGCGGCGTGCTGGGTGTTGGCGGGCCGGCCGACGGGCCGGTCCACTCTGGCGCTCGACCTGGCGTGGGCGGTGGCGGCCGGGCTGGTGGCGGTGAATCTGAATCAACGGCTCGGCCCGGCGCTGACCAACGAGTTCACGTGGCGCAACGCGGTGGTGTACGGGGTGCCGCCGTTGGCGTGTCTGGCGCTGTGGAGCCGGCCGCGGCGGTTTGCCCTGGCGTTGGGCGCGGTGCTGGCCGTGCACACGCTGCTGCCGACGTGCGCGGACCGGATCCTCCACGAGGCGCGGAGTTTTTTCGGCGTGTACCGGGTCAGCCGCAGTCCGTCCGGGCAGTTTCACTGGCTGGTTCACGGCAGCACGATCCACGGCGCGCAATCCTGCGTGGACGGTTACCGGCGCGAACCGTTGTCGTACTACACGCGGCGCGGGCCGTTGGGGCAGGCGTGGTCCGCGTTGCCCGACCGGCTCAAGCAACACGTCGCGGTGGTCGGCCTCGGCGCCGGGGGAGTGTCCTGTTATGCCGCAGCGGGGCAGCGGTGGACGTTTTACGAAATTGATCCGCTGGTCGAGCGGCTGGCCCGCGACCCTCGGTACTTCACGTTTTTGCGGGACTGCCCGGCAGCGGTCCGCGTGGTGCTCGGCGACGCCCGGTTGTCATTGGCGCAGGCGCGGGACGGTGAGTTCGGCCTCATGATTCTGGATGCGTACACCTCCGACGCCATCCCGGTGCATCTGTTGACCCGCGAAGCGCTGGCGTTGTACCGCCGGAAACTGACAGCGGACGGCGTGTTGTTGTTTCATATTTCCCACCGGCATTTGCGGCTCGAACGCGTGCTCGGCGCGCTGGCGCAGGATGCCGGGCTGGCGTGCCGGGTGGCGGCGGGCGCAGCGCCGGTCGAGGATGAACCGTTGGCGGAGGGAATGTTCGCCTCCAAGTGGATGGTGTTGGCCGGCGATCCGGCCACGCTGGCGCAGTGGCAGAACCTGCCGGACTGGGAAACCCCGCCGCCCCGCCTCAAAACCCGGCCGTGGACGGATGACTACGCCAGCGTCTTCAGCGTATTCCGGTGGCGCTAGACTGATTGCCATATTTGGGGCTGGGCCAGCCCGCCCGACCATTGCGGATATGACTTTGGGCTATCGGTCTAACCAGGCCTGCACGCCTCGGGAATTGACAGAGCGAGGTTTTCGTCCCCGGCTTGTGGCCAGCGACTGTCGGAGCAGGTTCGGTTCGCCCGGCAAGGATTACAGCTTGTCAGTGATTTCGACGGAGGCGGGACGCGGTTTTTTGAAGGTTTTGAGTTTGAGTTCCGATTGCGAGATTGCCCAGACTTTGCGGGTCACGCCTTCCAATACCGCATAACCGGTTCGCGCTTTGTGACGTTGCAGCACCGTGGCAATTTCGCGGGCCAACTCATTGTGCTCAATGCCGGTTGCATCAGCGACGGCGGTTTCAAGATAGTCTGCGCTGAATGCAAGCCAGCCGTTTTCCTTTTTCCCATTGAACGAACCGACCGGGTAAAGCCAGACGCGCGGGTTTGTCTCCAGCGCGTCCTTGATGGCTTGAGCGATGGCTGTGGCCGGTTTCTTTGGCGAGACAGAAACCGGCGACGGTTTCTGGCAGACCGACTCGAAATCGGCCACGCGCACCGGCAGGACGAACGGCTGGTGCGGCGCGCTCCAGAAATAGCAGTTGCCGATGATCGGCTCGGCGCGGAGGTAGTTGAGGATTTCGTCGGTGTAATAGGCGTTGTGCCGCTGGAGCGTTTGCAGGTCGGCATCGTTGAGCAGGTGCAACGCGAAAAAGTTGTCGCCCTGACTGATGATCTGGTCGGCAATCGCGCCCGGCTGCTGGGTCACCAAGATCGCGCCGAGACCGTATTTGCGTCCCTCTTTGACCCAGCGGACGAAGATGTTGCTGTCGTCGAGCCGACGGTCGCCGAGCACGGTCTGCGCTTCTTCCAGCACAGCGAGAGCGCGGACCGTTGGGCCGCCGGTTTCGGTGAGATGGCGGATGTTGTGCTGGAACACGCGGCGCAAAATCAAGGCGGTCACCGCGAGCGCGTCCTCGCTGCCGAGCAACGACACATCCACGATCACCACGCGGGCTTGGCGCAGTTCTTCGATGATGTTTTTGCCGATGGTCGCCCCGCTGCGGTGGAGACGTTTGATGGCCGGCACCAGATTGTTTTTGATCGCGCCCAGACTCACGTCCTCCTGACGCGGTTTGTAGGCGAGCAACTTGGCGATGGCATTGTTGTCGGCGGCAAAACCGTCTGTGGCCAGCAGTTCGACCAGCTTGCGCCAGACATCCCAGTCGAGGCTGCGCAGTAGGTTGGCAAAGACCATCTCCTGTTTTTCGGCGGGCACAAAGGCCGCGACAATGTCTTGCGGCGGAAAATCGCCGAAGTCCACCAGCACCTCGCCCTTGCGAACGGCGGTGTGTTCCGGTGGCACGCGCCGGTTGGTGTAGAGCGAAATTCGGTTGCGCAGAGCCGGCACGTTGACCAAGCCCGGTCGGCCGTGCGCGTCCGGCAGGGCGTATTCGCCTTCGGGATCGAAGATGAGCAGCCCGACATCCGGCGGCGAGGAGTAGAGTTGGGAGACCAGATACTTGATCAGATTGCTCTTGCCGTAACCGGCGCGCGCGAACACGAAACTGCGTTTGCCTTTGAGCCGCGCCACGCTGAAGTTGACCGGCACCTTCTCCAACACGCGCTGGCCATAAACGAGATGACCGAGCGGCGCGGCAGTCGGATCGTTCTCCAGTCCGACGTTGCAGAGAAACGCCAGCGCCGCGTCGGAGGGTTCGCGGACCTGACTGCCGAGCGTGGCGAACGCGCGTTCGCCGACGGCAAACTGGAACCCGGTGGCGGTGAGGCGGAGTTGGCCGAGCAACTGGATTTTGAGATTGTACCGGAGCATCTGGCGCATGATGGGCGCGGGCACACTCTCGGCGTTCTTGGCCAGGTCGGCGAGATACGCGTCGCCCTGCGCGCTGGTCAGTTGTCCGGCCGCCTGATACCGGCTGACGCGCCCGACCAACGCCGTCGTTTCGTTCACCTGTACCAGCAAAAACTCGCCGAAGCCCGGCAACCCGCGCTCGCTGTGCGGCACGACCACTTCCACTTCGAGCTGATGCGGCACCGGTGAAAACCCCTTCAACAAGCCGACTGGTGTGGAGTTGGCAAACAACGATGATGTCATAGCAATTCTCCTTGAGTGATATTGGCGTTGCGCTGCTGGAAGGCGGCAAGGTGTGCGTCCAATTGATTGGGCGTGCAGTCACGGCGTATCTTGCGGATGGCTTCTTTCGCCAGCCAATCGTAGCGTTCGTTGTCGGCGTGGCCGTTGTGACCCTTGACCCACCGCCACTGAACCCGGTGGCGGCGGGCGGCCTCGTCGAGCGCGCGCCACAGATCGGCGTTCTTCACGGGTTTCTTGTCGGCCGTGCGCCAGCCGCGCGCCTTCCAGCCCGGCAACCATTCGGTGATCCCCTGCCGCAGATACTCCGAGTCGGTGAACAATTCGACCGCACACGGTTCTTTCAACGCCTGCAACGCGGTGATGGCTGCCTGCAATTCCATCCGATTATTGGTCGTGGCCGGCGCGCCGCCGCTCAATTCTTTCCGGTGCCCGGCGCATTCCAACACCGCCGCCCAGCCGCCCGGACCGGGATTGCCCTCACACGCGCCGTCGGTATGGATCGTCACCTGTTTCATTCTGCAGAACCAGGTTCGTGATCGAGTCCTTCCGCCAGTTGACGGCCGAGGAGGCGGCGACGGCGGGGTGACGGTCGGCCAGTTGGGCGAGTAGGGTTTCTTCCAACATCTCGACTTCCAAGCCGCCGAGATGAGCGTGCGCGTGGGCTTCGATCAACGCTTGCGGATAGCCGCGCATCGGGAAACTGGCGCGGGCGGATTCGCACAAGAACGTCATGGTGTCGGCGACGCGCGTTGTCTGCCACGCGGCCACGTCCACCGGCAGCAATGGGACGGCTTCGCCCCGGTCGAGTCGGGCGATGTGGAGTTGGCCCATCGCGCGGCTGCCGATCCAACGGTATTGGGTCGGCGCGGCTTCGCGTTCCAGTTCTGCCGGCACGGGCAGGTAGGATGGTTCGCCGCCGGCAAAACTTTCGCCGAGTCCGAGCGCGACGGACAGGTAGTTGATGACGCGAGAGCGTTTGGCGACGCCGACCAGCAGATGTCCGTGTTTTTCGGTGAACGCGGTAAACCGTTCGCGCAATCGTTGAAACACGGCATCCGGCAACAGCACGCTGCGCAGCAGACCGTCGCGCACGAGCAGTTTGGGCGGCGGCTGGCTGGCCAGTTTCATGAGGGCGGCCCATTCCATCAGTTCGCGCATCATTTCGAGCAGATGACTGCGCTGGAAATCGGACGACGGCAGGAGCGCGTCCCAGTCCACGCCGAGCCAGTCGAGGAACTTTTGCAGACGCGGGTCGGCTTTGAAGAAGAAGCGGAAGATTTCCGCCGGTTCGAGCGACAGCGGGATGAAATCCTCGAAGTAGATCATGCCTTGCGAGTCGGCGACGCGGACGATTTGGACGCGGATGGGTTCGAGGCTGAGCCGGCATTCGCCGCCGTCGGTGGCGACGGTGGCGACGATCCATGGCGTGGGCCGGGCGGCAATTGCCGGCTGAATGCGGGTGGTGGGGAGTTTGGCCAGCCGGCGTTGGGTTTTGTCCAGTTGCGGCCATTCCTGATTCAGCGCCAGTTCAAGGCTGCGCTGCAATCGCTCCAATCGTGTTCCCACGATGCGCGAGTGTAGCAGGCTCCGGGCGATGATGCGAGGAGGCAGATGCGGGCTTTGGCCGGCGCTTTTCCGAGCGCACCCTGCAGGGTGCGGCGACCGAGAATCGGTTTTGTTGGCGCTCTTAGACGATGGTTTGTTCGGTCTGCGGGTCGAAGAAGTGCGCCTTCGGCAACGTGAAAACCAAGTCCACAGCCTGGCCGATCTCGGCGGTCACCCGGGAGTTGATGCGGGCGATCAAATTGTGGCCGGCGGTCTTGAGATAGAGGTAAATTTCGGCCCCCATCGGTTCGACGACTTCGACGGTGGCGCGGACGAGGTGACCGGGGGGAGTGTGGGACACGAACTGCCGGTCGTTGATGTCTTCGGGCCGGATGCCGCAGATGACCGGCCGGTCCACGTACCCGGCCAACGCCCCGGCCATCCGGTCGTCCACACGGACGCGAAAGCCGGCCGGCGCCGCTTCGGCGAACCAGAGGGCGCCGTCGTGGCGTTGGATGGTGCCGTTGAAGAAATTCATCGGCGGCGAGCCGATGAAGCCGGCAACGAACAGGTTGGCCGGGTTGTCGTAGAGGGCAATCGGGTCGGCGACCTGTTGGATCCGGCCGTCTTTCATCACCACGATCCGGTCGCCCATGGTCATCGCCTCGACCTGGTCGTGGGTGACATAGATCATGGTGGAGTTGAGCCGGCGGTGGAGCTTGGAAATCTCGGTGCGCATCTGGACGCGCATTTTGGCGTCGAGGTTGGAGAGCGGCTCGTCAAACAGGAAGGCCTTGGGTTTGCGGACGATGGCGCGGCCGACGGCGACGCGCTGGCGTTGGCCGCCGGAGAGCGCCTTGGGTTTGCGTTGGAGCTGTTCGTCGGTGATGCCGAGAATTTGGGCGGCTTCGCGGACGCGGGCATCAATCTCGGCCTTGGGGTATTTCCGCAACATCAGGCCGAACGCCATGTTCTTGTACACGGTCATGTGCGGATAGAGCGCGTAGTTCTGGAACACCATGGCGATGTCGCGGTCCTTCGGGGGCACGTCATTGACGACTCGGCCATCAATACTGATCGTGCCGCTGGAGATTTCCTCGAGACCGGCCACCATGCGCAAGGTGGTGGATTTGCCGCAACCGGAGGGACCGACCAAGACGACAAACTCTTTGTCGT
>Ga0315298_1003540_pt1 | contig 24690 bp, 15 predicted proteins | sample WHS_1_MG_FD_203077 | JGI IMG/M metagenome (GOLD analysis project Ga0315298, IMG submission 203077) | Extremophilic microbial mat communities from Washburn Hot Springs, YNP, Wyoming, USA - WHS_1_MG | ecosystem: Environmental > Aquatic > Thermal springs > Hot (42-90C) | place: USA: Wyoming...
GACTGCGCGCCCTACCTTAACTCTGCGCCTCAGCGTCTCAGCCGTTAAACGTAGCCGCGCCCGTAAGGGCGCGGACAGCAGGATTCCGGCCGAGAAGCTGGGTTTGCATGACCAACTCCGGCGCGCAGTGGACTGCGCGCCCTACCAACTCTCTGCGTTTCTACTGTGAAGGATTGGAGGAGAAGTTTTTGGAGCGCGGTGCTCCAGCACCGCTTTCGGTTCGATTGATTGATGACTTCCGCGTCAGCCAAAGTTTGGTATAGCTCGAGCGCGCATAGCAGCCGGCCCTGACGAAGCCTTGCTCTTCAATGCAGAATTTACTGCGCCCCTTCAGGGGCGCGCCAGTTCACTTCTGTAGCGGCGTTCTACGAACGCCGTTCGTTTTACCCAGCATCGGTACAGCAAGACGGTCCCGCAAATGTGGTGCGACAAAACCGGGCGGTCACAGACCGCCGCTACAGAACGCAGAATGCTTTGGAGTCCGGTGGCGGAGCGAGTGCCACCGAGCGCCGACACCGCTTTGGCCTGAATATTTCACAAACTTGCAGTGCTGTGCGTGTTGAAACCATTGTGGTGCATCCTGCAGCGGCGGGATAAAGCTGCTGGATAGTAGATTTCACCGTCGGCAGGATGTCAGTTGCGATTTATGCGGCGCGAGTTTGTGAAATATCTGGGCTGGGCGCACAAGGTTGGGACACGGTCTGCAATTGCCTTGCCCGAAGGCTGGATTCGTGCGTTGCGCCAATCGGAATTGCAGTGTCACGGAAGTTTGGCTGATGCGTTTGCACTTGATTAACGGATGCGACGGCAGGATTCGGCGATGGGTTGTCGCGGCGAAGAATCACTTGGTTGGCTCGGGCAGAAAAGCGGCCAGGGCATAAACAAGGGCAGCGTTCCAGTTAATTGCGATTTCGTTGCTGCGATAGTCTTCAAGAACGTCCTGCCAGTTTGTTGCACCGCGATGCGATCCACCGACAAGATAACCTGGCCACGGGTCAGGCGCGGCATCTGTAGCTGACCTGCGGTCGTGTGGGTTTTGGGGTGGGAGAAAACCGAGTCCGGTCACAAATGACCGTCCGTAGAAATTGCGGCCAAACAAATGGTTCAATGCATCCAGACACGTGTCACGATAAACCTGATTTTTGGTGACCCGAAACGCTGCATGCAGGATTACCGTTTGCCGTGCAACGCCGCCGTTGCAACCCCAGTAGTATCGCGTTCCAAGCGGTCTTGCATAACCGTGAGTTCGCGCTGAACGAACGATTGCGTCTGCTGTGGCAATCAAATTGGATTGCACCTGTGAAACCAATGACTCAGTGCGGCCTGGCCGGCTCGATACCAGGTACGTTACCAAACCGAGGTTGCGCACATCTGGCCAGTCGAAGTCGTGGTCCCATTGCGCCCGGATTAACCTGATTCGACCTTCTGCATCAGCCAGGAACTCAGGCTCGCCTGTTGTTTCCCAAAGCTCGGCTGCTGCCCAGAGCCGGTTTTGCGGTTGTGCACCTGGTGTACGGTTTAGGTTTTCGACCTCGGGCGCGAATTCGTACGGACCGGTCCTGAAAGCCGATTGGTCGGCGGGGTGATAGTTCGGATGCGCTTTGAGGAAAGCGTAGCTTTTGCGTGCGGCATTGAGGCATTTCTCGGCAAATGCAGCGTCGTACGATCTGTAAAGCCGACCGGCTTGGGCCATCATGCCAACAAACACTGCTGTTGCTTCGCTACCCCAGGGGGTAAAATATCGTTCGGTAAGTTCGTCTTCGGGTTTGATCCAGCCGCAAAACTGGCGTGTCGAGAGCTTGTGATAAACCGAGCCGTCCGGCGCCTGCATCTTGAGCAACCAGTCCAGTTCCCATTTTAGTTCAGCCAAAAAATCTGGGAGCGCTCCGCCCGATTCTGGTATGTCCAGTTTGATCTTGCGAATCCGGCTGCCGAAATCTTCCCATGCGCGAAACAGCACACCAACTGTAACACCGGCGTTGACGACGTATTTGTTGTAATCGCCGGCGTCATGCCAGCCACCGGTACCGTCCTTATGATCGTGTTGGCCGGTGACGAAGTCGAGCCATGCGTCGTTGGTATGGCAAGGTGCGTGTTCGTACCGTTGGCCGTTGTAAACCGCACTTACCGCCGTGCCACACCGCCACAAGTAAAACCCGCGCATTACAACGTAAAACGGGTCGCGGTACACGTCAGGCGCAACACGGAAAGGCGCAGATTTACCGATACCGTGCACGACAAGCCGATACATGCCAGGATTTGTAATGCTCGAGAAATCCGCCCAGTAAAGTTTTTCTTTTGTGTCCGGGTTCGTCACTGGACCCGAGACAGCGTTGCTGAACACGAGCGATTCGTCTGGTAACCGTATCACGGCGAAATTGGTGCATTGGCCTGCAATTGAAGCGATCTTGGGTGCGTGTGGCAGGTAACCTAATGTGTTAAGCCGGACCTTGGTGGTCGGCACATCTTGAGCGGAAACAGTTGCACTAAACATGCAAACCATCAGCGCGCGCGTCAATTTGGCTGTACAACTCATTTTTTAATTGCGATTTCGATGTCTCCCAAGACGGTTGATTGGTAAAAGAGCAGACACGACTTGTGAACCCCCGACAAGTCGTTAATTCACATGACATGCAATTTATCCGTGACCAACCACCATAACAGGTGAAAAAGCTCCGGTTTTGCAGGCCGGTCGGTTAGATGCGACACGGATGCATTTTTATTACAAGAAAATGCCTTGCGCAGGTAAGTCGAGGTTGTTAATGAACGTCGCTCGATGCGACTCTGGATTGGGTCTGGCGCGCGCGGCTCGTTGCAGAGCGCGCGAGTGCTTTGGAAATGTAACACGACAAACAAACGGTTTTTGACCTTCGCCATACAGGAACGCCAACATGCAATCGTTCAAATTCAACTGGAGTGATCTGGCAATCATCTTCGGTTACTTCGCCACGATGATTGGCATAGGCGTGGCCGTGATGAAACGCGCCTCAAAAGGTGTGCATGCGTATTTTTTAGCCGGACGCGCCTTGCCGTGGTGGGTGCTCGGCATATCAAACGCATCGGCAATGTGGGATATCACCGGCACAATGTGGCTTGTGTACAACCTGTTCGTTTACGGGCTGAAAGGTACATGGTTACCGTGGCTCTGGCCGACTTTTAACCAGATCATCCTGATGATTTATCTTGCGCGCTGGATTCGGCGTTCGGGGGTGCTAACTGGTGCCGAATGGATCACAACGCGGTTCGGCTCCGGCCACGGCGGCGAGCTGTCGCGTCTGATCATAGTTGTGTTCGCGCTGGTCAGCGTTGTGTTTTTCATCGCATACGATTTTCAGGGCATGGGCAAGTTTTCAAAAACATTTTTGCCGTGGGACTTGTCAGCCAACACATACGCCGTAATTGTGATGAGCCTGACAGCCATTTACGTGTTGTTGGGCGGCATGATCAGCGTTGTGATAACCGATCTTGCGCAGTTTTTCATCATGGCAGTGTGCGCGGTGATCATTGCCGGTATTGCTATGGCAAAGGTCACAGGCGCCGAGATACCTGCGCTTGTGCCGGACGGGTGGGGCAACATTGCATTTGGTTGGAAACTTGACATTGACTGGTCAAAACTGATCCCTGCATTGCAGGAAAACATCGCCCGGGACGGTTACGGATTCTTCGGCTGTTTCTTCATTGCGATGGTGTTCAAGGGTTTGCTTGTGAGCATTGCTGGGCCTGCGCCGAACTACGACATGCAGCGAATTTTGGCGGCGCGTACACCGCGTGAGGCGGGTTTGATGAGCGGGATTGTATCTGCGTGTTTGTTGCCGCGCTGGATTTTGGTAGCTGGTATTACACTGCTCGGGTTGAAATTTCTCGGGCCTGTATTTCGCAACCAGACAGGCAAAATAGACTTCGAGATGGTACTGCCGTTTGTGATCAAGGAATTCATTCCAACGGGTTTGGTTGGGTTGTTGATGGCGGGGCTATTGGCTGCGTTCATGTCAACGTTTTCAGCAACACTGAATGCAGGTGGTGCATACCTAGTGAACGACCTGTACAAGCGCTACATACGCAAAGACGCCTCGGGCAAGCATTATGTTGTTGTTGGGTACGTAGCTCAGGTGATGATTTTGGCGCTCGGCTTTGCATTTGGACTGATGGCGGAGTCGGTTAACCAGATGACACAATGGATCGTTCAGGGTCTGTGGGGCGGGTACACCGCTGCGAATGTGCTCAAGTGGTACTGGTATCGTCTGAACGGGTTTGGTTATTTCTGGGGCATGCTTACCGGCATTGCAGCGGCGCTTGTTGTACCGAAGTTTTTCCCAAGCTCGGGTCTGCCTACATTCGCCAGCTTCGGCATCATCCTGGGTATTTCAACGCTCGGCTGTGTTCTTGGCAGCCTGCTGACAAAACCCGAGGACGATGAAACTCTGAAACGTTTTTATCGGCAGGTTAGGCCCTGGGGCTTTTGGGGACCGGTACACGATTTGGTTGTGAAAGAAGACCCGTCGTTCAAACGCAATACAAACTTTGGCCGTGACATGTTCAACTGTTTCGTTGGTATGGCATGGCAAGTGCCGCTTTGGGCAATACCGGTTTATGTCGTGTTCAGGAACTGGAAGGCACTTTGGGTCGCACTCGGCGTGCTGGTGGTCACATCCCTGATCCTCAAATTCAACTGGTTCGACAAGCTTGATAAGGATGAGGAGCCAGGCGCTGCCTAGCGTTGTTTTTGAGGGGGCGCAGTACTGCGTACGGTGACCTCGGCGTGGGCAATGCCCGGGCTTGATGCGCGCAGGCGAATTGTGCCCGGCATTCCGTCTTCGGTGCGCAGAATGACCATTGCCTTGCCGTAAAACAGCGCAACTCGATTTGTCACGAACTCGGCCGGGAAGTGGTGATCGCCATTGCCGACCCCTGCGATTGCAGCCGGTCCGCGTACATCAAATACAACTTCATTCGTTGCAAGCGGACAAACATTGCCGCGCGTGTCAATCGCCTCGACCAACACGAAACACAGGTCCTCGCCGTCGGCAACCAACCGTGACCGATCCGGTGTAAGCCGCAGCTTTGCTGGATCACCGGCAGTACGGACGACTGCTACGCCAAGTTTACGGCCTGCCTTGTATGCAACAGCCCTGAGTTCACCCGGTTCATAGACGACATCTTCCCACCGGAGTCTGTAGCGATCCATGACATTTGTTGCAGTTGGGTCTTTTGATTTCATGCCGAGCGATCTGCCGTTCAGGAACAGTTCGGCTGAATCGCCACTGGTATAGACGTACACAGGCACATTTGTCCCCACCCGCTCCGGCCAGGTCCAATGCGGCAGGATGTGGACGGTTTTTTTCTCGGGTGCCCAATGGCTGCGGTACAGGTAAAACCTGTCTTTGGGTATGCCCACCAGATCAACTATGCCGAAGAGGCTGATCCGGGATTCTTCTTCTGGGGCGAGTTTACGTTTTTTGAAGCTGGACCAGCCTTCGGCAACAAACGGGACAGGTTCACCGATGTAATCAAACCCGGTCCAAACAAATTCGCCTGCAACAAACGTGTCTCGTTCCATCAACGCGAACTCAGTGTCAGGGATATCGGAATAATAGGCTGAGTTGTGGTCGTACGATGTAACACGCAGTGCCAGTGAGTAATCGTCTTTGCGTGTCGGGTGTGGTAGTTGGTAAAACCCGCGTGTGCTGTAAGCCGAGGCGGATTCACTGTAAACGATCGGCAGCCAGGGCCGGTTCTTGCGGGACAACGCGTACCGGCGTGCATAGTTCCACCCGACTACATCGAGCGAATCATCAAGGGGTGTATTTGCCGATTCAGGAATACAATGTGCCATTGCGACCGGTCGGGTAGGATCAAGCGCCTTGACAAACTCGACCAGCTCACGCAACAACGCCACTCCATTTTGTATCTTCCCGCCTTCAAGATCAAAAATTTCGTTACCAACGCTCCAAACCACCACGCACGGGTGATTACGATCGCGTCGGATGAAATTGTAGAGCTGCTTTTTGCAATGCTGTGCAATCGGTACATTATCTGGCCGTGTGGCTGTGCGGTCCCATTTATCAAACGCCTCGTCCCACACGACGATGCCCATCCGGTCGCACAGCTCGAGCACTTCGGGAGCAGGTGGATTATGACTGGTGCGCAGTGCGTTACAGCCCATGTCTTTCATGATTTCGAGCTGGCGTTGCATTGCGCGGACATTGAATGCTGCACCAAGCGGCCCCAAGTCATGATGCAGGTTCACACCATGTAGCTGAACGCGTCTGCCGTTGAGGTGGAAACCGTCGTCCGGGGTAAACTTGAACGTCCGAATACCGAATTTTGTGTCTGCAATGTCAACAGTTTTGCCGTTTGCACGCACGCGGCTGACGGCCCTGTAAAGGCGCGGCGTTTCAATGTCCCAACGTTGCGGGTTCCGGACCGTGAACTGCTGGTCAAACTCGGCGTTTGCGCTGCCGGCGATACGAAGCTGGTCAGTCCGTTTACCGACCTGTTTACCTTTCGGGTCAACGATGGTTGTTTCGAGCGAAACCAACTGCTCATTGGCCATGTGATTTTCGACGGTTGTTCGGACACGTACCTCAGCAGCCGCATCGGTTACAACCGGCGTTGTGATGAATGTTCCCCAATGTCCAATGTGCACAGGCGCGGTGACAACGAGACGTACCTTTCGGTAAATACCCGCCCCTGGATACCAACGCGACTGGTGCGGACGCGTGTCAACGTGCACGGCGACAACGTTTGTCTGGCCGAACCGGACGAAGTCGGTTACATCCACGCGAAACGACATGTAGCCGTAATCCCAGCCGCCTGCTTCGGCACCGTTGACATAGACTGTTGGCATGGCCATCACACCATCGAAATCGAGGTACACGCGCTTGCCCGTCCAGGCCTGCGGCAAGACAAATTGTTTCCGGTACCAACCTTCACCTTGCCACGGTAACTTGCCCGTGTGCGGGTTACCGCGCGGTTCATAAGGACCTGCAATTGCCCAATCATGTGGTAACCGGACAACCTGCCATGTCGAGTCGTCGAATGCCGGCCTATGTGCATTAGGCTGCGGCCCTTTAGCGAACCGCCAATCCTTGTTGAAATCCAGCTCGATACGTGGGTTGTCGGCGCCAATGGCGGAGACCGTCGCGATGGATGCGAGTGTCACGTGCGCCAATACCCAAAGTGTGACTGTTTTGAGCATGGTGTTTTTGTGTTGTGTCTGGATCAGTTTCATGTCGAGCGCTCGGTTGTTTTCGAGCTACACGGCGCTCGGCTCGGCTGCGGTTGAAAATGGCCAAAAACATTTTGACCGCAACATAATTTTCTGGTTGGTACGCTCTTGGTCTTCAGGGTTCGACAAAGACGCGCAGATGCGCCAACCGGACCTGCGTTCGCATGAAAAAAACGGGCGAACCGGCACGGTTCGCCCGTTTGAAAATTATGCACGCGCGCCGGTTGTGCAGGCGATTTACGCCTTTCGGCAGCGCCATACTATCAAGCCCAGCCCGCCAAACGCGATCAGCAGACTAATCGACCCGGGTTCGGGCACAACAAAGTGCACCCCGTTTTCGCCGGTATCGAATGGGTTATTGTTCCAGCCCCGCGCGGTACCGTCCGAAAGCGCGTCCAAGACAGTGTCGCTCCCGGATGTCGAAGTCCAAACGTCAAAAGTAAATCCGCTTCCGATGCTCAGCCCCAATGCAGACAACGGTACCGGGATAGCTACCGACGAACTTGTTGTTGTGGCGGTGTTGTAGGAGGTGGAATTCCAGCTCGAGCCGTCCCAACTCAGCAGGCTCCAGCCGCCGCTCCAGTACGGATATGCACCGATGAAATAGTCCATGCCGCCTACGCTCATTTGGATATTTTTGCCCCAGCCGCCCGAACCGTTGAGGTTACCGCCACCAGCCAGACCGTCTTTGGCAATCCCGATGTAATAGTTGTACCAGTTAGCCGCAAGCGGGTCGCCCCCCAAGTTGATAGTGAAGTTGAGCATGGTGCCGTCGCTATCAACTGCTACCGAGCTGATATCGAGCGAGCCAACGCCGCCGGTGAAATCGCCTAGGCCGCCCGGGTCATTGTACAGCACTGAACCACGCAGACAGAAAGGAACTAACAACAGCGTTAACAGGAGCGTTTTCATACGGCCAAATCGTAACAGCTGCAGTAGTTTTGTAAAGCCACACAAATGTATGGTTTTTGCCTGGGCCAAAAACCGGTTGCGTTTCGGGTATGCAATGGGCTAACAAAGCTCTATGCCTAGAACCGGTTGGGCACAAGCTGCTTGTGTTGCTTTAGTAGCTGCAAATCTATTCGTCCTGCACGCGAAAGACTTTGGTGACGAGACGAGCGCATTACCCTCGAGCGCAACAATTACTAATACAGCCCAACTGCGTCAGCTTGTACCCGACCCGGCCGGTCTCTACTCGGTCAGGCTCGATGGAACGGTTTTGTGGGCCAACGCATTCCAGGGCCGGCTTGTGTTGATGGACGAGACTGGTGTGGCTGAACTTGGGCTTGCGCTTGCTGGGGGTGATTTGGCTGTGGGCGACCTGGTGCGGGTTGAAGGGAAGTGCACGATTATAAACCGTGCTGGCAGGTCGGTTTTGGTGCCGCATGGGCCGGTTGTTGACAATGACGGTATTCACAGCGCAGTTGAACGGGTCGGCACAGTGTACCTTGAAGCCGGTCTTCAGCCGTTTTGCCTGTTGTGGTTTAACGGCCAGGATCAACTCGAGCTTACTGTTGAAGTTGAAGGCCCGAATCTTGTCCGACGACAAATCCCGGCGGGCATGTTGTTCAGACCGGTGGATAAGCACGAGACAACCAGCACGAACGTTGAACCGGGTGTCTGGTACGAATGCTTTGATGCGCTGGAGGAGACACTGCCCGACTTTGACTCGCTGGTCCCGATCAAGAGCGGCTACACGGAAAACTTTGACCTGCACATCCTGCCGCGGACAAACCAGATCGGACTCAGGTTTACCGGTTATCTGCATGCGCCGCAGACCGGTCTTTACAGGTTTTTCCTCAGATCGGACGACGGGAGCAAATTATTCGTCGGCAGACCCACGGTGACAGTAACTGTGGTCGGCACTAACAGTTTGCCCATGCCGAAACAGGTTTTGGCCGGACAGGTGCTGACTGCTGCTGAAGAAATGTTCTGGGCTGAAACCGAGGGGCGGATTCGGTTGGTTCGGCAACAGCCTGGGGTAACCCAAATCGAATTAACCGCTGGCGTTGCAAGACTTGATCTTGAGCTTACCGGCCAGCTTCCGGGTGAGACGCGCCACTTGCTCGGCCAGCGGATACGGGCAATCGGTGTATGCCGCAGCACGATAACGGCTGATGGTCAACGCTTGCCCGGCAAACTGCTTGTTACAGGGACGAATCAGCTCGCGTTTTTTCCCCCGACGCAACCCGAACGCACACATCAGCCTGAACGGGGCGCCGCTTTGCCAATGCTCCAAACCGCTGTTGACGTCCACAAACTCAAACGCGACGCCGCACAACGCAGGTATCCGGTCAGACTTGACGGTGTAGTAACGTGTGTGTTGCCCGAGCACCAGGCTTTTACAGTGCAAGATTCGACTCGAGGCATTTACGTTGTTGACATGACACGCTCGGGTCATGGTCTGCCTGAGGTCGGCGAGCATGTGCAGGTTGAAGGCGTAACTGACCCCAGCCTGTTCGCGCCGGTTGTCAATGCAACGCGGATTATTAGTGGTGGCCTAGGCCAATTGCCTGAGCCTGTCCGGCCGACGTTCGACCAGTTGCTTAATGGCAGCATGGACGCGCAATACGTTCAAATCCAAGGGATCGTGACCGAGACACGCTCAAACACTGTTGTACTGCACATGCGCGACGGCTCGATCGAGGTGGAGTTGCGCCCGAACAACATCGCAGTTGCGGCGTTGCCGACCCTCCAAGATGCGCTGGTGCGGGTTCGGGGTTGTTTGTTTGCGTCGTGGGATTACGTAACGCATCAGGTTAAGCCGGGCGAAATCAGGTTGTACAATGCCGACATTTTTGTGGATGAACCTGCGCCGGCTGACATCTTCGCCACCGCAGCAAAGAAAGTGAGCGAACTACTGCAATTTGATCCGTTAGCCGGAGCGTTCCAGCGCGTCAAGGTGGAAGGGCAGGTGGTTGCCAGTGCCGGCCAGGTCATTTTCATGATGCAGGGTGGCGTCGGTATGCGATTTGTCTGCCGGACAAATCTCGTACTTCAGCCCGGTGACAAGGTTGAAGTGGTTGGGTTCCCTGACGTGGTCGCAGCGTGTTCACCAACACTGCGCGGGGCAGTTGTACGAAAAACCGGCCATGAACACCTGCCGCAACCGCGCAAACTTGCTCCGGGCGAACTTGGCGACCCGGTAAACGACGCAACACGCGTCCGAGTTGAAGCGACGTTGGTTAGCGTGGCTGGCGGTACAGGCGGTCAAACACTGGAATTACAAGCGGGCATGCGCACGTTTATCGCCCGTCCAGCACAGGGCATGTTGTTACCCCGGAACCTGGCCCAAGGCAGCCGACTCGATGTCACAGGCGTGTACGTCGCTCAAGGACCGGCTGCGCTGCCGAGCCGGCAGGTGCCAGCATTTGAACTGCTTATAACTGCGCCGGGCGACATTAACGTTTTGGCGCGACCGCCGTGGTGGACTTTGGAGCGGCTGTTGATAGTAATCGGTGTACTACTGTGCGTGCTGTGCCTTGCTGCGTTGTGGATTACGTTGTTGCACCGTAAAGTTGAGCAACGTACAGCCGAACTAACAGCGCAAATCCACGAACGGCAGCGCGCTGAGCACAGGCAATGGCTCGAACGCGAACGCACGCGCATCGCACAAGACCTGCACGACGAGCTTGGCTCGGGTATAACCGAGATCAGCATGTTGGCACTGCGTGCCGGGACAAATGATGCGCCGACCAAAAAACGGGTGCTGTACCTCGAACAAATCCGCGCCCGTGCAACTGAACTTGTAACTGCGCTTGACGAAATTGTTTGGGCGACTAACCCGCAGCATGATTCGCTGGCGTCGCTGGTGAGCTATCTATCGCTTTACGCAGACAGATTTCTTGCAGCGGCAAACATCCAGTGCCAGGTCGAACAAGGCCAACAAATGACAGACCGTTCCGTTGCATCGCACATGCGGCACACGCTGTTCATGGCGTTTCGCGAAGCACTGAACAATGTGGTTAAACACGCACGAGCCACCCGCGTCACTATCAGGTTCACGCTGGCTGATTCGGTTCTGCAGATTGCGGTTATTGATAATGGTTGTGGCATGGCTGGTGCACCGGCTAATTTGGCTGGCGAAGGACTCACAAATATGCGCAGCCGCGTCGAAAAACTCGGCGGCAAGTTCAACCTGCAAAGTGCGCCCGGCAAAGGCACGCAAATCGAGTTTGTTGTGCCAATCAGTTCGCCAAATGTATGACACGTGTTGTTGTAGTTGAGGATAACAAGGTGATTCGGGAAAGCCTGGCTGAATTCGTCCAGCGCGATCCCGAGTGCGAGTGTGTCGGCACATACGCAACCGGCACGGAAGCATTACGTATGATACCGCGTGTAGTGCCCGACATAGTGCTGATGGACATTCAGTTGCCGGATATATCCGGCATAGATTGCACGGCAAAACTCAAGCAACTGTTGCCATCGGTACAGATCATCATCGTGACTGTGTACGAAGACACGGACAGAATTTTCAAGGCGTTGCGCGTTGGTGCATGTGGATACCTGCTGAAACGCTGCACACCGGAAGAGTTGATCGCCGCAATTCGTGAAGTGCGCCTTGGCGGTGCACCAATGTCGCGTGAGGTGGCGCGCAAGGTTATATCGTTTTTCCAGGAACCGGTCAAAGCTGCTGCTGAAGTCGAAGACCTCTCGCCACGCGAGCGCGAGATTTTGGAGTTGTTGGCACATGGCTTTGCGAACAAGGAAATCGCGGCGCGTCTCGGGGTGAGCGACGGCACAATCCGATGGCACCTGCGGCACATTTATCACAAGCTGCATGTACGGTCGCGCACCGAGGCAGCGCTGAAATTCCGAACTGCAACCGGTAGTTAAGCTATACGCGAATTTCGAGAGACCAGGCCGGGCCAAAGAGCACGAAAAATCCCTACAAATGTGAGGATGGCACTAAAGCACACATCGCAGGTAATTTCTTGCGTCATGTACGAAGGCGGTACAGTGCCACGCTTCTGTTGGCTCAAAGCTCGACGCAACCATCGCTCGGGAGGTTGGCATACTGCATTCACGCTGATCGAGTTGTTGGTTGTGATAGCGATCATAGCGATTTTGGCTGGGTTGCTTTTGCCGGTGCTAACCCGGGCCAAATTCAAGGCCAAAACTGTCCAGTGCACATCCAACTACAGGCAATGGTTGGTGGTGGCAATTTCATATGCGGGCGATGACGCACGCGGGTTCTTTCCCTCGTTTTCGATTCCGGCAACAACCGGGCACAATGCTTGGGATGTTTCGATGGATATGGTGCCGTGCCTTGCAGGATACGGTTTGACCGTGCCGATGTGGTTTTGCCCGGTGCGCCCCGGTGAATTTGACGATGCAAATGCACAGTTCAACAAGTTTTACAAACGGCCCATCACAACCGTGGATGACCTGAACCGCTGGCTCCAGTTGCGTAATCAGGGTTACGGCGCGTTTGCAGTGCTGTATCACGCATGGTGGGTGCCGCGGCCGATCGCAAATGACATGCGGTACATGTTTCCATCGCCAAATCTGGCCGGTACCTTGAGCCGCTCGACAAACGGTTGGCCACGTAAACCGGATGACCCGGTCGCACGGTTCCAACCAATAATAACCGATTATTGTTATGCACCAGGGGTACAAACCAACACAGCGCGCATGGCTGCAGGGCATCCGATGGGCGGCAAAGTCATGGCCGTCAACGCAGGGTACGCCACCGGTCAGGTCGAGTCGCGCCCACGACAAATCATCCAGTGGCAGTATTCCGGTGTCGACTCAGCTTTTTATTAACTCGGTTGCGCGCAGTTGCGTTTTTGCCTCGGTCAAAACCACACATTTGTGAGGCTACACAAGCGTGCTACACCGTGCTGTAGTTGAACGGTTGATTGTTTTTGGGTAAAGAGCGTTGAAATTGAAAAAACCGAACCGTATGAGCACCCGAAAAAGACTGAACTTGTTGGCGAGCGGAATATTTTCGATTGCTGCCGGTTGTCTGCTGTGGCAGGCGACCGTCTCTGGCGCGAACGTGCCGGTCACGTTTAACGTGAACATGTCGGTCCAAAAGGCAATGGGTAACTTCGATCCAGATGGCCGGGGTGACACTGTGCTTGTGGCCGGTAGTTGGGACGGTTGGGCGGTGACAAACACCATGAGCCAAAGTTCCGAACCTGACGTTTACACATTGACATTGTACCTGAGCGAGGGGAGCTGGCCAAACTACAAGTTCGTAATCAATCCGTACGGTTCGTCAAGCGGGCCGAACCTGCGTTGGGAAAGCCGGGACAACAGATGGTTCCAGGTACCTATTGGCGGTACAAATCTGCCGGTGGTGTACTTTAACGATGCGGCAAGTGCTGTCGTTGCAGCCGATATAACTTTCCAAATTGACATGTCGGTGCAAATTGGCCTTGGGAACTTCAATCCTGATAGTGACCTTGTGTTTGTTGCTGGTGACTGGAATTGGGGTGCACTGAGCACCGGCCCGTTCGAGCGCTCGACCGAAAATACAAATATCTGGACGTTTACCCACAGGCAGACCAACAGTATCGGTGCACTTGTCAACTACAAGTTCATCATCTACCGGTCCGGTTCGTCGGTTTGGGAAAATGACGGGGTTGGACCGGGCGGGGCGCGTAACCGGCAGTTCCTGTTCCCAGCCGGTGACACAAACTTACCGGTGGTATTCTTCAACAACATATCGAACATAGTGTCGGTTGTTGTGACGCCGGTTACGTTCCAGGTTAACCTTGCCGTGCAGGACGCTTACGGGAATTTCACGCCTGAGAATGATACTGTCATGGTCGCAGGCGAGTTTAATGATTGGAATGCAGGTGCATGGCAGCTTGCGCCGACTGATACAAATCAAGACCTGTTTGTTGGTACGTTTAATGTGACCAACACGGTCGGCTCGACCGTAAACTACAAATTCGTCCTCAACAACGGTGCGCGTTGGGAACGCGACGGCCTCGGCCCGGGCGGCGCACAGAATCGCCAGTTCATTTTCACAAATGTGCCGATTGCGTTACCAACGGTGTTTTTTGACGGTACAAATGACCTTGGCACAATTTCAATTGGTGGGGTGGAAACAAATCACCTGACACTTGGCTGGTTGCCAGGTGTGAAAGTCCGGTTGCAAAGTTCGACTAATCTCACCGATTGGGTTGACGTGCCCGGGACACAAGGCGAGGGCGCGGTTTCTATCCCGGTAGCAGGCACAAAATTCTTCCGGTTGATCGGCCCTTGACGAACGGTAAGAGTCTGTAGCAGGGTTCACGGGTGCAAATCTGTCAAAGGCCAATCGTACAGGCAGCAGAGGGGTCGGGTTTTCCCCGCAGCATGCTGTGTTGCTCGGCTTAATCATGTTCAGCAAAACTGTCCAAATCCAAGGCTTGTTAGTATGTTTTGCAGCCTGCCTGAGTGGCAGTGCCGCACAACAAACTCAGTTTATCGCAGGGGCCGATATGTCGCACCTTGTGTTTTTCGAGGATCGGGGTGTCGTTTACAAAGATAACGGAGTTGTGGACGATGCACTGGCCATACTTAAACGGCGCGGGATAAACTGCATTCGACTGCGCCTGTTTACTGGCTCAGACGAACTTGTCCGGACCAACAAGGCATACGATTACACCAACAATCTCACCTACACGTTGCCATTGGCTGTGCGAGTGAAAAATCATGGGTTGCAGTTGCTGATTGATTTTCATTACTCGGACACGTGGGCTGACCCGGGCAAACAAACCAAACCCGCAGCCTGGACAGGCCTGAGCTTCGGCGAGTTGACCAACGCAATCCGCTCTTACACAAGCAATGCAATTGCAGCGTTCAATGCAGCCGGTGCACTGCCCGACTACGTCCAGCTCGGCAACGAAATTACCGGCGGTATGCTCTGGCTGGACGGCGCTGTTGGGGGTACAAACGACACACCAGCGCAGTGGACGAAGCTGGGCCAGTTGCTTAAAAGCGCCTATCGCGGTGTAGTGGACGCTTCGAGCAATCAGTTGCCCAAGATCATCATTCACATTGACCGCGGCGGCGACTGGTCGAGTGCAAAGTGGTTCTTCGACAAGCTTAACCAGCAAAATGTTCCATACGACATTATCGGGTACAGTTTTTATCCGTGGTGGCATGGTTGTTTCAGCAACCTGTTCATTTGCCTCAGTAACACCGCAACGCGCTACCGCAAACCGATCATGGTGGTTGAAACGGCGTTTCCGTGGTCGAATTCAACCAATCTGTGCAATATCACAGCCACAACAAACGGCCAGGTCGAATACGTGGTTGCATTGGCTGAAACAACGCACAGTGTGCCAGGCAGACCTGTTACCGGCATTTTTTGGTGGGGGACAGAGTACCAGCAGCTCTGGGGCTATTCACTGGGCGGATTCGATCGGCGGTCGTTTTGGCATACAAACGGCAATGTGTTACCTGTTGCAGACGTTTTCGGTCAGTTGAGCGCGCCGATTAAAATCACGCCGGGACTCGCAAACGACACAATTACCATCACTTGGCCCATCAGCGGTGCCGGCATGGTTCTGACCGCATCAACTGCACTCACAGCAAGCCTGTGGATTCGCGTAACAAACCAACCTGACCGTACGGGTGCGTTCTATTCAGTTGCCCTGCCTTTGCCGCCTGATCAAGCGCGGTTTTACAGGTTGCAGTCGAACTGACGGCGCTTTCACGCCGTTTGTGCTGTGCGAGATAGCCGCCCGGGCTTCTCGAAGGTGGCTTGCGGGCTTGTGTGGCGGTGCTGCATGAAGCCGCGCTGCACCTTGAGAACACAATGATGTTCGGCGGCACAAGCTAACAACTCGGCCGGGGCGGGCTACAAGTTGAATGGTAGCGTGCCACATCTGCAACCGTGGTAATGCGGTGGTGGTGTTCTGTTATCATGGCCGCGCAGCACGACACGCTTCGGCACAGCTCTGCTGCCTTTTTCGGCGGGCCGCACACCAGGCTCGCCCGCTGATGCATCCGGCCGATACTCGGGCGAACTCGTGCCGGCGCGATGCGGGTAGGACGTTTCTCAGCGTACTGCCAGCCCCAGGCTTTAAGCCCACGGTTTACCGTCCTTACGTGTACCGCACAGGTTCACGCGAATGCCCAGTGCATCTGCCATGGCAGCCTTGGCGATCAGGCATTGATCGGCTGCCTTGGCATCTGTGGCATAGACAACGTGGATGTGGTTTGCCTTGTGTTTGGCCATCATCTGGTCGCGCGACACGCCATAGGTAACCGCATGCATGATCGGCCATTGCCAGGTCGTTGATTGCCAACGCCGCTCGGTCTCATGCCGCGGCAGCTCGACCACGCCGCCGCGCCCGATGTCCATGTTCAATCCGCGTTTGTCAATGTAAATGCGTGACCAGACGATTTCGCCCGGCTTCGATATGCCGCGCAAGGTTGCGCCACCCTTCGGGAAATACATTGGCGGTTGACGGAATCCTTCTGCGCCTGCCCAGCCACCGATAAAATGCGATGGGGGCGCACCGCCGCTAATCTCAAACACCCAAACGTATTCTTTTGTCGTGCCGCTCTTGTCCCAATCGCCCCAGCGCAAGTCGTGCAGTGTATTTTCAACCGGCTGACCGAGGGCTTTCTGGACACGATACGTCATAAGACCGTCAAGCCCGGCGCACTCGTCAACCTCGTTAAAGTGCGGTAACGGTTGACCGGCGTACAGCTCGCGTTTGCCATCACGCGATTTTACGGGTGGCCGTTGTGAATCATTGAGTGTGCCTTCAACAAGGTCACTCGCCGGCAACAGGTCTTTGAGACCTTGCTGGTACTGTATGCCAATGCAATCGCAACCGAACTCATCAGCAATTCGCATCGCTGCTATGTACATCTTGCACTGCCAAAGAATTTGTTCGTCAGTGAGGTCGGTTGCATCGTTGGGACCGGTGTGGAACTTCATGCCGCGCGATTCCATCCAAGCGCGTACTGCGCGTGCCTCGCCGTCGCCGATTTGGGTTGTCTCGTAATACAACGCTGATTGGCTGAGTCGTTCCTTGAACACGCCGGTCGCATTAAGCAGCGCATCGGGTATGATCGCATTGAACATGCCCATGCACCCCTCATCAAATACGCCCATGATCGCCTTCTCGGTGCGCAACTGCGCCGCAAGCGCTTGGCCGAGCTTAACGGCTGGCCCAGCGAATTTCGCTTCTGCAAGCTGCACAACGTGATCGGTTTTATGCGTGCACTTGCCGGTTTTGAGCCACTGACGCAGCTTCGACCTGAAATAGTCGTCTTTGAAATCTTCGCTCCAGAGTGTCGAGTATTCCACACCGGCTTTGGTGAGCGAACCGTTCAGGTTTAACATGCCGACCAACCCGGGCCATTCCCCTGACCAGTTTGCCACAGTCAAGATCGGCCCGCGATGTGTTGTCAGCCCCGGCAACACATGGTGTGAGTATTGCCAAACTGCTTCCGCAACAATTAGGGGTGCGTCCGGGTCAACGTTTTTGAATACATCGAGTCCTTCGCGTTGTGAAGCGATGAACCCATGCTTTTGCTCCGGCTTGTAGGGATGCGCACGTACCACACGCCAGCCTTCGGCCTCAATTGCGGCCTTCAGTGCCTGCTCCATTTGCTCCTGGGCAGGCCAGCAAACCTGGTTTGCCGACAGCCGCAAATCGCCACTTGCAATCAGTTGGACATGACGCGGTTTGAGTTTTGGAAAACCGGGTTTGTATTGTGTTTTTGCTGTTTTCATTTTTCGGACATTGTCGGTTTATGCTTCCACTGTTTGGTTTACAAAAGCGCTTCGAACATAAATCGTCTCTGCCATCTGTTGCCGGCAAACGACACGCGCTTTTACGTTCACGATTTGCACAGGTCTATCCAACTTAACCTGGCGTGTCGAGTCAAGCACCCGAATTGTGCTCGAGCATTTGTTTGATCATGGTTGCCAGCGCTTTTACCCAGACCGGATGATCGTTCAAACACGGAACCAAAGTAAATTCGCTACCGCCTGCGCTCATAAACTCGGCTCGCGCGCCTATGCCGATTTCTTCGATTGTCTCGATGCAGTCGGTAACAAATGAAGGGCAAACCACGGCTATTTTTTTGATGCCTGCGCCGGCTAGGCGCCGTAGCTCTCCGACCGTGGGCGGCCCGAGCCACCGGCCCGGCCCGAACTGGCATTGGAACGCAATCGAGTATTTTTGGGGGGCCAGCCCGCATGCTTTAACAAATGCTTCTGCGGTTATTAGACATTGGTGCTTGTAACAGGTTGCATGTGCTGGGCTGGGTACGGTGCAACAATCGGTTCTGGCCAAACAATGTGTGCCTGTTGGGTCTGTCTTCCGCAAGTGCCGTTCAGGCAGACTGTGAAAGCTCAAGAGCACATGCTCGGCGGTCTGCGTCGAATTTTCGCGTGCAACTGTCGTTAATGCATTGATGTATTCCGTACGCGCATAAAATGGGGGAAGAACCGTCAGCCGCGCACCCGGCACACAACGCGTCACAACCTCCCTAACGGCAACTACAACAGTTTCGTACGTTGACATTGCATAATGCGGGAACAACGGCACAAGCAGCAGGTCGGTTACACCGCCTGATGCGAGCTTGGCCACTGCGCTGGCGATGCTCGGTCTGCCGTACCGCATTGCAAGCTCGACGGTGAACCCGAGCTGTTGCTGGAGGGCAGTTTTTAGCCTCGTACTGGTGGCAACAAGCGGCGAACCTTCCGCAGTCCAAATGCGTGCGTAAGCCGCTGCAGTCTTTGGCGCGCGGATTGGCAGAATCAAACATCGCACAAGAAAGAGCCTGACCAAAAACGGCAAATCTATGACACGACCGTCCATCAAAAACTCGCCCAAAAAACGCCGTACATCCGCCACAGCAGGCGAGGCTGGTGAGCCGATGTTGACCAATATCACACCCGGTTTGTGCATACGTGTCAGCCCGCGGTTGCAGCGGGTGTCCTTGGAACGGTCTTTTCAAGCCCGGCAATGTACCTTTGCACACGTTCAGATGTATTGAGCGCGGATGTAATTGAATCCCCCACAGAAATACCGTCGCGATAATGACCTGCGAAAAAAATGCCCGGGGCGGCTGTTTCGATTTCAGCCATTTTCGCCCGAAATGTTCCGTAGCCAAGTTCGTACTGCGGGATTGCCTTTGGATACACAACGCAGCGGTGAAACGTGGGTTTGCCTTTTACGCCCAAAATTACGCCCAGGTCGCGATATGTGATCTCGATCAGCTCCGATTCGGTTTTCATGGCCAGGTCAGGTGCGCGTGCACCGCCAATGTAGGTCGTCAATGTCACATGACCAGCAGGTGCACGATTTGGGAAAAGCGACGATGAAAAGATCGTGCCCAAAATTTTTAGGCCCTCGATCCGCGGCACCAAAACACCAAACCCGTCAAGCGGATGCTCGACATCGTCGCGTTTGAACCCGAGCACGACACTCGCCACGGGTGGGTAATAGATTTTTGCAAACTGGCTAAGATCAACTTTTTGCCCTGCAACCAGGTCAAGTGTAGCTAAATCGTATGCTGTGCCCGCGTACACCACTGCCGAATGTTCAGCATGCGTCGGTGTGCCGCTTTGCACGTACGTTAACACCCATGAATCGGCACGTTTGGCCAGTGCGGTCACCTTGCAGTTCAGCTTCAGTGCACCGCCAATGTAAGCGCGCAAGGCCTCGATCAATACGTGCAGCCCAAAATCAAATGATACCTTTGGCGCGAGCATCTTCGGGATTTCATCGCGTTTTTTGCGTTCTTTTGCGCCGAAGATTTGCCCTTTTATGAGCGAGCCGTACCGTTGCTCGAGTGCGTGCAGTCGTGGGAATGCCTGCGGCACCGACAGTTTGTATGGGTCACCCGCGTAAATGCCGGAAACAAGCGGATCAATGGCACGGTCGAGAAACTCGCGTCCGAGCCGGCGCAGCACAAACTCGGCAACACTTTCTTCGTGTCCGTCGCGCCGGGGCGGTATGAACGGCTCAATCAAAAGCTGCAGTTTCATCCTCAGTGTGAACAACGGCGACAGAAAGAACTTAAGGGGTGAATCCGGCACAGGCACAGGTTTGCCTGCACGAACGATGTACCTGTTTTTTGCGGCTGGATCAGAATAAAGTTTGCGGTTGTCCAAGCCCAGATTTGTGAACAAGCCGGCGATCTTGCGTGTCGTTTCCAGAATTGTTGTGGGGCCAAAGTCGGCCAGGTAACCATCTTCATACACCGACCTGATTGCGCCACCAACTCGGTTGCCAGCTTCATACACCGTGACGGGTATGTTTAGCCTGCGCAGAGAGAAAGCGGCGGTCAGTCCGGTGATCCCGGCACCGATTATTGCAACGGGCTTCATACTCGCTGCTTAATGTAGAACGTGGCCGACTTTTGTCCAGAACAGTAGCCTCGTGTCCGGATCAGCCCGGCCCGATAAACCCCGCGTGATCACTGCGCAGCCGGCTAACGAACAATGCGCCTTTGTCATGTATAGGCTGTCCGGTGGCACAGAGCCGGCGGCGCGTTTGACGGGCGAGCAACGAAGTCCTCGGCGCGGGTTTTCACGGCACCGTGTGGCGAAGTTTTGTGGCTGACCTTCCCAACAAAAATCGGCTCCATCTCGATTACGCACCTGTCGCTTTGGCGCAAGTTACACCGTGCGCGAGTGCCGGCGTTGATCAATCGGTGGTAGCGTGTTGTCAAAGCACATTGCAATGTTGCGAATGAACAATCTGCCTGCTTCAGTTACTTCAAGCCCGGTCGGCAGCCTGCGTACCAAGCCATCTGTTTCAAGTTGCGCCAGCGATTCTAATTCACGCTCGAAATACCGCTCGAAACTGATGCCGAACTTTGCCGATATTGTGGCGTAATCAAGCGATAAATCGCACATGATGCGCATGATAACCTCGCGCCGGATTTTTTCATGGTCATTCAGGATATATCCTTTGGCCAGGGGTATTTTGCCGGCGTCAATTGCAGCGTAGTAACTTGCGATATCTTTGTCGTTTTGCCAGTACGCATCCGGTATTTGAGAAATGCTTGACATGCCGAAGCCGTAGATGTCTGCACCGGCACGAGTGCTGTACCCTTGGAAATTACGCTGGAGTCTTTTTTGGCGTTGCGCGACTGCAAGTTCGTCATCGGGTCGCGCAAAATGGTCCATGCCAATGTACACGTACAGGTTGTCTGCGGTCAGCTTTTCAACGGCAAGCTTGAGCAGTTGCAGCTTTAGTTCCGGGGGCGGCAGATGTTTTTGTCGTTCGAGAATTTTCTGGGCTGGCTTGAGCCACGGCACATGTGCATAGTTGAAAACTGCGAGCCTGTCGGGCCGCATTTCCAACACGATGTCCAGTGTTCTATCGAACGAATCGAGCGTTTGATAGGGCAAACCGTACATAAGGTCAAAGTTGACTGACTTAAACCCAAGCTCGCGCACCCACATTAATGCTTGCGCGGTTATCGCGCGCGGTTGGATTCGGTGGACGGCCTTTTGCACAACCGGATCAAAATCTTGTACGCCCATTGAGACACGGTTAAACCCCACTTCATGAAATGCTACGACGTGGTCTCGGGTCAGATCGCGTGGGTCAACTTCAACACCCGCCTCGATGTCGTCTGCAAAGGTGAAGTTTTTGTGGATCACCTCGCCAAGTCGCCTGATTTCAGCCGGCTGCAAGAAAGATGGTGACCCACCACCCCAATGCAACTGCACAACTTTCCGAGCTGGATTGAGCAGCGGTTTGATCAACCTGATCTCGCGCTCGATGTAGCCGATGTATTCGGTGCTCTTAGCGTGGTTGAGGGTGACGACATTCGTGCAACCGCAAAACCAGCACAGCGTGGGGCAAAACGGAATGTGAAAGTAAAGTGACAGGTCACGCACGGTTTCGTTGTTCAACCTGATCAGCGGTTCAAGCTTCGCCCAGCCGATCGTTTCAGTAAACTTGGTTGCAGGTGGGAACGATGTATATCGCGGCCCGGGCACATTGTATTTGTGAACGAGGTCAAGGTTGACGTCTATTTTGCTCATCAGCCGGAACCGTTGAATCGTTAAAACGTTGAAGCGTTGAAGCGTTGAACCGTTGAATCGTTAAATCGTTAAAGCGTTAAAGCGTTACATCGTTGAAGCGGTGAAGCGTTGGACCGTGTCCACAACTGCGGCGATGTTGTCCAGACGCGCGTCTGGAGGCACACCATGGCCGAGGTTGAATATGTAACCGTTACGGCCATGCATTATTGTCAGCAGCCGGCGTGTTTCCGCTGCAACAACTTCGGGCGTTGCACTGCTGAGCAGGTCGGGCCTAAGATTACCCTGAATTGCAATTGTCTTCGGCAAAATCTCGCGGGCCTTCTCAAGCGGAAAATGCCAGTCTATGCCAAGCACGGTTGCGCCCGTTGCAACCAGGTCGGCCCAGTTATGGTGTGTGCCAAGTGAAAATACAATGACGGGTATGACGTCATTTTGTACCACGGTAACGGCCGTGGCGTCGGCAGGTTTGTCTGGCGATAACGTGCGGCCAGCTCGTTTTTGTACCGCCGAAACGAGCTGGTTTATCCAGCGCCCCGATACTTCCCAAAATTGGCTCTGGTCCAACAACCCGCCATGTGTGTCGAAGACCTGAATTGCATCCACACCGCATTCGGCTTGCATTTGCAAGAATGCTGCAACAGTTGCAGTAAGTTTTTCAGCAAAAGCAAAGTAAGTTTTCGGGTCTTCTCTGAAAAGTGCAGTTGCGCAGTTGAAATTTTCCGAGCTGCCACCTTCGATCATAAACGTCGCCAACGTCCAGGGCGAACCTGCAAAGCCAATCAACGCCGTTTTATCCCCAAGCTCGCGCCGGACCAGGCGCAATGCATCGGCAACGTAATCGAGCCGTGTGTGTGCCGCAGCAAAATCAAGCCGTGCAATATCCGACTTTGACCGAATTGCAAACTCCATTGCAATGCCACCTTCGCTGTGGAGTTTGTAAGGTTGGCCCAGCGCCTCCGGGACAACCAAAATGTCACTGAACACAATTGCCGCATCGAACCCGAACCGTCGGATTGGTTGCAGCGTCACTTCAGCGGCAAGCTCCGGTGTCTTGACCAGTTGCTCGAAGCTGTATTTTTCGCGCAGGGCACGGTACTCGGGCAGCGCCCGGCCGGCCTGCCGCATCAACCAAACGGGTGGCCTGTCAACGGGCAAACATCTGCAGGCACGCCTGAACCGCTCGCGCGCAGTCTGCGGTACAGGATTGTTTTGGCGCGTGGTGCCGAGCACAATCAAATGCTGCGGTTGGTACGGCTTTTTTGCAATTGCAGAGTTGCGCCGTCTGGTTGACTAGGCCGGGACATATTGAACCGGGTTAGTGAACAGTGTGTTTGGCATCGAACGGTATGTGTTGGACTTCTCAAAAAGGTGCTCTTTGCGGCTGGTTTTGTCCACATTACCGCACTGCACTCCGAAGAGCACCAGTTATCAAAACGAAAAGAGCTTTCTTTCTTTGGCAGAAAGCTATTTCCGGATACAGCGCGCTCCAAAAAGCGGCCCTGTCTGGCGCCGGAGCAAAACACTTGCTGTCGTACCGGAACTCACCCGGCTGGGGCGTAGTTCTACATATGCCGGATCCCATATGAATTGGGAACCGCTCGACTGCAATTGGCTTGAAACGGAAACGGTTCTGGAGCAATGCACTTCAAAGCGTCCGTGTTTGTACAAAGGAAACAACTACCCGCGATCGCACCGGCGCGCGCCCCTCTGTGGCGCAGTTTCACACGTGCCTGATGCCGGCGGCTTGGAGGGTCGAGTTCAACCTCGACCGATAAAAGGTTTTTCCCATTGGACACATCTAACCGCAGAACACGCAGAAGACGCAGAATTAGGTAGGGCGCGCAGGCCACTGCGCGCCGGTGTGGGCTGTGCTGACCCGGCTTCTCGGCTGGAATCCTGCCGTCCGCGCTCTTACGAGCGCGGCTACGTTTAACGGCCGAGACGCTGAGGCGTAGAGTTAAGGTAGGGCGCGCAGTCCACTGCGCGCCGGTGTGGGTTCCGTGCTGACCCGGCTTCTCGGCTGGAATCCTACCGTCCGCGCCCTTACGGGCGCGGCTACGGCGCGCGACCCTCCTGGTCGAAAAAAGCCCATGCCACACTCGACTCACCTTGCGGGCACTGCGGCCAAGCTGCCCGCGCGCCGGAATGCAATAAGCGCCGTTATGGTAGCCGCCGTCGTGAGACGGCGGATTAAAAAGTGCTATTGGGTATTTTGTGGTTTTACGTTGGGTGGCAAGGTGCTGGGTAGGCTTAAATACTTGTGTTTCATTCCGGATATGAGCTCGGAGTTATTCCGCACTCTTACAAGCGCAGCTACGAGCCGCTGGTGCGTTGGTGGATGAAAAACGCTGTTGATTCTGGATGCGGCGGGCAGAGGACTGCCCGCACTACCAGCGATCGGGTTTTGACGAAGCAAAACCCGCAAGGCAAATGTGGATGAGGCAGTCTGGTGGCTGCAAGATTAGCGCCACAAAAAAGCAGTCCGGACGGC
>Ga0315298_1003543_pt1 | contig 24685 bp, 24 predicted proteins | sample WHS_1_MG_FD_203077 | JGI IMG/M metagenome (GOLD analysis project Ga0315298, IMG submission 203077) | Extremophilic microbial mat communities from Washburn Hot Springs, YNP, Wyoming, USA - WHS_1_MG | ecosystem: Environmental > Aquatic > Thermal springs > Hot (42-90C) | place: USA: Wyoming...
AACCTCACCCTGCCGGATGATCAACAGACCGCCGCCTGATCTATGTCAGAAAATGCTCATACACCAGATTTGACTATAGCTCCATCATGTAATGCAGTGTGTTGGTAGCATAACGGACGGCATGCCGACGGTTGATCAGTCTGATTTGCGCGGATTGGTTACCGCATGACAACCGATTCGTCGGGGAGCTGCCTCGCTCTATTCGCTGTTGCCTATACTCAAGAAATGGGTGACGCGACAACCTTGACAGACGCCGGGTCCCTCATACTGACATCTGATGCAGTCCCTTCAGGCTTTTTGTGCCTGACACGAACTTGAATATGCCGCCAAAAGCGGCATATTCATATTCTCCAGTTTTATCCGCAGACTGAACATTTCCACTAGTGCTGCACTCGGGATATTTCACCCGCCTCGTAGTCCTGAAACATGAGGCCCATGACCCCCGATTCTCGGAGCAAATCGAATATCCGCTCAATGACATCCGCACGAGCCTGATCCAACTGTTTCCAGGGGATATAGAGTGCCCCATATTCCTGGGTGGCATCATAAAGTTCCAGCGTGAGCCCTTCCATAATCGGGTGATCCTGCAGACGGGCGAGAATCTTGCCCGACTTTCCCCCGACCACTCGGGTCACGAATTCCTCCAGAACGATATCCTGATATTCCTGTGCCCCTTCGCGAACCGCGAACACCATTCGACCCGGATATCCCAGCGCGTTTTGCTGCCTATTCAGACCCAACACGGCCAGATCTGATTGTTCGGTCCAGTTTTGAATGCGGCGCACAAAGTCATCCGAAGGTAACTCCCAAGCCACGCAATGCCCTGGCATTTGTGCGGAGTAGCTGACAATCCCGATGAAGCAAATATAGGGATGCGTGCCTTCGGCATAGGCTTGTGTACTGAGCAAGGTGGCGGCTTCCCGATAGTCCTGGCCCAGTGCCGTATGCAGACGAAACACTTCTACCGGAGACATATTCAGCAGTTGCCCGCCATCTACGGGGGCGGGATAAAAGGTAACCTTGGCATTTGCGCAGACAAGTCCGTGCGTAAAAAAGGAAGCCGCAGCCCGTTCTGCCGAAAAACCCTGAATGGATTCTGGATGGCGTACCGGTACGGCAAACAGGGTGCTGACCTGTCCTTCTTCGGTCAGGAACATTTCTGCCCGTTCCCGCGCATAATCCCAGAAATCCTCAGAGGCTTCCGGATCTTTTTCATACAGCAGCAGGGAGATGGTTTGCAGGGTTTCTTCATCCTCTTCGACGAGTAATGCGTCCACAGCTTCCCCCAATTGGGGTTCCACAGAAAATTCATTGTCCAACAGATAGCGCGTTGCCAGTGCGGTGATGGCGAGCGCCTGCGGAGAGGCCACGTTACTGCCGGTAGAGGCTTTCATCGATTCAACCCGCCGCTTTTTTGCAGGCTTGTTGGGCTTCTTCACTCAACGCCTTGAACCAGGCAGGTTTGGGTCCTGCTCCTTTCCAGACCAGATTGGGATCCGTTGGATGCTGATACCAAAAGGCTGGGGACTTGCGCACGCGACGCGTTTTCTGCGGTTCAGAAGGAACCAGTTTCAGGAGGTCCTTGGCGGTCAATCCCAAGTCCTCAACGATCCGGCGTATTTCTGCCAATCCTTCGTCCTTGGCTTGTTTGAGAAGCTCCTCCACCCGTTTATCAGCGGCTTCTTTGGCTTTTTTAGCCGCTTCCAATTCTTGCAAGATGCTCATGGTTTCATTCTCTCTGGGTGGGCGTTAATGGGCCTGCTTCCGTTCCCATCGGGGATGCAGCAGTTCGGTGACTATTTCAACCTCATTGAGGGCCGTGGTCACGACAAGAGTGGCGACGCAGTTTTTCTTCATGTCGTTTTCTCTATTCATCGAAGTAGGTTACCCCCTCGGTAATAAACATCTTCTTGGCTGTTTTGCCGATCATCCGCGTCGTCACAGAGTCGAAAGCCCCACTAATTGCTCCACCAAGGAAGGGCACAAGTTTCCCCATATTGATGAGGCCTGTACTTCCCGCTTTTGTGACCAGCCGAAACCCTACCGCTTGGTTGATTTTTATCAAAATCGTTCCAGGGATTTTTTTAATGGCGGATTCGGCGACTTTCACGCCGAACTTTATGCCAAAATCTTTGGCGATGTCGGCGATCGAATTACCGGTCAAAGCCATATATACAAATGTTTTCACCTGATCCTGTTGCAGGTTATAGCCGCCCATATGCGCAATGGCCGCTGACATTCGTATTTGTATGAACACTACAGCGGCAATATTTGCCGGTATGGCCACGGGCAGCGTAATCAATCCACCCATCCCCGATAAAAAACCGGCAGTGCCCGCTTTGGCTATCTGCCAACTGATGAGGCTCTCAGCCGCTTTCTCGGGATCTCCGTCATTTTTCTGAAGATAATCTTCTGCAAGTTCTATGGCTGTTTCCAAACCCAATCCGCCAGTTGTGGCTTTTTCATAGGCGTAATCCAGCACTTTCATCATGTTGGATTTTTCGTCTTGATTATCGGTACGTGTCACCATGTTGAACATTGCATGCTCTCTATTCATAAAAAAAGAACCCATCTGAATGACTACCTGGTGAGCCGTGGAAACGGTTTGCCCTATAGATTCAGTGATGTCTGCCCAGAAGCGGCAACCCCAATTCCTGCAAAAAGGCATTATGCCGCTGGGTAGCCTCGGCGATCTGGTCTTCCAGTGTCGCCAGTTGCTGATGGACGGCTTGCAGATCAATTTCCTCTTCCGGTGTTGCTGTGCTGATATACCGGCTGATATTGAGGTTGTAATCATTGTCCGCAATCTCGGTCATAGGGACCCTGCGAGCGTAACGCTCTTCTTCCCGGCGAAATTGGTAGGTGTCGATGATCTTGTCGATATCTTCAGGGCGTAAGCGATTCTGGCGTTTGCCTTTCTCAAAGTGTTCGGCAGCGTTGATGAAGAGCACGTCATCGGGTTTCTTGCACTTTTTCAGGACGAGAATGCAAACCGGAATGCCGGTGGAGAAAAAGAGATTGGCGGGCAGGCCGATAACGGTGTCGATGTTCCCATCCTTGAGGAGTTTGGTGCGGATGCGTTCTTCCGCACCCCCGCGAAACAGCACACCATGGGGCAGAATGATGGCCATGACGCCTTCAGGTTTGAGGTAATGAAAGCCATGTAACAAAAAGGCGAAGTCAGCAGCAGATTTGGGCGCCAGACCGTAGTTCTTGAAACGCATGTCTTCACTCAGCGCACTATTGGGTTCCCAGCGATAGCTGAACGGCGGATTAGCCACTACCGCATCAAACTGCGGAGCCTTGGCGGGATTGGCTTCGCGGAGATAGTCCCAATCATTCGCCAGGGTGTCGCCATGGTAGATTTCAAATTCGGAGTCTTTGACGCCATGAAGCAGCATGTTCATGCGCGCCAGGTTATAGGTAGTGATGTTCTTTTCCTGTCCGTAGATTTTGCCGATGCCATGCGATCCCATGCGATGCCGGACATTCAGCAGTAGCGATCCTGAACCACAGGCAAAATCCAGAACGCTGTCCAGTTGTTTTTTCTTGCCGGTAGCCGGATCCTGACTGTCGAGGGTGACGATACCGGAGAGGATGCTGGAAATCTGTTGCGGGGTGTAAAACTCGCCCGCCTTTTTACCCGATCCTGCGGCAAACTGGCCGATTAGATATTCATAAGCATCGCCCAGGACATCCTGATTGGTGGAGAATTGGGACAATCCCGCAGCGATGGCCTGAATGACCGTGCATAGCTGTTGGTTGCGGGCACTGTAGTCCTTACCCAATTTTTCGGAGTTCAGATTGATCTCCGAAAAGAGGCCGTTAAAGGTACTGGCGAAGGATTCGTTCTCAATGTAATCGAAACCCTTTTGCAGCTTATGGAGCAATTCTGCGTTTTGGGTGCGGGCCAGTTCCGAGATGCTGCCCCAGAGGTATTCAGGACGAATCACATAGTGGATTTTGCGGCGCATCTGCGTTTCAAAAGCGTCGATATCCTCGGGATTGTGGGCATACCAGAGGGCCAGTGGGGTACGGCGGTCACCGGCTTCCAGACGCGGATAATCGGGACCCAGTTCCTTGGCTGCGGCCATTTCGTAGTTATCGGACAGATAACGCAGAAACAGAAAGGAGAGCATGTAATCGCGGAAGTCATCGGCATTCATGGCACCGCGTAGCTGATCGGCAATGCCCCAGAGGGTGTTGCCCAGTTGTTTTTGGTCGATTTCAGTCATGATGGCAGGGGATCCCTTGGGAAAAAGTGTTTCGCTCAGACATCGGCGGTTCCGGATGATTTCTGGGCCTCGGCATCGGCTTCGCGCAGTTCCTGGGCGGAAATGCGGACGCATTGCCCATCCCGGACCATCACAATGCCGGTATTAGTTTGTATGGCGATCTGTCTGGCCAGTTGAGCGGCTCGACGCATGGCCGCCATGGAAGCGCGCAAATCCGGATTACGGGCCTGGGCGATGTCTTTGCCGGTATTCATGGATTTTCTCCCCATTCCAACAGTAAAGGTTCTGGACCGCTATTATCATACTTCGCCCAGCTATTGACGCGATATCGATAGTATTGCTCGAAGTGCTGTAATCCCGCATCAAAGCGGCGGCGAATGACCTGCTCAGGGATATCGTGACCGCCCTGACGCACCCGTTCGGCCACTCGGGCAATGGCAGTTTCGGCATTGGGTAAGGCCAGAAAAAACAGTTCCACGTCATATCCCTGTGATCGCCATTGTTGAATATGGCGTAAATAGGTGAGACCAGAAAGAGTGGTTTCAAAGGCCAGGCTTTCTCGACGACGGACACAGGCGGCAATTTCTTCGAGCATCAATCGTCCTGCCCGCATGTTGGCTACTTCAGGGGCAAAGGGGGATAGACCGGCTGCGATCAGATCCGCATTGATGAAACGTGGGCACTGGGCTTCATCGGGCAGAAAGGATCGGGCAAAGGTGGTTTTACCGGCGCCATTGGGTCCTGCGATGATGATAATTTTGGGGCTGGGCATGCCTATTCCTCAGAGACCTGCGGGAATAACTGCTGCATTAAGCCTTTTTTGTGGGTCTTGAGCGCTTCGAGCTTTTGGGTTTGGGCGGTGATGAGGTCATCGAGGCTGGTTAGGCATGAGGCGATGCGTTTCTGCTCATCAAGTTCTGGGAGATACACGGGTAGTGCCTCTAAGACACCAGCATTTACATTCTTTTGTGCCCCTCCCGCTTCTGCGCCCAAAACAAATCGTTTTCCTATTTCAGAATTTATAAATGCACAAAGGTATTTTGCGTCCAAAAGACTCTTCTTTGGCCGAGTTATTAGAGACGTAAAACACTGCGCGTTGTGGTAACGCTCGGTAACAACCGCAGACAAACCGGGGTAGCCAGTTCTAACCGTGATGACATCTCCCGATCTCAATCGTTTGTTCTTGTGAGCCGCTTCGTAAGCGGGATCGATGAATAGAAGGCTGGAATCATCGATTTTTCCCTCTTTGATGTTTTGATTCCTCAGCATAGGCACGCCAGTTTCACGATATGCATGAGTGGCAGCGCTTGCTATTCCGACCATAATCTTGTCGGCCAAGGCAGCGAGTGGCAAAGTTTGCCACTCCCCAGCATTTTGAAATTCAGGAAAACGAAGACGGGGTTGTGTTTCTCCTTCGCGGGGGAAAAGCTGCTGCATCAGCCCTTTTTTATGGGCCTTGAGACTATCAAGCTTTTGCGCCTCCAGCGTGATCAGGTCGTCGAGGGAGGAAAGGCATTCGGCGATTTTTTGTTGTTCTGCAGGACTTGGGAGCGCAACTTGCAGCTTCATAAAGTCATTCTTGCTCATCACCCGATTTCTTCCCGCTCCGCCGGGAGAAATCACGCCCAAGTTGTAAACAAATTGTTTATCGAGGATAAAGTATCTGAAGAATCCAGGGGTCGTTCTGCCTTTCTCAAATGTGTAGGTGGGAAATCGGTGTGACACCAGTGCTCCCTCGTCACGCTCTTTAGCAATCGCCACCGCTCCTTCCCAAGCAAACGTGATGTTCACGATCAGGTCGTTGGCCTTCACCTCGTATAGTTGATCCATTGAGTTCTTCGCAGGGTCTTCGAGCAGCTTCAAGAAAGTGCCCTTCCCATGACTTCTCAGGCCAAGGCCCAGATATGTCTCAGCTGGTTTTGGCCTTTCTCGCACTACTGGCGAAAGGACTTCATCAAAGCGGTTTACTTTCCAAGGCTCCGCCCCCCGAAACTCCGGAAACCGCAGCCTGGGCACCCGTCCATTATTTGTTATTCCACTCATCCGTTGTACTTTCCTAGTTCATCCTGCCGTAGCGGGTATTCCACGCTTAATTCATCAATCTGCAAACGCTTTGTTTCCAATCGCGTGATAGCCGCGTTCTTGGACTGTTTACTGTTCATAAGCCTCCAGCCCCGAAATCTCCCGCCCCTGAGCCTGTTTATGCAGCAATGGAATCAAATCCTGCATGAGCGCGGTTTCCTTCTGGGTGCGGGCTTTCCAACCTAACTGTAGAGGCGCCAGTAATTCACTGAGCTGTTCTCCATCAAAAATCATCCGGTTCAGGGTCTGGGCCATGAAGTCCTGAAGGGTTTGGGTATCCAGTCCATGCGCCTGGGCGACTTCTTGTATCCGCTGCTGTTGATTCTGACTCTTGAACTGTTCAAATCCTTCGCGAATAGCCGATTCATCCAATCCCTTACCCGCTTTCAGGGTATCGATATAAGCGGTAATCTCTTCCCGATCATCCAGGAACTGAGCATCGGACTGAATCAATCCCACCAGTGCTTCCCGATTCATGGTTTGTTTGCCCGGTGTAGGGTTCGTGTAACGACTGATCAGAGTCATGATGTAGTCGTAATCAATCACGGCGGAAGCAAAAAGGACAAACTCAAAATCCAGCTGCTCGACTTCCGGACTGGTCTGTTCGCGGTTTTGTGCTCTTTGCTCGCGTAACCGCTGTGCCGTATCCAGATACACCCCCCGAAAGCCTTGTAAGGTTTCTGGCGGAACCATCTGTTCAATGCATTCCCGTTCTTCAGGAGTTAAATCCGTGTATTGATCCAATTGGGTTTTGCAACGCTGCACTTCTTTGAAGCACTGTATGAACTGACAGCGCGCTGCATCGCCCTGCAGCTGCGGTACGGCTTCCGGGGCAGCCGGTAATCCCTGCGACTGCAGAAAGGTCTCTAATTGCCCCAGAGCACCTTGCAGGCGGTCGATGACCACCGGCGCTTTATCCACCAACCAGATTTTCTTGGCCTGTTCCCCGGATTGTCCGGAGAACAGGCTGATGGCGGTGTCTACGGCCGCTTGTTGCTGGCGAAAGTCGAGAATGTTGCCATAAGGCTTGGTGTCATTGAGTACCCGATTGGTGCGGGAGAACGCCTGAATCAGTCCGTGGTACTTGAGATTCTTGTCTACATAGAGGGTATTGAGATAGGCGGAATCAAAACCGGTGAGGAGCATATCCACGACGATGGTGATATCGATTTTCTGGGCATGGGGTAGATCGGTGTTGGGGTATTGCTGATCCTTGATGCGCTTTTGGACATCCTGATAGTAGAGATCGAATTCCCCGATACGGTGACTCGTACCATAGCGGTGATTGTACGTGGCCATAATGGCCTGTAGGGCGGCTTTCTTGCGATCCGGATCCTGAGCATTGTCGGCTTTCTCCTGGGGCAGGTCTTCCTGGATCTGCAGGACATCCTGATTCCCTTCCGGAGGAGGAGAAAAAACGCAGGCAATGTTCAGGGGATGATAGTCGGGGTTTTCGGCCTGTTTCTCGGCCTGCATGGTCTCGAACAAACTGTGGTATTCAATGGCATCGACAATGGATGCCGTGGCCAGCAGGGCATTGAACTTGCGTCCAGCGGTCGCGGCATCATGTTTGGAGAGAATCGCTTCGACGATGGCGCGTTTGGCCAAGGCTTCTCCCGGTTTCGGTGCCTGTTTCCCATCGGGCTTGTAGTAGTCGATATGAAAGCGCAGGACATTGAGGTCATCAATGGCGTGGGTGATGGTGTAGGCGTGGAGCTGCTGCTGGAAGATGTCGGCGGTGGTGCGATAGGAGGCTTGTTCTCCCTCGATCTGCTGGTAATTGGCATTCTGCTCAAAGATCGGGGTGCCCGTAAAACCAAAAAGCTGAGCGTTGGGAAAGAATTCCTTGATGGCCTGGTGGTTCTCGCCAAACTGGGAGCGGTGACATTCATCGAAAATGAAGACCATGTGCTTATGCCGTAAGGGTTCCAGTTTTTCCTTGTAATGGTTGCGATGATTCCCATCCAGAGCCAAACCGAGTTTCTGGATGGTGGTGACGATGACCTTATCGGCATAGTCGTCGGAAAGCAGACGGCTCACCAAGGTACCGGTGTGGGTATTGGCTTCTACACAGTTTTCCTGAAAGCGATTGAATTCATCGCGGGTCTGGCGGTCGAGGTCTTTGCGGTCCACCACAAACAGGCATTTGTCGATATCGGGGTTGTCTTTGAGGAGGGTCGAGGCTTTGAAGGAGGTCAGGGTCTTGCCACTGCCGGTGGTATGCCAGATATAGCCATTGCCGCGATGCTGATGAATGCAGTCCACGATCGCTTTGACCGCGTAGATTTGATACGGCCGCATCATCAGGAGCTTTTGTTCGCTCGCGACCAGTACCATGTAGCGGCTGATCATCTCCCCCAGCGTGCATTTCGCCAGAAAGGCGTCGGCAAAATCATCCAGATGGGTGATCTTGCTGTTGTCTTCCCGTGCGAACTGGTAGAGGGGTAAAAAGCGTTCCTCGGCATTGAAGGCAAAATGACGGCTGTTGTTATTGGCGAAGTACCAGGTATCGCTGCGGTTACTGACGATGAACAGTTGCAGAAAACAGAGCAGCGTCTTGGCATAACCGTTACCGGGATCATGCTTATACTCGACGATTTGCTGAATGGCACGACGGGGACTGATCTGCAGGGTTTTGAGCTCGATCTGGACGACGGGTACGCCATTGATGAGCAACATCACGTCATAGCGATGATGGCTGTAATCGGTATTGATGCGCAGCTGATGGATCACTTCAAAGGTGTTTTTGCACCAGTCCTTGATGTTGACCAGGGTATAGTGCAGCGCCGTACCGTCATCACGCTCGAAATGATTGCGTTCCCGGAGGATGCGAGACGCCGCATACACATCGGGAGTCACAATCGTCTCCAGCAATCGGGAAAATTCACTGTCACTGAGGGAAACGTGATTCAGGGATTCAAAATGATGGCGGAAGTTAGCTTCCAGTGCGGCCCGATCATGAATATCCGGACGATAGCTGTACTTCAGATCGCCCAGTTTCTGGATGAGGGCTTCTTCGATTTCTTGTTCGGTCATGTTGCGGGATGCGGCTTCCTGAAAACACTCCCGCCCATGGTGCGAGGTTCAGGGGCTTTCGTCAATTTTTGTAGGGATGTAGAAACCAGAAATGGTTCAGAAGGAGGGTTTGTGCCGGGAGGGACCATCCTCATCAAAGGTGCCGCCGTTACCTGAAGCCATGGCCCAGATTAAAGCGGCAATCCAGCCCAGTACCGTCCATCCCAGAAAGATGTCCAGGAGCGTGATGGCACTTAGGTAAGGACTTCCCATGGTCCAGGCCAGAAAAATTGGAAGCGCATAGACCAGTGCAGCGATGACAAAGGCCGCTATCAGCAAAAACAGAAAACCGGCGCGACTATCCATCATCCAGTGCATCATGAGCGGCATCCTTTTTTTCTATGGGCAGGACAACACGATCAAGCCTGCAAAAGCAGCAGAAGTCTTTCCTTACTGGTGATCTTACAAATCTGAGACGCAGGCGTAAATAAGCTTTTACTGTTATCTCGATTCAGGCCGCATGCCCCTTGAGAGCACGAATGGCCGCATGAGGATCGACAGCCACAATCTGTAAAAGCGCCCTGGCTGGTCCAGCAGGCCGCACCCGTTTTTGTTCCCAATTCTGCAGTGTCTTGAGCTTTACCCCGATCATCAGAGCGAACTGCGACTGAGAAAGTCCTGTGGTTTCACGGATGGCTTTCACATTGGGATCCGGAATTTGGATAGTCCGTCCATCCGCTTCATCACCGCGCATTTGGCGACCCATCCAGCGCACACTCTCCATGAGTTCCACAAATCCTTGATCATTCATGATCCAACTCCTGCTCAACGAGCTTTCCTAACTGACGAATTTGATCCTGCATCAAATCGATCTGAGTGTTTTTCTGGTAGGCAGCGCTGTATTCTAATAGAGGATGACAGGACGGCCTTATCGGTGTGTATCTTTCAGATAGATGATGCGCTTTTCAATTTTCAGTCGAAGGTTATCGGCAAGGCCAGGTGCTTCCATCCATTTTTGCAGCACACCCATAGCCTCCGGATCGTCGCGTCGCATCTCTTGCAGCAATGAGCTCAGGCGATAGCATTCATTCACGGATTCCAGCAACTCCAGTTTGTCGTACTCCTTAACCATGCCCGCCTTAAGAACACGAAAATACCATCCCGTTATGGAGGTTTCGGCGATATAGGCTGCCACACCTTGGCAATCCAGTTTCTCGTCAATTTTCCAGCAGGGACTGCGAGGTTGCGATATTTGCAAGAGCCCTTCACCTAATCGCCAGATATCGCCGATATGCACATCATGTTCATCCAGATCAGGGCATGAAATATTTTCGCCAATAGCACCTGGAAACAATTTTTCATGCAGTGTCGGAAAGCGCTCTGCCAATGCTTCATAATGTTTAACGGGATATAACTGAACAGCTTTATCTGGGCCACCATGAACCCGTAGGTCTGCCTGATGATCCCCTTCAAAACCGTTTATTTCCAATTTCACCGGCATTTTCGTCGGGATTTTGTATATACCGCTGGGTCGAGCTGATTGGGGTAACAACTGGATAGTACCCACAAAAATCTGCACGGCTACGGATTTTTTGATGGATGTCATTGGATCAGTATCTGTAATGAAAAAATGGCTGATACGCGTTCAATTTGTATCCTGAGCATTGTATATTCTGGTAATTCAGTTTCTGGTGCCGGATCACCCTGACAGGCGCAACCGGGTATGGTGCTGGCATAACTGACGCCCAAATCCATGCAGAGTAACTGGTTATTTTCGCGGCGATTCAGCTCCATGAGCGTGACATTATCCAGTAGTGCATAGCTGCCATGCTCTAAAGCACTTTGTAAGGGCGCAAACAGAACGTCCTGTGCCAGTAAATCGGCGCGCAACAGGTGCAGAAATTCAGGCTGCCCCCAAGCACAGAGTGTAAAACTGGAAAGCATCGAGTTCAAAACCGATGCCAATTATCAACTGATTGATTACCCATGGTCATCCTCACTATTCTTCATTGAACGCCGTTGATCAATCACAAAGCGGTCTTCCGCGCTGAGTTGTGTCAGTGGATTGATCAGATAAAAAATTAAGCCGTTCCGCTATCACCGGAAAGCTGTTTTCGGTCAGAACCGGTACGATTATGTTCATGAGTGTTGGACGATGGGCGCAGCTACTGCGTACTAAGCACTATTGTACTGTAGTATTTGTTCGGCTCAATCATCCCTCACATGTGCTGATTCTTAGCTTCGGTCAATCTTTCTCAATGCTCTTGGAGAACAGCGATACGTCAGGCAGAGCCTCGAAATGGGCATCACAGGTGAGCAAAGTGGCCTCTTTACGTCTCGCTGTTGCGTAAACGATGGCATCGGCCGTGGCGAGTTTATATTCACGGTGCAGATCGGCCGCCAGTAGCGCAATGACCGTATCCATCGGCACAACAATACATTTCTGCGTATAGGCAATTACCTGGTCGGCCTGCTCCTCACCAACCTCACGCACTAACCACTTCGAAAGCTCCAGTTGTACGATGGTGGGGACGATACAATGTGATTTTTCTGGAAACTGTTTTCCCAGACGCCTACCGGTGGGGGTGTCAGCAAGCCATTCAATCCATGCTGAGGTATCGACCACGCAAGGCATTAAATCCATCAGAATCGATCCTGGCGATCACGAAAATCGTCAATGTGAGCTCGAGCTCCTTTGGCAATGCCGACTAACTGCTCCTTTTCGGGCACGGGTAACACCAAGACACCCTTACCTTTGGGGATGAAGACAAACTCTTGTCCGGCTTTCCAGTGCTGTTCATCCCGCAGAGCCTTGGGAATGGAAATCTGGAACTTGCTCGATAAAGTAGCTGTGACCTTCATGATTCGTACTCCTTAATGATCGATGCATTTCTAGTAAGACTAGCTGATATCAACTCGCAATGCCACACAAAGCCATAGATCAGGTAAGATCATATTATAATCCTGCCTGATCGGGCTGCTCTTTTAGCAATTTAAAAAATATCAGTTTCTTACCATTCCTCAATTACTCCTTCTTGATCGTTACCCCAGAGTTTAGCTGACCTTTGCACAGCGCTTTTCTGCGCTAATGTATCCGCATTCTTAGCAGCCTGTTCCCGTTTGTAATCCCAGACTTCTTTCTGATAAATTATATTACGACTCTTACACGTAATACAAAACTTCCAATCATCATCTCTATAAGGTTGATCTTTCTTGTAGTACAGCGGCATCCGTGTACCACAATCACGACAATAATAAACTTTAAGTGGTTTACTCATGATAGTATCCTCAATTAACATTACGAAGTGAGTCAAATACTCATAATATTAATAAGAGGCTGTAAAAAATTATTGAAGCAAGATAGCGATGATGGTTTTTAAAGTGCTTAACTGTTGAATGAGTGCGTTAGTATTGTCATATCATCCAATCGCATAGTTTTGTCCAGCGTCTTTTACTGGAACCGTTCCGTGTCGCCATGGCTACCGCTTTCTTCTGGCCAATGAGTATCACCAGCGTCTTGCCCCGAGTTACCGCTGTGTATAGTAAGTTACGCTGCAGCATGGGATAGTGTTGCGTACTCAGAGGAATCACCACTGCGGGATATTCCGAGCCCTGACTCTTGTGGACTGTGATGGCATAGGCCGGTTGCAACAGATCCAACTCCCCGAAACCATAGCTGACCATACGATCCTCAAAGTCCACAGTCAGGGTGTTTTCTTCGGTATCTACCGCCTGCACAAATCCGATGTCGCCGTTGAAGACGTCTTTTTCGTAGTCATTCTGAATCTGCATGACCTTATCACCGGGCGCGAATCTCCGACCGAACTTTTCGACTAGCGGTGTGCTTTCACCATTCAACGCCGTCTGCAGAGCGTCGTTGAGTGCCCGAGCACCTAACGCACTACGATTCATGGGGCAGAGCACCTGAATGTCGCGCAAGGGGTTCAGGTGAAAACGTCGGGGGATATGGGTCGTCACCACTTTCACCAGCTTGTCAGCCGCTTCAGCGGGATCCTCTACGTCAATAAAATAGAAATCACTGAGCTTTTCGGGTGGACGGAGATCAGGGAGGTGCCCGGCATGGATCTGGTGGGCCGCCCGAATAATCCGGCTTTGTGCGGCCTGGCGAAAAACTTCCGTCAGATGCACTTCGGGGAGTGTTTGCGCGGCAATCAGATCCGCCAGTACCTGCCCAGGTCCAACAGAAGGGAGCTGATCGGGATCCCCTACCATCAACAGCCCTGCAGTCGGCGGCAAGGCTTTGAGCAGCGCATGCATCAACGGGACATCAATCATGGAGCATTCGTCGAGAACCAGCAGATCACATTCCAAGGGATAGTCTTCCCGGCGCTTGAAACCACCGCCCAGCGGATTAATTTCCAAAAGCCGATGGATGGTCTTGGCTTCTTTGCCCGTTGTTTCACTCATCCGTTTAGCGGCTCGTCCGGTCGGGGCCGCCAAGACAATGCGCAACTTTTTGGCATCCAGGATATGGAGAATGGCATTCACGAGGGTGGTTTTACCAACGCCTGGACCGCCGGTAATCAGAGCCACTTTTTCCTGCAACACCATACGGATGGCCGCTTTTTGGCTATCGGCCAGGACAATGTCCAACCTTTTTTGCACCCAATCCATCGCCGCATCAGCGGCAATGCCCGACCACGGCGCCTGGCCCGCACAGAGTTTTTTCAGGATTTGGGCGATGCCTTGTTCGTTGCGGTATAAGGGGGCCAGAAAAACCCCAGGGGTGTTCTGCACCTGGTCGGCTATGAGGGTCCCCTCCTGTATTTCGGCTGCTATGGCTGCTTCGATGGCGTCGATTGGTACTTCCAGTAATTGCTCTGCCAGAGGGGTCAATGCCTCGTGGGGTAATCCACAGTGACCGTCATCCCGGGCTTCCATCAGCGCATAGGAAATACCGGCTTGCACCCGTATGGGGGCATTTTGCGCGATACCCATTTTCATGGCGATGGCATCGGCCGTTTTGAAGCCTATCCCATGTATATCCCGGGCCAGCCTGTAGGGGTTTTCTGTCATTATCCGGACAGCATCGATGCCATAGGTTTTAAAAATCCGTACAGCGCGGGCAGTACCTACCCCATGGGTATGCAGGAACAGCATGATCTCCCGGATCACTTTCTGGTCTGCCCAGGCGGCAACCATCCGTTCCCGGCGAATGGGGCCGATTCCGTCCACCTCAGCCAGTCTTTCCGGGGTTTCTTCGATCACCGTGAATACCTGTTCTCCAAATGCTTTCACAAGCTTTTTGGCATAAACCGGACCAATGCCCCGGATCATGCCGGAGCCCAGATACTTTTCGATACCCTCTCTGCTGGTGGGTGCAGACACTTTCAAAAAGGCCGCCTTGAACTGGAGGCCGTGATCGCGATCGGTGACCCAGATACCGGATGCGGTGATCCATTCACCGGCCGTAACCGCCGCTGCGTGGCCCACCAGGGTGACCAAGTCCCGATGACCACGGGCCTTGATGCGCAGGACGCAAAAGCCATTGTTATCGTTATGAAAGGTCACCCGCTCAATCAGGCCGCCCAGGAGTTCTGTGGGCACATCCTGCTGGGGGCGCTCCGATTTAGCCATAGAAGCAAGACTCATGACGCAGCGATTCTCCGCTGACCTTGGTAAAATGGTAGCATGGTCAGCAAAAGCTGTAATTTGGGGAGGATGCATGTGCGGACGCTATGGATTCATTCACAGTCCAGAAGATCTTCAGCAGGCCTGGGGAGCTTTTCGGGAGCATGGCGCATTCCCGCCTTCTTACAACCGTGCACCAGGTCAGAGGCATCCGGTCCTGCGTCAGGCTCCGGATCTGCGTCTCGAACTGGTGCCCATGCGCTGGGGATTCTTGCCGGGCTGGAGTACCCGCACCCAGATACGACCGATCAATGCGCGGGTGGAAACCGTCGCGACGCAACCGCTGTTTCGGGAAGCCTTTCGTCTGCGGCGAGCCGTGATACCGGCAGACTGGTATTTTGAGTGGCCTTTTATTCCTGAAGATCCCTCTGAAAAACAGCCCGTACTCATCCGGGCCAGGGATCAGAGCATTCTGGGGCTGGCCGGTATCTGGGATCGACACAAGGGCACAGAGGGTCAAACCGAGGAGACCTTTGCCATTCTCACCGTTCCTGCCACCCCCACACTGCAGTCGGTGCATCCGCGAATGCCGCTGGTTCTGAATCCTCAGCATTGGGCGCTTTGGTGGCATCCGCACGCCCAGCGCAAACATCTGGAACCCTGTTTACAACCCGCAGCGACGCTTTGGGAAAGCTTTCCCGTGACCCCAAAGGTAAACAGCCCCCGTTTTGATGAACCAGAGGCCATTCTGCCTTGGGATGGAACACCACCGGCATAAGGGCATTCAACCGTTCACCAGGCGAAAAGTGGACTTGCGTCGTGCGGAATTATTGCTATATAAATATATAGTAACCACTCAAGAGGGATTCCTCATGCGCACTATCCACGCAAAATCTTCCCAGAAACCAATGCGGTCACTCGGTTCAAGGCCGTTAAGTTTCAATTGGCTCATGATTCCCGCCTTGCTGCTAGCCGGTTGGCTGGGACATCAGTCTTCGAGATATGCACCCGATCATTGGAACCTGTTGCAGGGTATTGGTGTTATCCATTCTATCGGGGACTGCATGATACAGGATCGAGCAGGACAACCAGCAAAAGGTCAAAAGCCGCACACCCTTCAGGATGACTTGTATGCATAGTGGGATCAGCACATTGCCAAATCGGACATTGCTGGCAACAGCATCTCGTCCTTTGCGAGAGGTATCCTAATTCTCATGGTAACCCTCGATTGGATATAATGAATCACGGAGGATTTCATGAAGAAGAAAGTGGAACATTATTCAGTCGAGTTTCGATCCGAAACCATCAACTTGTTTTTGATTCAGTGTGTTGGCTTACAATGAGGATACCGTCTAGTACACCATCACGTCCAGAATCTCCACCATGGATTGTTAATATTTTTAGTAACTTCAGAACGCTGAGATTTAAGCATTGAGGTCCTATAGACCCGCGTAATAGCTTTTGAGCCGCATTCTGGACAAGCTAAGAAAATATCCTCATCTTCCCCATTAAGCTGAAGGCTTTTCTTCCATGTGCATGAGAGACAACCTAACTCAACATATCTTTGATGGATGGGCTTTTTGATATCAGTTCCTTATCGTTAAATGTAAAAAAATTGTGTCATGAGGCTTTGATGAGCTTTCATGCATCAGGAAAGTAACGCATTGATTGCAAACACCAAGCATGCAGATGAGCGAAACGATCGTTGCCATGGTGTGCTTTCATGCGGGAAAATCATAGCTAAAATTCACGGATCACACCCTTAACAAACACCTCGCTTGTTGGATAACGCCTGAGGAGATATCAGTTCAGGCCAATGATCACTTCCAACATTGTATGCCCGGCCCTATCGATTAACAGTTAACACGGCAATATAAGCATACAATAATGAGTTTCTCTTGAAGACGGAAAACATTAGTCGGCAAGGGCTAGACATTGCTGTTTTCAAGGTTCACTACAGATCGTGGTACCCGGCTTATTGTTACCTCCCTGAAATGGACTAACAGGGTAAAAGAGACAGGAAATCAAATCTGAGGATGCAATTTTACTTAAAAGCGTGAGGATCAACTGTAAGTATTGCAGCACAATCATGATTCTGCCATGATAGTAAAACCTAATGGACGACATGCAAAGCAAGCTGAAATGGACTGAATCATCCATGGACCATTTATCCACCTAAATTCAGCAAAATACCTTACCATGAGAGGGGGCACTTATGATACAAAGGTCAAATGAACAGATGAACGCATTCTCTTTCTGCTGGCACGATTTTCTCAATATATAATACAAATATATACTGTCGCCAAGCTTAGAATTGATCTTTTTACATATTGTACAAGCATGGAATAATAACAACGAAAGATATCAGGGTTTAAATAAAAATATAGGCGAGTAAAAATGTACAATAAAGATGATATAAGCAAACTATCAGACCAGTTTATTCAAGATATTCTAACCAAGTTTATTGGTATTGAATTTATCAAGACACATCCCATTCCCCATGCGATAACAATTAACCGAAAGTTTATATTTTTAAATCAGGCTGCATTATCACTTTTTGATGCTACGGACGCATCGCAACTTATCCGTAAGGATATCACCACTTTTATTCATCCGTTAGATCACGGCAGAATCCTCGGACGACTAGAAATCCTAAGTGAAAACACACCAAGAAATCCTCCCACCGAACAACGATTATACGCATTATCTGGTAAAGTAAAGAGAATCATTTCAACAAGTAGCTTGTATCAAATCGAAAACTGTGATCTAGTCATGGCAACAGGTATAGAAATTACCGAAGCCATAGGCTATGAGATTAGCGAAACCGAAAAAAACTTTCAGAGACTATTTGAAAACATGCATGATGTTTTTTATCGCACGGATAGAAATCAGATAATAACCCTTATCGGACCCACTATTCATGATGTTGCAGGTTATCAACCTGAAGATGTTATAGGGATGCCAGCGGATTATTTTTATCTGAATCCAGAAATGAGAAAGGGTTTAGTTGAAATATTGGAAAAAGAAGGATCAGTTAAAAATTTTCACACACAATTAAAACACAAGAATGGAAGCATTGTAGATGTCGAAATTTCTAGTAAGGCTATATATAGTCCAGAAGGTAAATTTCTAGGCATTGAAGGAGTTTTCAGAGATATCAGCGAGCAAATGACAATTAAACGTCAGCTAGAACATTTAGCACAAACAGATGAGCTCACTGGAACCCTCAATCGAAGATCATTCATCGAAGCGGGCACACAACTGGTAAAACAGCTGAAGCGAAAACATGAAGATAATTATCTTTTAATTTTTGATCTAGATAAATTTAAGCCTATTAATGACACGTACGGTCATCTCAATGGAGACAAGGTGTTAGTAAATGTTGTTGCTGTTATTAAGGAAACACTACGTGAAACGGATATATTCGGGCGCCTTGGTGGTGATGAATTTGCTATCATCGCTCGAAACTGTAGTGCCGAAGAATGCCTCATGATGCTAGACCGCATTTTAGATTCCGTACAGAAAAGTACAATTACGATGAGTGATGAAACGGAAATCAGTATTTCCCTAAGCATTGGCCTCACTCACCTAAAAAACGCAGATACTCCTCTATCTTTAGCTATGGCGCGGGCTGACCAGCAGCTGTACTTAGCTAAAAGTCGTGGAGGAGCATGTTATGTAGTGGAAAATAATAATCAAATTCAATTGATTTCTTGATAATCCTTAATCACGGCATACTCAATGAATCTATGTTATTTCTCCTCTGAAATAGAGCCTTTGTTTTTTACCATACTTAAAGGTTAGATTCTGATCCTCTTTTACCTGGTACCAAATGACATAGACGAGACAATTAAATTTATCTTTATCGCCTCTTTTGATCATGCCAATGGCATTACAAACAGGAATATGCCTATCGAGATTCGTGGACTGAAACAATCCTATCCCAGCTGTAATCTTCATCCAGGCCTCTCTAACCTGATGAGCTATATGCTCATCCTGTCTACGTTTATGGCCATTGTAAAATAGAGACATATGAATGTGATGGCCTTTTAACCGACCATACTCTATATGCGCGATATACCCAGTCAAATCCTTAAAACATCCATCCTTTCTGGAGAGTAACTTACGGAAACGGGTAAAGGAGTCCATGAGAAAAGATAACCCCTGTTCATCGCTTTCTATCAGGCTACGATCATAAGCAAGATCAATCCTAATATGTAACAATTTAGAATATTTACTTAGTAGATACGATACATAGTTGACAGATGAATTAAACTGCCGAAATCCGTTTTCATATTGATCTCTTAGTTTTTTCTTAAACTCGGCGCTACTCATACGAGCCCTTAAAGTTGTAATTAGCTGATTCCCAAAATCAGCTATTGTCATTGATCCCATCCATAGAGCATTGATAGGATACGAATAATTATCGTCAGGATATCCTATCGTCAATACCGTCTGATAAAATAACTCCACATACGGACTATAACGAAGGTCAGCTTTTCTATGTTGTATCCAAGTGCTGATCTTTTTTAAGTTCTCGCAGATTAATCTGCATCGAAAATTGCTAACATAAAATTCTTTCTTGTTTTTAACATAAGGAAGATGAGTGGTACGTTTCACTTCACGCATGAATCTGTCGATGTTGTAAAACGATACATTGGAATCGTGATCATAGATGATCACTGACTTTTCTTCTTTGGTGGTAAGCTTGTGGTGAGCCAGGTTAAGCTGCTCATACAAATGACAGCGTACCCGTTCATCACTAGCATCAAACTTTTGAAATAATTTTAACATCTTTGCAAGCTTCACAAAAATCTCCTAAATAAGTTTTTTAATAGTAATATATCATTGTTACAATGTTTAAAGATAAATAAACGAATAAAAATAAGTTGACGTCAAATTGATCTAATAATTTTTTTCTTAATATTTATATATATATTAATAATTAGAAGACTATGTTTTTATTATTTTGTTAGTCTTATTTTAGAGAGACTATGAGGGGTATGAGTACCTAGTAAATAATTAACAGAGATAATAATATATATCCTGCAAATTCGGAGTGTAATGAAAAACCTACCAACCTATAGAAAAGGCGCATAGTGGTTTAATTAATGAGATCAAACTAGTAAAACTAGTAACTTTTTATAATACACAGTATATGTCAAGTTGTGCATTAAAATATTGTAAAGTTATGCATCGTAATGTTGCTTCTAAAATCTGATATGACTGATAAATTCCAAGAATATTTAAAGCGTAATCATTCTGTTGCAGTATTAATCGTTGAACACAAGGATAAGATGCTAATTCCTTTTAGTAAATGGTTGTTATCTTCTCAAGTTTCGAAGACCAATCTTCCAGCGCAGCACGCTTTTCTGTGTCGTATGTATGACGATCATAGATGGCGGTTACGCCACCTTCTACATGGTTGAGTATTTTTGAGATTACCAGGCGGTTATGGCCCAGCATGCCAATATGTGTTGCAGCGGTGCGTCGGAGATCGTGCGGCGTAAAGGGTGTGATTTGTATTGCTGATAGATTTCTACGTAGTGCGTGTGACAAAGCTGTAGGGCTCATTTCTCTGTCCCTCCCCTCCTCCGTCAACCTTGCTGAGGGAAACAAATAGCGATCAATCCCCATACTCTGAGCTGCGTCGAGGATGTTCATTGCCAATAATGACAATGGCACGCGGTGGGCTCTTCCATTTTTGGCGATCTCCGCAGGGATTATCCACCAATTTCCTTCGATCTGTTCCCGAGTCAAATGGCAAACCTCCCCCAAACGCTGACCGGTAACCAGCATAAAGCGCAATGCTAATTTTGAGGTGAGCGACATGGCGGCAGTGTCCAGACCTTTCCAGAACGCAACTATCTCTTCAACATTCAACACTCGATCCTTCTGGTGTTCCTTGGATGGAGACTGAACACCCAGGCATGGAGATTGGTCAATCATGGAGCGGCTAATCGCAAAATTGTACATTTTCCTCAGAACGGCCAGGGTCCGATTAGCTGCTATGGGCGCTCCCCTTGAGGCTATTTGATCCAGAAGAGCCACGACTTCTTTTCTGGTAATGCTTTCAGCCTTACGTGTACCCCAATGAGGCAGGATATCTTTTTCCAAGATCCGTTGATCTTCAGGCCACGACCGTTTTCTGAGTTTCGCCCATTTCTCAATATATTCTGTTGCTAAGTCTCCGACCGATGGTTCTTTCGCATAGGCGACTTGACGCTCTCGTTCCTGAGCTATGGGGTCAAGTCCGGCGTCAATTCTTTCACCAATTTCATTAGCTTTTGTTCTAGCAGCAGCCAGTGTTAGCTGATCAGGACGGGTTCCATACTCACCCAACGTCAACCGATGGACTTTTCGATCAATGGAATAGCGCAATACAAAGGCTTTCTTGCCTGATGGTGAAACCCTGAGAATCAGGGTGCCTCTGCCGTGATCATTTTCGTCCGCAATCTCATATCGATTGTCCTTCGGCTTGAGGGTTTGAATCTTTCTATCGGTCAGCACAGGTCTCTCCAAATCAGCGGTTTTGTAGGCTAGCGCTGGGTCAACTCAGGGTCAACATTGGGTCAACTATTACGTGGGATTGGGTGATCTCTCATGATACAACATGAAGCATATAACTAACTTAACATTATGTTCCTATTTATATTTATGACTGTTTATGGATAGTTATGATAACCCATGAAACATGTTTTCATCCGATTCGTAATCAGTAGGTCTGAGGTTCGATTCCCCTCAACGGCACCATAAAAACAGGCGCTTAGGATTTTTCCCAAGTGCCTTTTTCATTGCTGGTAGACGCATAGTAGACGTTTGCAGTCCAACCCAGTACTACCATGTGATAGTTGATGCAACATCCTACTTATTGAATACCAAATTTACATCCCAGTTAGGCTCAATCAAGAATAAAAATGAGCTTGGCGCACTTTTCATTATGAAGCTTAGCCTTCCAGGCCAGTACCAACAATTTCCAGCGCTTAATATAACTTTCTGCATATTCCTTGCTAAGCCATGGAGCATCCTCCTCGTTGTATAGCAACCACTGATCTTCGATATCATAACGCCCCAGAAACTTGCCATCCAATGTGAGAAGGAAAAAATCAGGAGGCACTTTAAAATCTAAAGATTCTATTCCAGTTATTATCCAGCCAGTCTCTGATTCATCACCAATCAAACCTTCTTCATGCATTGTTTCTCCAAGCCAATTAACAACGTGATAAGTTTCGGTTTGGTTGTTTTTAACTACAGCATGGGGTGAGAACGCTTCCCACCACTCTCTAGTTTGACACAAGAAATTACGATCTTCGCTTTCTATCATTTTAGAATAGAAAATGTTTATCTCACTCCAGACATTCCTGTCAACATCTGAAAGCTGATAAATTTCATAGTCCAAGCTATCATCATATTCATAACTCATTTCAAAACCTCCTGCATACGTTTTTCCAGTTCTTTGAGTTCTATCCACTTCTGCATGTTTGGGACTTGCCCCTGCTTCATCCAGCCATGCAAGGTGGATACTGGTATCTTCAGCTCTCGGGCCACAAAGGTGGGTCCTCCGAGCTTATGCACCAATTGATGCAGTTCGTTGGGTGTTTCTGTAATCGTCATATTTAACTCCATACCAATAAAGGTTAATCAAGGGCCACGATTTCAACTGTGAGCTTCGTGGTATTGCAGAGCAATTTTAGTATGGTCACCCTGCGCTCTTTGAGCTTCGTGGAAGATTATTCCAACCTTCCTTTCATCTCCCTGTAATTTTAGTGTGTACGCTTTACCCGCTTCTTTTTAGAAGAATATCCGGTTGCTTGTTATAAGAAGCATGGAGCAATACTGCTCATTTTACTGAGGATTAAATCATGGGTTTTTTATGCGCGTTGCGCTTCTGGTTGAATCTGGCGCTGCAAGTGCTGGAACATTTATTGGACCGCATTTAAGGAGATCATCATGGCACATTTAGTAGAGAACATGGCTTTTGTACGGGAAACCCCTTGGCATGGTTTAGGGAACCGCTTACCCGATAAGCAGCCCCTGGAAGTCTGGCTGGAAGCAGCTGGCATGGATTGGGAAATCAAAACCACGGACGTGCTCTTTCGGGTGGGGAACGGCAGCAATTTCAATGTCCATCCCAACCCTGACGCCAAGGTACTGTATCGGTCGGATACGCTGGCTCCCTTATCGGTGGTTTCTCCCCGTTACAAAGTGGTGCAGCCCAAAGAGATTCTGGAATTCTATCGGGATCTGGTTTCACTCGGCGGCTTTGAACTGGAGACGGCGGGCGTACTGAAGGATGGCAAAAAGCTCTGGGCATTAGCCAGAACGGGTGAAGAAACCCTGCTCAAAGGCGGGGATCGGGTGAAAGGGTATTTGCTGCTGGCCACCAGCTGCGACGGTACGTTAGCTACTACGGCGCAGTTCACCTCTGTCCGGGTCGTTTGCAATAACACGTTGCAGCTGGCAACTAATGATCGGGTTGGTGCTATCAAGGTGCCCCACTCCACGCAGTTTGATCCCGATGTGGTCAAAAACGCTTTGGGTGTGGGGGCGTCTGCCTGGGACACTTTTGAAGAACAGGCAAAGGCGTTATCCAGCCGTAAGGTCAACCGCATTGATGTGACAGCCTACCTCATCAATGTCCTGGGAGATCGGCATGCCCCTATAGCGGAGCAGCCCAACGAAAAAGCGCTGAAAGCGGTCATTGATCTGTATGCGGGTCAGGGTAAGGGCAGCACTCTCAGTTCTTCTGAAGGTACGGCCTGGGGATTGGTGAACGCGGTCACGGAATTTGTGGATCATCACCGCCGGGCACGCAGTCGGGATAACCGACTGGATTCTGCCTGGTTTGGTCAGGGTGCCAGCATCAAGGAAAAAGCCTGGATGGAGGCGTTAAAGCTTGTGGCCTGAGTTTTCAGGATTCACCCACAAGCGGTTATCTGTCAGCAGTTTTTACAAAATCCATAGCCCCTACCGGGATCTCCGGTAGGGGCATTTTTGTGGGTCTTTTTCATTTTCAAGTTTGATCAGGAGGTTGTTATGAGCGCTGTGCGTCTAGTATCCACTAAAGCCATGAGCCGTGAGGAATGGCTGCAATGGCGTAATCGGGGGATTGGCAGCAGTGATGCCCCAGTCGCGGTAGGTGTATCCCGTTACAAATCCCCACTGGAGTTATGGCTGGAGAAAACCGGGAAAAAGGAACCTGATGATTTATCCAGTAAAGATGTCGTGTTCTGGGGCACCACATTAGAACCCATTGTCGCGCAGGTCTATGCCGAAAGAACCGGCAAGAAAGTACGTAGAGTCAATGCCGTCCTGCAGCATCCCGACTACCCATACATGCTCGCCAATCTGGATCGGATTGTGGAGGGTGGCGGAATACTGGAAATCAAAACGGCAGGCCTACGCAGTCAGGGACAATGGGAAGAAGGTGTTCCCTTGGCCTATCAAATCCAGGTTCTGCATCAACTGGCTGTGACGGGAAAAAGTTGGGCTGATGTCGCGGTCCTGATTGGTGGGCAGGAATTCCGAATCTACCGCATAGAGCGGGAAGAAACCCGCATTATGCAATTGCTGGAACTGGAAACAGTCTTCTGGAACCACGTAGACCGCAATACCCCACCAGATGCAGATGGCTCTGCTTCCAGTAACCGTGCTTTGTCTCTTCTGTATCCCCAGAACAGCACCACACTGGTGGATTACAGCGAAAAGCCGGAAATGAACGCCTTATTCAAATCCCTCATTGAAGCCAGACAGCACAGCAA
>Ga0315298_1003544_pt1 | contig 24682 bp, 27 predicted proteins | sample WHS_1_MG_FD_203077 | JGI IMG/M metagenome (GOLD analysis project Ga0315298, IMG submission 203077) | Extremophilic microbial mat communities from Washburn Hot Springs, YNP, Wyoming, USA - WHS_1_MG | ecosystem: Environmental > Aquatic > Thermal springs > Hot (42-90C) | place: USA: Wyoming...
CGCCGAGGCGGCGCTCGATGGCATCTATGTGATCCGCACCGCAGTCCCGAAGAGGCGCATGTCAGCGGCCGATGCAGTCAGAAACTACAAGGCGCTCGCGAACGTTGAGCGCGCGTTCCGTTCGCTCAAGACCGTGGACCTGAAAGTGCGTCCGATCCACCATCGGCTCGAGGATCGTCTGCGCGCCCACATCTTCCTGTGCATGCTCGCCTACTATATCGAGTGGCACATGCTCGAGGCCTGGCGGCCGCTGCTCTTCGCCGATGAAGATCAGGCGGCAAAAGCCAATCGCGACCCGGTGGCGCCCGCCGAGCGTTCCGAGGAGGCGTTACAGAAGGTTCTCACGCACACTCTCCCCGACGGCACTCCGGCACACAGCTTCCGCACCCTGCTCGAGGATCTCTCGACCATCGTGCGCAACACCTGCCGCACCCCCGGACCTGTCGAGCGCTCCGGCACCTTCGACCTCATCACCACGCCCACCGCAAAACAGCGCCGCGCCCTGGAGTTGATCGACACGATCGTCGTGTAGACAGAAACCCTGCGCTCTCGCCGACCCTATGTCAGCGAAATCAAAGGGAAAAACTGTCCGGCGCGAGCATGAACTTCAGTCTAGAGCCGATCACGAAGGGAACTGCAACTTATTGAAGTGACAGGTAATTGTCCCCTGGGCGGGGTGACCGGAGTGCCTCCAGTTTGCGTGCCCTCGCGGCCGGGGCAGCAGCCAGGGGATCGCCTATGACCGGAGGTGGTGCGCTCGATCCGCCGTGCATGCATCGTGCGCGCACTCCATAATTCGCGATATGGACCACAGCAGCAATGTTCTGCCGATTTCATCGCAGGTCGCAATCCCGCTGAATGAAATCGAGATGACCGCCATGCGTGCCCAAAGCGCTGGCGGACAGAACGTCAATAAAGTCTCGAGTGCGATTCACCTGCGCTTCGATATAGGAGCCTCTTCGCTGCCCGCCTTTTACAAGGAACGGTTGCTGCGCCTGACCGATCAGCGCATCAGCAAGGACGGGGTGCTGATCATCAAATCTCAGCAGCACCGCACCCAGGAGCGCAATCGCGCCGCGGCGTTGGTGAGGCTGCAGGAGCTGATCCGCAGCGTCTCGGTCGTGCCCAAGAAGCGCATTGCAACCCGGCCGACGGCGGGGGCGCGCAAGCGGCGCCTTGAATCCAAAGACCGGCGCGGCAGGACCAAGGCCTTGCGCCGCAGCGTAGATGACTAAGACGCGGCGCGGTGCTTTCCAGGAGGGGACGATGAGGTACGGCAAGCGGCTCGTGGTGATGGGATGGGTGCTGTGTGTTGTAGCTCATCCTGCTGCGGCGCACATGGCCGCGACGACGACGGTCCATCCAGATCGAACGTCTCAATCCATCCAATTCATGGGTCGGCGCTACGTTCTCAGTCGAAGTGTCCGCAAGGGAATCGGCGTCAGCACGGTGTATATTCCCTCAGGATCTCATCATGGCAAGAATCGTGAATTGCTCATGATCAACTACACGCTGAGCCATGGCCAAGATCATTCTCCGGTCACTGCACGGCAGATCGCTGCCAAGATGGTCAACACCTTTCACGCGATGCACTCGCCGTGGGTATATCCATTTGCCATTCCGGACCGCCGCTCTCCTGGACATTTCATTTATGTCGTCAATGCGCTCCTGTTGATGCCGTCATCGCGACAAACCGCGCTCATCATGGCGCGGGTGCGTGCAGCGGCAGGCGGGAAATGGATCGTGGGCATCATCTTTCAACGCGTCAGTCGTGCGCATTGGACTGGAAGTACGAAGCTTCGCGCAGCGCTGGCGCCGGATAGACGCTGGTTGCAGCGCCACCTGCACGCGGTGGCTAAGGCATTGACGGATGTGCATCCGCCGTTGCCGCCGCCAGTGTTGCTTGGTGGGCGGAGTTGAGGGACTTTCAGGTGGGCGCTTATCGCGTGCGATTGCCGCAATCCTGAACCGAGTGCTGGGGCGAGGTCTCGTGCAGCACGTCGGTCTGCGCGAAGTCGCGTCCCTTGAAGAGCAGCGGAGCAGTGAGGGCGCCCGATAACGCATACGAGAAGCAGTCGCCGAAATTCAGTCCGGCGGGATGGTGACCTTTGCCGTATCGGCGGAAGGCATCCCGCGCGATGCGGGCTTGTTCCACATCGACCGGGACGATGGTGATTTGAGCTCGGGCGATGAAATGATCGAAATCTCTGAGTGCTTCTGCTCCGTAGCGCGATTCGAGAATCATCGAGCACTCGAGGAAGGTTGCGGCAGACATCAGCCGTCGATCCGCGGCTTCAATGGCTTCGTTGAACGATCGACGCTCCGGTTCGTCCTGCAGGATGGCGAGCAACGCCGATGTATCAATGACCATCAGCGCGGAAGTCCGTGCTCGTCATAGTCCAGTATCTGTTCATCGCTGCGCGCATCGAGGATCGGCAGAGCCGCGCAGTGCAGCGCGATGTCGTCCAAATCATCCGCGAGCCCGCGTTTTCCTCGGGTGTGACGGATTCGCTCCAGACGTTCCTTCAGGGCCTGAGTGACGGCCTCGGTTTTGGTTTCTCCGGTCAGTCTGGCCAACTGTGCAGCCAGCGCTTCCGTCAGCGGGTTTCGGATATTTAGGGGCATGATTCACCACAGCTACGCGCCAGTCTACACAGTATCACGGATCTCACCGGTACCGTACTGCCCAGGGCGTAATCATCGTGCCCTGGAGGGACCGACAGGTGTCGGGCGGGAGATGAAGGCCTGGGCTGCGGTTCCTCTGAGCATCAGACGGTTCAAAGGAGGGGTAGGCACGGGGCGCCGTGCGGCCAAGCTTCCGGGCGCTGAGCCCCCCAAGGCGGGCTGCGTTACGGGTTGGCAGTCGAGACGGGCGATTGCTGCGGACGGCGGCACGACGGGTGCGGCCGCCGTGCGCTCATGCTTTCAAATGCTGCAGCACCAGCGAGGCCATGGCGTGCGCGTGCTCCGTTTCCCGGCTTTGCAGACCGTTGGCAACGCCGAGTTGATCGGCGCGGGGGCGATTCTGGCTCACCTTGAATTTCCCCTCGAGCCTGGAGACCAAGATCTCAATGCCGATGATGCCGGTCAACATCCGAGTGATGTAGTCACTCGGCGCGTCGGAGATCTGCCAAGGCGTTTCCTCGCGTGCCTCGTGCTGGCGGGTCAGTTCCGTGACGTGTTCGCGCAGCCATTCGCGATCCGCGATGGCCCGAGGTTTGCCGTATGCGTGCACGACCGCATAATTCCACGTCGGAACGGCCTTGCCATCGGTGTGTTTGCTCGGGTACCACGAGGGCGTGATATACGCGTCCGGTCCTCGGAATATGACCAAAACTTCGGTGTGATCAGTGAAATGCGTCCAGAGAGGATTCGACCTGGACACGTGCCCGCACAGAGTTCCGTGCGGGCCGCGGCCGGCGTGATATACGAATGGCAGGTGGTCCGCACCGACCTCGGTACCGCGCAGGCTCACGAGCGTGGCGAATGGATGCGTGCGCATCAAATCCTGCAGCGCACTTCGTTCTGTCTCGCGGAATGGATCTGGACAGTACATTCGGCCGAGTCCCTCGTGACGATCAGCCGTTCAGTTCTAGGGTCCAGGTCACCGGCACTTCGGTATCGAGCGAGGAACGGACGCTGCAGTACTTGTTGACGGACAGCTCCACGGCTCGCTGGGCCTTCTCGAGTGTCGCGCCCGGCGCTGTGATGCGAAAATGCAGATTCGCGGCCGCCAGATGCCGCGGCACTGACTCGACACGCATCGCCTCGACTCGCACCGAGAGCGACTGCACCGGCGTGCGCTGCTTGTTCAAGATCGTGACCACATCCACAGAAGCGCAGGACGCGACGGCGGCCAGCAACAGATCGAATGGACTCGGAGCGTTCTGTGCATCGCCGTCGATACGGACCTTCGGTCCATTCGGGCGGCCAGCCTCGAAGGTCAAGCCATTGACCCAGTCCAGATCGATGGGGGTGTGGGGAGAAGCGGCTACCATGGGACTGTTCATCGGTCACTCCGGATGCAATGGGGTCAGGCCGATCCGCATGATCTACGCTTGGCGCCTTCAGCGCGGCTACGGCACCGGCGGTGCAACTTGGGGCGCCTGACAGCCAAGGATGCAGCCGTATTCAGGGGTGCGGAATTCGTTCAGTGGTCCTGCGCAGCATATCTTAGCGGGCGTCGATCCGGCAAAGCGGCGTGCCGCGGTGCGGAACGTTGCCCCGCGCGCACGCGGGGGCGGTCCGGACCGCGGGCGCTGGACTGCACTCGGTCTTCGCTACGGTTGAGTCAGCTGTGACGCTTTGATCGCACCGGAGACTCAATCTGCTTCCGGCGCCGCACGGAAACTCGCGCCCAGGTGCGAGCCTTTGCCGAAATAGTGACGGAACACGTAAAAGAGCGGAGACCAGGCACGGATGTCGAAACGTGTGGCGCTGGAATTGAGAACATCGCGCCGGGCGTGGACCAGGAGCTTTCGGGTTTCAATGTACACGAACGGCGCATCTTCGCTGGCGGGGTGCAGCGCGATCACCTCAGCTTCGATCTGAACGGGGCACTCCGCAATCCGCGCGGGTACGACGCATTGCGCCGGCAGTGCGGTGAAGCCGGACGCAGCGAACTTATCCTTCGCGTAGATGATTCCGGCGGACCGGTGATAGTCCGTCAAGGACGAGCGACCGGTCGTGTGTCCCAGGCGCTCGACTGCGCACCATTGCCGCGGCGAAGGCAGATTCAGGACGCATTGTCCGTGGCGGCGCAGATTGGCGGCGCTCTGCCCGAATACCGTCAGGCCGAGTACGAGGCGGTCGCCCAGGGCCCAGAAGCTCGAGAGCGCGGCGAGGTTGGTGGTGCCGTCCGGATTGAGGCTGCTGAGGACCGCCACCGGGGTGCCGAAATAAAGGATTTCCGGGGAGATTTGAGCAAAATCTGCTGCGCGGGTCATCCCGGGAGAGTGCCTGCACCGCGGCGGGAATGATTCAGAAAGATCTGTAGCATCGCCGCGGGCTCCTGGCCGACAATCCGGGGATGTCGCGCCGCAACGAGATGCCGAATATCGCGCGCATCGGTGCCCTGATCGGCAATCCGGTGCGTGCCCGCATCATCGGCTTGCTGATGGACGGGAGCGAACGGCCCGCAAGCGCGCTGGCGGACGAGGTGGGTGCAACGCCGCAGGCGGTGAGTGCGCATCTTTCGAGCCTGGTCGCCGGCGGGCTGTTGGCCGTGCGGGCCCAGGGACGGCAGCGCCTGTACCGCATCCGCAATGAACATGTTGCCGAAGCGATGGAGGTGCTGTCGCGCACGGCGATGGATGCCACTCGTGAGACGATCTTTGCAGAGGATATCCGCTGTGCCAGGCGCTGCTACGATCACGTGGCCGGTCGGCTGGGCGTGGCGCTGTGCGAGTACGCGCTAACATGCCGGTACGTCGTTGCCGACGGCGCCGAGGCGGTCCTGACCCGGGCCGGGAGCGATTGGTTGGATTCGCTCGAGCTGCGCCCTCCGGCGAATCTGCGCCGACCGCTGGTTCGATTCTGTCTCGACTGGACCGAGCGCCGGGCGCACCTCGCCGGATGGCTGGGGGCGGCACTGTGCCGCCAGCTTGAGGACGACGGCTCGGTGCGCCGTTCGAAAGGGTCGCGCGCATTAGTCGTGACACCGGCCGGGCGAACGTTTCTGAAGCGTCGATTTTTGCTCGATTGGTCGGCCATCGAAGGCCGCGGGATGCGCTGATCGGTACCGCTTCGATCGGGGCGGATTTGTCGCACGATGCGTGAGGGAGATGAAGGATGAGAGATCTCGCGATTGAACTTCTTGATCGCCCGGGTGCGCTCGCTGAGATGGGCGAAGCGCTAGGCAGAGCAGGTGTGAGCCTCGAAGGGGGCGGAGCATTTGCAACTGCCGCGGGCGGTCTGGCTCATTTCCTGGTGGCCGACGTTGATCGGGCACGTCGAGCGCTGGCCGACGCGGGGATTACGACAGTGGCGGATCGTGAGGTCGTTGCCGTGCGGTTGAATCAGCAGGAACCGGGGCAGCTCGGGCGTGTGACGCGGCGCATGGCCGAGGCGGGCGTCAATATCGAGGTCCTCTACAGCGACCATGCTCACCGGCTCATTCTCGTGGTGGATCGCCCGGATGCCGCCCGAATCGTCGCTGATGCCTGGGGGAGATCGCCTCGCGATGAGTAAGCAGCACGCCTACGATGTGCAGATCGCCTGGCGCGACACCAGCGGCGCGGGAACGCGCAGTTACACCAGCTACCGACGGGATCACGTGATCAGTGTCGCCGGCAAACCGCAGATCGCGGCCTCGAGTGATCCGGCTTTTCGCGGCGATGCGCAGCGGTACAACCCCGAGGAGTTGCTCGTCGCGAGTCTCGCGAGCTGTCACATGCTCTGGTATCTGCATCTGTGCGCGGTCGATGGCATCTGCGTCCTCGAATACCGCGATGCCGCACACGGGGTCATGGAGGAAGTTGCCGGTGGGGGTGGGGCGTTCGTCGCGGTCACGTTGCATCCGGAGGTGCGTGTAGCGCCCGGTGCAGATCGGGAGCGGGCTGCGGCGCTGCATGAGCAGGCGCATGAAATGTGCTTCATCGCCCGATCGGTCAACTTTCCGGTGCACTGCGAGCCGCAGGTCGTGACCTGATCGGGGCGCCGCGCAGCCGCTCAGTCGTCCAATGTGGGTGGAAGTCCCATCGCCTTTTCCCGTGCCGCATCACGCAGATGCAGCCGGATGAAGTCCGCAGCGGCCTTGCGCTTGCCCGCCAGCAGCAATTCGATCAGCGTCTTGTGCTCGCTGCAGCGGCGCGCCGCGGCCTCGCGGTCGACTGCCGTGCGGTATTCCATCAGGCGGCGCAGACGATTGATCCGCTTCAGAGATTCGAGGAAAAACACATTGCCCGAGCACGCCGCAATGGTCTCGTGCAGCCGCGTGTTGGCGTCGAACAGCTGTGCCGGAGAGACCCAGCGGACTGCGCCGTCGATCAGCGCCTGCTGCTCCGCGAGGCATTTACGCAGCGCGGTCTCATTGACGGTGAAGCCCGGCTCGCCCAGGGCCGCCGGCTCGAGCAGGATGCGGAAGCGGTACGCCTGATCATAGGTGTCACCCGAGGTGAGCACGGGCAGGAACTGCCAGCCATGGCCCGGCAGTCGTTCGATCCAGCCTTCGTTGGCGATGCGCCGCAGGAGGTTCCCGAGCCGCGCCTTGGTGAGTCCGTAGCGGCGCATCAGGTCATTTTCCGAGACCCGCTCGGGGAGTCGGCCTGCGAGGCGGTCTTCGCCGATCTTCAGGTAAATCGCTTCGTCCGGCGGTTCGTGCTCGAAGGATGCGCCAAAGGGCAGATGCTTCGGCCGCCGCCGCACGACGTAGCCGCCCTGCGGGCGGGGACCGACGGTTCCGCGCTCGGACAGGAGCTGCAGCGCGGCGCGCACGGGCGACCGTGACACCATCAGGCGCGAGGCCAGCGTGCGCTCCACCAGGGGCGTGCCGGGCTCGAGCGGGGTCTCGAGGATCAGCTGCTCGATCCGTACGGCGAGCTGTTCACCGAGTGCGGGCGATGGGCGCGCTCTGGTGGGGCTCACGCGTCCTCACGCCTCGGCGAGCACGTCGAAGTGCTCAACATGGGGTGGTGCAGCGAAATATCGTCCGATGAGTGCGCGCCATTCGGCGAACGCCGGGGATTGCCGGAAACCCACCGTATGGGCCTCGAGCGACTCCCACTGCACGGTGAGCACGAAGCGCCCCGGCGATTCGCGGCAGGCGAGGATCCGATGCCCGCGATAACCGCTGGCTTTGGCCAGCACCTGATCTGCCGCGCGGGCAATCGCCTGGGCGAATTCCTCGCGACTCTCGGGCGAAATCCTGAAGTCAGCAATCTCGATGACCATGGGGATCCTCGGCGGATGGGGTAGCGGCATCATCGCATACCGGGTGTCGTGCGGGACCCGCGGGGCACGCAAGGCCCAGGTTCAGCGCTGCAACGCCGCGGCAACGGCCGCGCCGAACGCGCGAGTCCCGATGGGCCCGCCGATATCGGCGGTGCGGGTCTGGGGATCGGCCAAGACCGTATCGACGGCCCCGTGCAGAGCGGCACCCGCCTCGCAGTACGCGGCCTGGCGGTGATGCTCGCCGAGCCACTCGAGCAGCATGGCCACGGAGAGGATCATCGAGGTCGGATTGGCCTGGTCTTTGCCGGCGAGGTCCGGGGCGGAACCGTGCTGGGCCTGCGCGCAGCAGAGTCGATCGCCGGCCATGATCGAGCCGGCGAGCCCGAGCCCGCCCGACAGCTCGCTCGCGAGGTCGGAGAGAATGTCGCCGTAGAAATTCTCCGCCACCAGCACGTCGAAACGCTCCGGCGTGCGGATCAGGTGCGCGGTGCATGCATCGATGAGGAGGTCATCGAGCGTCACCTGCGGGAACTCCTGCGCGACCTGGCGGGTGCATTCGAGAAACAGCCCGTCGCTCATGTGAAAGCTGTTCACCTTGTGCACCGCGGTCACCTTGCGGCGCCGCCTCATCGCCCACTCGAACGCGCGGCGCGCAATCCGCTCGCTGCAGTGGCGGGTGATCTTACGGACCGACAGGGCCATGTCGGGACTCGGCATCATCTCGCCCCAGCCGCGGCTCATGTTCCGATCCGGATAGAACCCTTCGGTTGCCTCGCGCATGATCACGAGGTCCATGTGCTTGCCGGGTTTGAGGTTCGAGGGCAGGCCGCTGCGCGTGCGCGCAGGGCGGACGTTGGCATACAGATCGAGCTGCACGCGAAAGGCCGCCGAAATGTTCCGGCCGCCTTTCTCCGGCGCCGGGTATTCGGCATGCGATTGCGTGCCGAGGATGATCCCGTCGTAGGCGCGGGCCCGTTCGAGCACCTCGGCGCGCAGCGTGGTGCCGTATTTCTCCAGGCTCACGAAGCCGACCTCGTCGTATTCGAGGTGAATGTCGAGGCCGAAGCGCCGATCGGCCGCATGCAGCACATCGATCGCTGCGGCGGTGATCTCGGGACCGATGCCGTCGCCAGGCAGGACGAGCAGGTGCATGGGAGTCGCCTCGGGGTTCAGGGTTGGCGGCCGTGCTCTGCGCTCACCGGATGGGTCGCGCCGGTGGCCGTGAGCGTGCGGGTGGCGTCCGCGCGTTCGTAGATCCACAGGATCTTCATCGGCTCGCGTGCCGAGAGGTTGCGGAATCGATGCGCCACGCCGGCGGGAATATAGGTGGCATCGAGCGGCTTCAGCTCATACGCCGCACCATCGATGTCGAGTGCCGCGCGTCCTTCGATGAGGACGACGCTCTCAGCGCAGTTGTGGCTGTGGAACGGGATCTCGGCGCCCGCGCCGAAGGTCGTGTAGCCGGTGATGAAGCCGGCGGCACCGACCGCCGGGGTCACCAGCGGGGTCGTCGTGGCGCCGCCGCCGCGCTCGTAACGGGGCAGCGTCTCGGGGTGCAGCAGCGCGGCGTTCGACGGGGTGCGCAGGGTCATGGACGTTCTCGCAACAGGCGCAGTCAGTGAATCGGGCCGATGCAGCGGGCGTGACGGAGATGGCCGCGCGGGCACCGGGCGCGCCCACGGGGCACGCGGCGCATCCCCACGCCCTCATTTGGTATTTTGATGCACCATCATACCTTTGACAAGCGGCCGCCGTGGACCGTGGCGGCAGGGCGCCTTCGATCGGTCAGACCTGCAAGCCCATCGCGCGCATCAGCTCGACACCGTTGCTGGTCGTGACCACCCCGGGGCGAAGCTGGTAATCGAAATGCATCACCCCATCGACCATCGTTTCGCGCAGATGCACGTTGTGCACCGCGGCGGCGATTCCGGGCAGCTCCGTGAGCGCCAGATCATGCGTCGTGGCGAGACCGATGGCGTGCAACCCGATGAGCGTACGCAGCAGTCCTTCGGCGCCGATGCGCCGGTCTTTCGAGTTGGTGCCTTGCAGCAGCTCATCGATCAGGAACAGCAGCGGTGCGCCGCGTTCGGCGATCGCCACGATCTGGCGCAGCCGGGTGAGTTCGGCGGAGAAGCGCGATTGGCCCTCCTGCAGCGAATCGTTGACGCGAATACTCGCCCCGATCGTGAGCGGCGCGAGCCGCAGCGAACGGGCGTTGACGGGCGCGCCGGCCATGGCGAGCACGACATTCAGACCGACCGCGCGCAGCAGCGTGCTCTTGCCGGACATGTTCGAACCGCTCACCAGGAGTACCGGTGCGCTACTCGAGAGACTCACGTCATTGCGCACGCAGCGCCCGGCAGGCAGCAACGGATGCCCGAGCGCCTGCGCCTCGAGCGTCCCGGCCTCGGTGCACCACTCGGGATACGGAAAGTCGGGATGCTCGAAGGCGAACTGGGCGAGCGAGGCGAGCGCTTCGAACTGTCCGACCGTCTCGATCCAGCCGGACACCTCCGGCGCATGCCGGCTGCGCCAGCGCTCGGCAGCGAGCGCGACTTGCAGCGGATACAGCAGCGGCACGGTGAGAAACCAGCGCACCGTGAGTGCGTCGCGGGCCTCGGCAAATGCCGCGATCCAGGCGAGCCTGGCGAGTGCGGCCGAGCAGTGCACCTCAGCGCGCACGAGCGGTTCGGTGAGCGAGCGCAGCGCGGTGGCTTGGAACGGCTCGCGCTCGATGCGTTCGGTCAACCCCGCAAAGGTGCGCAGCCCATCGGTGTCGTACACGCTCGCAACGGCGCTGAGATTCGGTGCGAGCGCGCGCCGCAGCGAGTAGAGCAGGGCCGCCTCGATCAGCAGCACCGCCAGCACTGGGAGCCACTGATCGCGCATGAAGCCCCAGAGCGCGCCTGCGATCAGCAGCGCCGGCATTCCCAGGGCGAGGGGTCGAATCCAACGTGCGGCGAGCACATTGGGCGCGTGCGACCAGGCGAGCAGGCGCTGCGCTCTGACCGGTGATTCATCGCTCGCCCCGAGCACCGCCAGTGCTTCGTGCAGATCGATCCGCCCGCGCAGATCATCGATGCACTCGTGGCGACGGCGGATCTGCTCGATGTCCGCAGCCTTGAGCAGCCAGTCGGCGAGTGTCTCGCGCCCCATCGCGGTGCGCGCCGTGCACAGCAGTTCGAACAGACTTCCCGCGCCGAACACGTCGAGATCGGCCGCGTAGGGATGATGCGCGTCCTCGCGGGGGTGATCCTTCAGCCCGGTGCCGGCCCACCGGTCCTCGATGCGCGCAACGGCGCGTCGATGGAACTCGGCCGCACGCAGCGTGCGCAGCAGTTCGCGCCGTTGGCGGGCGTGTGCGGCGATGAGTGCGGCGAACGCCGCAATCGGCACCGCCAGCCATGCGCTCGGGAACCAATGCGCGAACCAGACCATCCAACCGGCGAGGAGAATGACTGCAGCCACGGCGAGCCGTGCCGTACCGAAGCGCTCTGCGCGACGTTGCAGCACGGCGATGCGCGCTTCGCGCGCGGCGAGTCGTGCCGCGTAGAGTTCGCCCGGTGTCACGCTCGCAGTATAGCGGGCGCGCGCTCGGGCGGGCGGGGCGGCGCGCGCACTGCGCCCCGGCGCCAGCTGCTAGGATGGCCGCTTCGGGCCGGCTCGATGCCGGTCGGGGTCAGCGCAGCCGGCGGGGGTCGGCCGGGGCGCCCCGAATGAGAGAACATCAACGCCGCAGGCGGAGAATTCGAATGCATGATGAGAACACGCCGGCCAGTGCGGCCGGTTCCGCGCCATCGCTTTGGGGCCATCCGCGTCAGCTGTGGATGCTGCTGGCGGTCACGATCGGCTTCAACTTCTGCTTCTACGGCTTTCGCGCCTACCTGACGCCGTACATCGCCGAGCAGTTCTTCGGCACGCTCGGCACCGCGGCTGCCCAGCGCCACGCCGATCTGCTGGCGAGTGGATTCCTGGCGCTGATGTACGCCACGCCCATTGCCGGGGGCTACATCGCCGATAAAGTGCTGGGCGAGCTGCGCGCGGTCGCGCTCGGCATGTGGCTGCTGGTGGCGGGGCTGGTGCTGATGGCCCTGCCGACATTGTTCGGAATGGAGATCGGTCTGGCCCTCTATGCGCTCGCGGTGGGACTGACGGTGCCGCTCACCGTGCTCATCGGGCGCAACTACGCCACCGGCGATCCGCGCCGCGAGGGCGGCTACACGCTGTACTACCTGGCGATCAACTTGGGCTCGTTCATCGCGCCGTTCATCTGCGCCGATCTCATCGGGGCCCGTTTCGGCCTGCGCTGGGGGTTCATCGCCGCGGCCGCCGGTGAGGTGCTCGCCGCACTGCTGTTTCAGCTGCGCATGCACAAGCTGCGCCCGAACGTGCCCGTGGCGGCGTCCGCCGGGCGGCGCGGCGCGATGCTCTGGGTCCTCGTCGGGATCGCCGTGCTGATCGTTCCGACGGCGATGCTGCTCGCGCATCCGCAGATCCTCAGCGTGATGATGTACGCGTTCATGGGCGTGCTGGTGCTGTATTTCGTGGTGTCGTGCATTCGCCGCGGCGATCGGGTGCAGACGCAGCGTTACCTCGCGCTGCTCGTGCTGTTCGTGGCACTGGTCGGATTCTGGACCCTCAGTTTCCAGGGCGTGACCTCGCTGAACTTCTTCGCGCGCGATTACGTCAACGCGCCGTTCAACTACGCGCTGTTCCAGTCCGCCAACCCGCTCTACATCCTGATCTTCGCGCCGCTGCTGGCGCTGCTCTGGCCGTGGCTCGGCAAACGCGGCCAGGATCCTTCGACGCCGCGAAAGTTCGGCATCGGGCTGCTGCTGGTCGCCTTGAGCTACGGCATCATGGCGCTCGGGATCCGCTACGGCGTCACCGCCGATGGCAAAACCGGCTGGGAGCTGCTCGCCGGCTGTTACCTCGCGCAGACCATCGGGGAGCTCGCGCTCTCGCCGATCGGCTACGGCCTGGTCGGTTTGCTCGCGGCGCCCGAGGAGGCGTCCTTCGCCATGGGCGGGTGGTTCTTCGGCTACGCGATCGCCTATCAGCTGGCGGGCTGGATCGCGACGCTGACGGCCGGTGCCGGGAATGCGGCGCATCCGGGCATCCACGACTATGCGCACGTCTACATCCGGTTGTTCGTGTACGGCACGGCCTTGAGTCTGGTGTATCTGCTCGGAGCGAAGCCGATCCGCAAGCTCATGCACGGCGTGCATTGAGCGACGCCGGGGGCGCGAGAGCTCAGCGTCGCGGGCGCCGCTCGAGGCGGATCAGGAGGAGGGCGAGCGGCACGGTGATGAGCAGCAGCGCCGCGAGCACCGCCAGCGGATCGCGCGGCCCGAAGCGCGCGATGGCCTCGAGTCCGGTGATGGGTCCGAGGCTGCCGCCGATGTCGCCGGCGACCTGGTAGATGCCGACGGCGCGCCCGTAGTATTCGGGCCGGATCAGCTCACCCATGATCACGATCAGCGGCACGCTGATCCCGCCGAGGCCGATGCCGATGATGCCGAGCGCGACGGCTGCCGGCAGCAACGTGTGGGCGAAGGCGAGCACGCCGAAGCCGCACGCCAGAGAGGCCGCGGCCGGCAACAGGACCGCGCTCCTGCGGCCGCGCCGATCCATCGCCCGCCCGGCGATCCACGAGACGATGGCGGACGTGCCCAGCATGACCGCCATCAGCGTCCCGGCAGAGCCCTCCGCGTTCAGGCCCGGCAGCATCAGATGCCGTTCGTGCACGATGAGCACGAGGGAGGCGAGAATCACGCCCTGCGCCGAGAAGAAGACGATGAAGTTGAACAGCCAGATGATCCACAGCGGCCCGGGACGCAGCAGCTCGCGCAGGAGCGCGCCGGCGGGTGCCGCCGGACGTTCGTGAGGTGCGCTCGCGACACGGCGCGCGTGCGGGGCGATGAAGAACGCCACGATCATGCCGCCGAAGGTGATGAAGGTCGCGGAGAGAAATGCGGCACGCACTGAGACGAGGTTCGCCACCAGGCCGCCGAGCAGCAGCCCGGCCGGTACCCCGAAACTCAGCGCCATGCGCACCAGCGCGGTGGCGCGGCCGCGCGCCGCCGTGGTGCTGACGATCAGCGCGCCGGTGAGCGCTCCGACCATCAGCAGCGAGGACCCGACGCCCCAGAGCGCCCGGCCGAGCAGGAACCAGGCGGTCGGCCCGCGGCTCGCCAGGCCCGTCGTGTAACACAGGGTGGCGAGCCCCTCGATCAGCAACCCGCAGGTCAGCGGCCAGCGCGCGCCGAAGCGGTCGACGAGATGGCCGGTGAAGGGATTGACGCCGAGGCGGGTGATGCGGTTCAGCGAGAGAATCAGGCCGATCATCGCCGGGGCGATGCCGAGCGCCTGACCGACGATGGGCAGGATGGGGAAGACCACGCCGCCCCCGAGGCCGCCCGCGAATCCCAGCGCCGCCAGTGCCCAGAGCGAACCGTTGATGCCGCGCGGCTCTGCGCTCATGCCGTGACGAGGGTCCCGCGGGATCCTCGCGCACGCCTGGTACGTTGTCGATCCAAAATGCCATTGAGCCGCATCCCGCCACTTTACGGGATGCCCGCGACGCTTCCAAGTGCGTCGGGCCCTCCGGCACCCCCGGTGAGGCGGCTCAAGCCGCTGCGTCGTGGCGCAGTGCTTCGTGCTCGAACCGTGCGAGCGCGAAGTGACGGGTTTCGCCGGTCTCCAGTGCGACGAACGAGCGTTCGGGGATGCCATGATGGGCGCGCGCGGCGGCCAGATCGTGCAGCGGCTCCTCGAAACCCTCGTCGCTCAGGCGGAAGCAGCCGAAGTGCGTGGCGACGGAGACCGCCGCACCGAGATCCCGGTGGGCCTGCACCGATTCGTGCGGATCCATGTGATTGGCCGCTTCATACCAGCGCGGCGCATAGGCGCCGATCGGCAGCAGTGCGAGGTCCGGCGCCCCGAGCCGGCGGCGGATCTCGTGGAAGTGCGTCCCGTAACCGGTGTCCCCGGCGAAGTAGACGTCCCCGTCGGCGCAGCCGACATGAAAGCCGCCCCAGAGCGTGCGGTTGCGCCCAAACAGGCCGCGTCCGGACCAGTGCTGTGCCGGCGTGAAGGTGATGTCGGCGCCGGCTCCGGGCAGATGCAGACACTGCCACCAGTCCAGTTCGTGGACGCGCTGAAGCCCGATGCGCCGCAGCAGTGCCCCGGTGCCCAGGCCCGTGACGTACCGGGGCCGGTGCGCGGCCTCGATGCGCCGCAGCGTGTTGACGTCGAGGTGATCGTAATGGTCGTGCGAGATCAGGACCAGATCGAGCGGCGGCAGTGCCTCGAACGGCAAGCCGGGTGCGCGGACCCGCCGGGGGCCGATGAGCCGCACCGGACTGACCCGCTCGGAGTAGACCGGGTCGGTGAGGATGTTCAGGCCCGGCAGCTGGATCAGGAAGGTGATGTGATTGACGAAGGTGAGCGCGAGTTGGCGCGGGGCGAGGCGCGCCGGCGGTGCCGGGCGCGACTGGTTCGCGATGCGTCGCGGCCAGGGGCGCGGTCGCGCCGTCACGGCCCAGCGCAGAAACTCGCGCCAGCTCGTGCCGGTGCGTACGTGCGGGTTGAAGAAACATCGTCCGTCGAAGTGATCGGAGCGATGCGGTGCGCGTCCGGTCAGTGTCCGGCGCCGCGCAGAGTCCTCGGCCGCCGTCAATTCGGTCTCGACTCGATCACTGCTCGAGAGCATGTTGTCACACGCTGCGGCGGTTGGATTACCGTTGTGCACAGCTTAATGCCGGTGCATGACCGTTTTATTGCAACATCCAACAAGTTTGATGGAAGTGCCGTTGCGGTGTTGTGATCGCATCGGGCGGGCGGCGTTTCGCGCGCCGGTGCGCCATCCGCGCGGGCTGCGCGGCGGCCGGCGCGGCGGCCGGCGCGGCCGGGCGGGGCTGCGGGGGTTGTTTCCGGCGCAGGGCTCTTGCTACGGTAGCGCTTTTCGGTCGGTACGGCCGCAGGGCGGGGCATCATGGGTGCACAGGCGATCAATCTTTTGAGTAAATTCGCGCAGATCGCGGAGCCCTGGTCGCCGCGGGTGGTCGCGCAGCTCAATGACTACCAGTTCAAGCTGGTGCGGCTGCAGGGCGAGTTCATCTGGCACGATCACCCGGACACCGATGAGGCGTTTCTGGTGCTCGAGGGGCGTCTGCGGATCGATCTGGAAGGGGAGAGCGTCGAGCTCGGCGCGGGCGAGCTGTACGTGGTGCCGAAGGGGCGACGGCACAAGCCCTCGGCACTCGAGGAGGCCAAGGTGCTGCTGATCGAGCCGAACGGGGTTCTCAATACGGGGCGCGAGGGCGGCCCGCGGACGGTGCAGAATGACCAGTGGATCTGAGGGGCAACCGGTGAGCGCGCCGCGCGCAGACGTGGAGCCGGGGGTGCTGGCGCGAGTGGACGGTTACGTCCTCTCGGACGATCCGGCGCGATTGGATTTCCAGGCCGTGCATGCGTACCTGCGCCGCTCCTACTGGGCGAAGAACATCCCCCTGGAGATCGTGCAGCGCGCACTCAAGGCGTCGTTGTGCATCGGCCTGTATGCCCCGGACGGCGCCCAGGTGGGGCTGTGCCGGCTGATCAGCGACTACACGACGTTCTGCTACGTCTCGGATGTCTACGTCCTCGAGGCGCACCGCGGCCGCGGGCTGTCCAAGGCGATGATGCGTGCGGCGCTGGAACATCCGCGCCTGCAGGGACTGCGGCGCTGGTCGCTCGTGACGCACGACGCTCAGAGCCTCTACGAGCAGTTCGGCTTTCGGCCGGTCGCGCACCCGGAGCGGCACATGGAGCGGCTCAATCCGCAGATCTACCTACAAGAGACGCCGGCCGCAGAGGAATGAGGGCGCACCGCCCGGCGCGCCGCGCGGGTATGCTGTGCCGCCGGAGCGATCCTGAGCGAGTCCACCCGAGCGGAGTGCCCCATGTCCCCGAGCGCAAGCGGATCGGCAGCAGAGCGCGTGCGTGAGCTGTCGGTCGCCGACTACCAGCTGCTGGCGGAGTTTCGCCACGTGCTGGCGCGCTTTCTGGCCTTCAGCGCGACGGCGGCGACGGCGGCCGGTCTGGCGCCGCGTCAGCACCAGGCGCTGCTCGCCATCAAGGGCGCCCCGGACGGGATGCCCATGACGGTCGGCGATCTGGCCGAGCGGCTCGTGATCCGCCACCACAGCGCGGTCGAGCTGGTCGACCGCATGGTGAGCAGCGGGTATCTGCGGCGGCGTACCGATCCCGGCGATCGCCGGCGCGCGATCCTCGTGTTGACGGCGAGCGCCGAGCGGGCGCTCGCCGAACTCTCCGCGGCGCATCGCGCCGAACTGCGCCGCATCGCGCCGCTGCTCAACACGCTGGTGACGCAGCTCGGCACGACGGCCTGAGCGGCGGGCTCACTGCGGTCGGCGGTAGCGCTGCAGCGACGGGGGCAGCGCGATCCCCGGCGGCAGCACGGGGTCGGCGATCGGCTCGGCGGCCATGAGCTTGAGCGGCACGACTCCGGCCCAGCAGCCCTGCGCGTGATCGCGCTCATCGTCCACCGGCGGACCGGTGCGAATCTTCGCCGAAGCCTCCTCGATCGGCAGGCGCAGCACGGCGGTCGCACGGGTCTCCCGTTCATCCGCGGGACGCACATCGCGGCTGCGGCCTCGGGCGATGTGTTCGACCAGTGCGTCGAACGCCTGACGCTTCTCCTGCAGATCCGTCACTTCCTGCGCGCGGCCGAGCAGCACGACGGAGCGGTAGTTCATGGAGTGATGGAAGGCGGAGCGGGCGAGGACCAGCCCGTCGAGCAGCGTCACCGTGACGCAGATCGGGGCGCCCTGGCGCAGCGTACGCAGCATGCGGCTGCCGACGGACCCGTGCACGTAAAGCTGCTCCTCGATGCGCACGTGCACCGTCGGCAGCACGTACGGCTGGCCGTCGACTTCGAAGCCGATGTGGCAGTTCAGCGCCTCATCGAGAATGGCATGAACGGTCGGGCGGTCGAATGAGCCTCGATCGGCCCGGCGCACCAGGCGGGTTCGGGGGGTGACGGTCAGCGTGCTCATCGGCGCTCCTGCGAGCTGTCGGGGCAGACAGGGTGGCCGTACAATGGTCCGTAACAAAGTGCCAGTTTTATAAAAATGAATGGACCAGTAGACCGGTGGGAGTTCGTCCTCAGCCTGGACGAGGCGGGCGATGAGCCGCTGGCGCGGCGCATCGCCCGGGCGATCGCGGCGGAGGTTCGCCGCGGCCGGTTGCGTCCCGGGGCGCGGTTGCCCGGCAGCCGTACGCTGGCCCGCGCACTGCGCGTGCACCGCAACACCGTGATCGCGGCGTATGAGCAATTGGCGGGGGAGGGCTGGACCGAACCGCAGCAGGCCCGCGGCACGTTCATTGCGCGGTCGGTGCCGCGGACGCCCCGGCGGCCGCGGCACAGCACCGCGGTCCCGGGGGCGGCCGCGTCAGCCGGATTCGAGGTGCGCGTGCCGAGCGCAGGGGGCGAGGCGGCGCCGCGCGGGCGGCTGCGGCCCTTGAGCGAGGGTGCGCCGGACGTGCGGCTCGCGCCGGTGCTCGAACTGACGCGCGCGTATCGGCGGGTTCTTCGCCAGGGGGCACCAGACCTGCTCGCCTACGGTCATCCGCAGGGGCACCCCCGGCTGCGCACCGCCGTGGCCGAGCTGTTGCGCGCGCGGCGCGCCATCGCAGCCGATGCCGAGCACCTGGTAGTGACCTCGGGCAGCCAGATGGCGCTGGAACTGGCGGCGCGCGCGCTGCTGCAGCCGGGCGATACCGTGGCGGTCGAGGCGCTCGGCTATCGGCCGGCGTGGCAGGTGTTTCGTCAGCACGGCGCGCAGCTCGCCCCGGTGCCGCTCGAGGGCGGCGGCATCGACGTCGCCGCCCTCGAGATGCTCGCCGAGCGCACCGCGCTGCGCGCAGTTTATGTCACGCCGCACCATCAATATCCGACGACCGTGACCCTCAGTGCGCCGCGGCGCATGGCGCTGCTGGAGCTGGCCCGCCGCAAACGGTTCGCGATCATTGAGGATGACTACGATCACGAGTTCCACTACGACGGGCGCCCGGTGCTGCCCATGGCGAGTGCGGATCGCGCGGGAGTGGTGCTGTACGTCGGAACACTCGCCAAGGTGCTCGCCCCGGGGGTCCGCCTGGGGTACCTGCTGGCACCGCCGCCGCTGCCGCCGCTGCTGACCGCGCTGCGCACCGGCATCGACCGCCAGGGCGATCACGCCGTGGAGTGCGCGGTTGCGGATTTGCTCGAGCGTGGCGAGCTGCAGCGGCACGTGCAGCGCGCTCGGCGTACCTATCGGGCGCGACGCGATCACTGCGTGCACCTGCTGGAGCGACAGCTCGGCAACGCGCTCTCCTTCCGGGTGCCCTCGGGCGGCATGACCCTCTGGGCCGAGGCGGCCGCCGGCATCGACGTGGACGCCTGGGCGCAGCGACTCGAGGGGCGGGGCTGGCAGCTGTCCACGGGCCGGCACTATGCCTATGACGGGGGGGTGCGGCCGAACTTGCGCCTGGCCTTCGCGTCGTATGAGGAGCACGAACTCGCCGAGGCCGTCGGTCAGCTGCGCGCCGTGCTGTGAGGCGCCGGGGCGCAGGCGGGGATTTCGTGGTGCAGTTCCTGGTGTGTGCCGTGGCCCGGGCGTATTGAAGAGCGATCATGCGCGGAATGTTCTCCTTCATCGGCACGACCGTACTCGGCTCCGTGGGCTGGGCCCTCGGCGCCTACGTGGGCATGGGCACGGCCATCGTGCTGAGCTGCGTCGGCAGCGGCTTCGGGATGTACTGGGGACGCAAGCTCTTCGATCACTGGCTCGGCTGAAGCCCGCGATCGGCGATTGATTTCTCGCCGCGCCCCCCTCTAATAGCATCATCGCAACCCGTCGCGGGCGCCGGCTGATGCACGAAGAGGATCGAAAACTCGCAGATCGATTGATGTCGCGGGACACTGCGGCATTCAACGAGTTCTTCGCGGATTATTTCCCCCGCCTGTTCCACTTCACGCTGCGGCGTGTCAATGACGATCAGGAGGCGGCGCGCGACATCGTTCAGGCGGCGCTCACGCGGGGCGTGCGGCGCCTGGAGACGTACCGCGGCGAGGCGAGCCTGTTCACCTGGCTGTGCCAGATCACCCGCCGTGAGCTGTCCGATCACCTGAGCCGTCTGCGCCGTGAGCAGACCTACGTTCATCGGCTGGTTGAGCTGGAGGACGATCCGCACAGTCGCGCCATCCTCGAGTCGATTCCGGCCGACGAGGCCGACGAGGCCGGCGAGCCGGACGCCGTGGCGCACCGCGACGATCTGGCCGCGCGCGTTCACGCGGCGCTCGATTACCTGCCGAGCCACTATGCCCGGGTGCTCGAGCTGAAATACCTCGAAGAGCTGTCGATGGAAGCCATTGCGACGCGGCTCGGCGTCAGCGTCATCGCCGTTCAGTCCCTGCTCGCCCGTGCTCGGCAGGCGTTCCGGGACGTGGGGAGTACGCTGTTGCCGAGCCCCGGGGGAGCAAAATGACGAGTCAGCGAGATCCGCGTGCACGCGGACACGATCAAATTGCCCGCTTGATCGCCGAGGCCGGTCCCCGGCCGGCGCCGGCGGCACAGCTCGAGCAGCAGGTGCGCGCCGCGGTCGAGGAGGCCTGGCAGCAGGCCGCTGCGCGGCGGCGTCTGCGCCGGGGCGCGCGGTGGATCGCCGCGGCGGCGAGTCTGGCGGTGCTCACCGCCGGACTGCTCTGGGTCGGTCTGTACCGGCACGCCGTGCCGGCGGCGGCGGCGGATGCCACGTTGCTGGCGGTGCGCGGCGACGTGACGGTGCAGGCGCGGCACGAGCAGCGGTTGATCGCCGCCGGCACCCGTCTGCCGGCCGGGACGATCGTGCAGAGCGCGAGCAACGGCTTCGTCCTGATGACCGTGGCGGCCGACTCGCTGCGCCTCGGACCGAACAGCCGCCTGCGGATCGGCGCGGGCGGGCAGGTCCGGCTCACCGCCGGACGGATGTACGTGGAAACGAGCGAATCGGCGCGCGGTGCGCCGCCGCTGGTCGTCAAGACGCCGTTCGGCCGCGTCTCGCACCTGGGCACGCAATTCCAGGTCCGGGTGCAGGCCACGGCGATGGCGGTGAGCGTGCGCAGCGGTCACGTGCGCGTGAAGGACGCCTCCGGTCAGGTGCAACATCTGACTGCAGGTCAGGAAGTCGAACTACTCGCCGGCGGGCAGGTGCAACGCCGGGCGGTGAGCCCCTACGGGCCGCAGTGGGCGTGGGCGGATGCGCTGGTGCCGGATCTGCCGATCGACGGCCGGCCGCTCTCGGCGTTTCTTGATTGGTATGCCCATGAAATGGGATTGCACCTGGTGCTGGTCGGTCAGGGCACGGCTGCGGCGCTGCGCCACACGCTCCTGTCGGGGAGCATCGCGGGGCTGACCCCGAATCAGGCGCTGGCGGCCGTCATGGCGACGACCCGTTTCGAATATGATACGAAGGTTCCCGGCGAACTGCGGATCAGCATGCCCAGCCCGACGAGCCGAGGCAGCTGAAGCGAGACGGCGGTACTGATTGCGATGTTCTAGCCCTGTGTGGGCCGTGCTGCTGATCGCAGCCGGTCCCTGCGCTCTGGCAGCGGGCGCACGAGCGGATCATCCCCTGGTCACTCAGGTCCTGCGGCGGCTGGCGAGAACGGGAATACGTCTCATCTACAGCTCGCAGGTGGTCGCGCCCGGGCTGCGGGCCCGCCAGGCGGTGCGCGGCGCCACCCCGCTCGAGCAGCTGCGTTCGCTGCTCGGTCCGCTCGGGCTCGAGGCGCGCCGCGTGGCCGGCGGCACCTATGTCATCGTCCCGGCGCCCGAGCGCGCCGCGGCGCATCAGCCGCTCGGCCCGCCGCAACCGCTGCTCAATCAGGTGGTCGTGCAGACCAGCCGCTATCAGACGCGTATTTCCTCCAGCCGCACGGCCCAGCGCGCGGCGCTGGAGAACTCACCCGAGACGCACAACGACGCGGTGCGGACGCTGCAGGTCATTCCCGGGACGACGGCCGCCGGGTACACCGCCCGCACGCACGTGCGCGGCAGCCGCGATGATGAAGTCCTGTACCGTTACGACGGGGTGACGCTGCACGAGCCGTATCACCTGAAGGAACTGCAGAGCCTCTTCAGCCCCGTCGATCCGCTGGCGGTCGATTCGGTCACCGCGTGGACCGGACTGGCGCCGATCAAATACGGTAACGCCATCGGCGGTGTCGTGAGCATGCGGCCACGCCAGATCACCCGTCGCACGGTCGATCTGCAGCTCTCCGAGCAGGGCGCGAGCGCCATGGCGGGTACGCCCTTTGCCGGCGGGCGCGGCACGGTATTTGCGGACCTGCGCCTGCAGAACCAGTTTGCCCCGGTCGGCTGGATCAACTCCGGCGTCGGGACCCCGACGCTGAACGATCTGATCGTGCACGCGACCTGGCGCGCCGACGCCCGCACGCAGATCGCCGCCGGCGTGCTCGCCATCGACGATCACCGCAAGTACTTCGGGAGCGAGAGTGCGCAGAGCAAGGGCGTCTCGGGCGGGGAGTACTATGCATGGCTGCGGCTCGATCACCGCTTCAGTGCCGGCCTGGGCAGCGCCACGGTGCTCTCGGCCGAACAGTCCCACGAGAACGTCAACGGCACGGTCGAGGAGCCGAACATCGTGACCGGCTCGCTCTTTGAGCACAGCTGGCATGCCGTGTACACCCTGCGCCAGGAGGTACGTGATGCGCCCGACGCGCGCTGGTATTGGCACGCCGGTGCGCAGGCGAGCTGGGTCCAACTGGTCGACAGGTCGTTCGGTTCGGCGCAGTTCTCCGCGCCGTTCTATCCGGATCTGCAGCCGGCGAGCACGGCCGCCGCCAATGAGGCACTCGCGGCACATGCGCTCACCTATGCGCTCTACGGCTCAGTCCGCTGGCAGGCGACGCCGCGCGCGACGATCGATCTGGGCGTGCGTCGCAACGCCCGGCACTACATCGGTGGACCCTCCGATGCACAATGGAACGTGCGGGCGAACCTGCGCTACCGGCTGACGCGACGGACCTCCGCGCGCCTCGGCTGGGGTCAGGAGACCCAGGCGAACGTTCTCGATCCGCATCTGTAGAACGGCCAGTTCGATGCGCCGGACGTGCGGCGGATGACGCAGACGGACTTCAGCCTGGATCATCGCTTCGTCGGGCGCAGCGCGGCGCGCGCGGAGCTGTATTACAAGGACGAAGGATCGCCCTCCAGTTACACCGCCTATCTGTTCTCGCCGTTCCCGCTGCTGCCGGAGCTGTCCGTCGACCAGCTGCACATCAACGCGCAGCGCTCGCGCATGTATGGGGCGGAGCTGAGCTTCTCGACCGATCCCGGCCGGGCATTGAGCGGTACGGTGTCCTACGCGTGGTCGCATGCCGAGGATCGGGTCGCGGGCGTGTGGATCCCGCGCGCCTGGGACGAGCCGAATGCGGTCAAGCTCAACGCACTGTGGCGCCACGCACCGTTCAGTGCCGCCGCCTCGCTCACCTGGCACAGCGGGTGGCCCTACACACCGTTGCAGATCTCGGCGACGAGCTGGACCGATCCGACGGCCGTACGGCTCGCGTTCGGCCGGTTCGACAGCGCGCGCCTGCAGTCGTTCTTCACGCTCGATCTGCGTCTGAGCTGGCAGCACCGGCTCGGCCGCGGCACGCTGCAGACGTTCCTCGACCTCTACGATGCGACCAATGCGGCGAGTACCTGCTGTTACAACTACACGGTGCAGCGCGCCGAGGCGGGTCTGTACACGCTGACTCAGACCCGGGCGCCATGGCTGCTGTTCACGCCGATCTTCGGCGTGCGCTGGCACTTCTGAGCGCCGCGCAGCGGCCCGACGCCCGCGCCTTCTGGCCGCGAGCGGCGCTCGGATGATGGGCGTGGTGCCGCGCAACTGTCAGCGTCCGGCGACAGATGCACGCGGCGCCGATTGATCCGGGCCGCAACCCCCGTCTCACCTTCGGAGCGGCCGTCTCGGCCGGGCAAAACCCGCCCGGCTCCGCACTCGACAGGCAGGTGAACCGTGGATCAAGGCATGTCAGCCAGGACGCATCTGGATCGGCGCTTCAATGCGCAACGGATTCTCGGTGGCGCGCGCGCCGCTGCGGCGATGCCCAAGGTGTGCATCTACTCGCACGACACTTTCGGGCTCGGGCATCTGCGCCGCAATCTGGCCATCGCCGATCAGCTGCTGCGCAGCGAGCCGCGTTTCGAGGTCTGGCTACTCACCGGCTCGCCGGTCATCCGGCAGTGGACGCTGCCGCCCGGCCTGCACGTGCAGCCGCTGCCGCCGGTGGTCAAGACCGGAGCGGACCAGTATGCCGCGCGCGCCCCGGGGCAGCTGTTCGGGCTCACCAAGGGCTATCGCGAAGCGCTGATCATGAAGCTGGTCGAAGAGCAGCGGCCGGATGTCTTCCTCGTCGATCATGCGCCCTGCGGCATGAACGGCGAGCTGCTCTCGACGCTCGCCCTGATCCGCAACGAGCTGCCGCAGACGCGCACGGTGCTCGGCCTGCGCGACATTCTCGACGGCCCGGCCGCCGTGCAGCGCTCGTGGGCCGAACAGGACGTGCCGGCGCTGATCGAGCATGCCTACGACGATGTGTTCGTGTACGGCAGCGAGCGGCTGTTCGATGTCGTGTCCGCCTACGGATTGTCGGGTCCCGTGGCGCAGCGCGTGAAGTACTGTGGGTACGTCCTCGGCCGCTCCCGCGCCGAGCAGCTGAGCGCCGCGGCAGGGGCCG